>SXGU01360907.1_pt1 | contig 12915 bp, 11 predicted proteins | sample 3174531 | NCBI WGS metagenome assembly SXGU01 (sample SAMN11356863, study PRJNA531348) | freshwater metagenome | isolation source: freshwater sample F1-140 | place: China: Fuxian Lake, Yuxi | collected 2017-12-25 | reverse complement strand
AGAATAAAAAATATTTAACTAATTTAAAAGTAGCTAGGATAGCTATTGGAAAAACAGGCCTAGAATCTTTATTAGATCAAGAGATGTTGGGCACACCAGGTTATTCGAGATATGAGGTCAATGCTTTTGGTAAAAGAGTAAAACAAATTTCAGTTAATACTGGTTTACAAGGAAAAAATTTTAAAACAACGCTTGATTTTGATATTCAAAAAGAATCTGCCAAGGCTCTAGAAAATGTGAGCGGTGCTGTTTGTGTCATGGATATTTATAACGGAGATATAGTCAGTATGGTTTCATCTCCAAGCTTTAATCCTAATTCTTTTGTTTACGGGATGAAAGAAGAAGAGTGGAAAGGACTTCAGAATCATAGAGATAAACCCTTGATCAACAAAGCTATAACAGGGCTTTATCCTCCAGGTTCAACGATTAAAACCTTAACTGCTTTAAGCGCTTTAGAAAATGATATTATCAGCCCTAAATTACAAGTGGACTGCAAAGGTTATATTGATTTTTACGGAGAAAAATATCACTGCTGGAAAGATAAAGGTCACGGCGTCCTTGACCTAAAAGGCGCAATAAAAGAGTCATGCGATGTTTATTTTTATGAGGTATCAAGGAAACTTGGTGTAGACAGATTATCAAAAACATCAAAACAATTTGGTCTTGGTCAAAAAATTCTAAAAGGATTTGACGAAGAAAAAGCTGGTGTGGTGCCTGACACTAAATGGAAATTAAGTGAAATTGGTAAAAATTGGTATTTAGGCGAGACACTTCACGCAGGTATTGGCCAAGGTTATTATTTAAGTACACCTCTTCAACTATGTTTAATGACCGCACAAATAGCTAACGGTGGATTTAAACTTAATCCACGAATTATAATTGATGAAAAAGATCAGACAAATAGTTTACAAAAGTATTTAGATTATAAAAAAGAAAATCCAAATGATCTACTAACGGTTGATCAACAGGTTTACAATTTTAATTTAGAACCTCTTTTTAAAAATCAGGAAAATATCAACTTTATAAAAGATGCCATGTCTGCATCTTCAAATGAGCCTGGAGGAACTTCATATGGTTCAAGACATACAGATAAAAATTTTATGTTTGCAGGTAAAACTGGTTCTTCACAAATTAAAAGATATACGCAAGCGCAACGAGAAGCAGATGTTAATCAATCAGATTTAAATTACAAAGAAAGAGATCATGCTTGGTTTGTAGCTTTTGCACCTGTAAATGATCCCAAATATGCCATTAGTGTTTTAGTAGAACACGGTGGTTCTGGTGCTACTGTTGCTGCACCTGTTGCAAAAAAAGTGATTAAGAAAGTTATCGAACGTCACGAACTAAGAACTACCATGAAGCATCAAAAATTAGGTGAGATCACTTAATGTTATACGATAGAAGTTCTTTACATGTTCCATTTAGAATTAGAGATAAATTTGCTCAACTTGATTTTATTTTGTTTTTCTCAGTTTTATTTCTGGGTCTTATTAGTATTTTTGCACAATTTTCTTCTAATGGCGGAGAATGGTCATCTCAAGTTACAAACCATGCGATAAGATTTTTTATCTTTTTTATTCTCTTTATGGCTATTTCATTTATTAATATTAGTTATTGGAATAGATCAAGTTTAATACTATTTCTAATTTTTATTTTACTTCTTTTAGCCGTTCATTTTTTTGGTATTAAAGTTAAAGGTTCAAGGCGCTGGATTAATTTATCTATATTTATACTTCAGCCCTCCGAATTAATGAAAATTGGAATCATTTTATTTCTTGCCCACTATTATCATCGAGTATCAACAGTTAATGTTAATAAGCTAAAATATTTGTTAATTCCATTAATTGCCTTATCTATTCCTTTTTTCTTAGTAGTGAATCAACCTGATCTTGGCACTGCACTTTTAATTTTATTTAGCGGAGTAGTAGTCATTTGGCTTGCAGGAGTTAGGTGGAAAATATTTGCTTTTCTGTCTTTACTAGTTGCAGCTTTGGCTCCAATACTTTTTACTTTATTAAAACCATACCAGAAAAGTAGAATTATGACTTTTTTAAATCCAGAATTAGATCTGTTAAATACAGGCTATCAAATCATGCAATCAAAAATAGCTATAGGCTCAGGAGGTTTTTTTGGCAAAGGATTTTTAAAAGGTTCCCAAGCTTATTTAGATTATTTACCTGAAAAACATACTGATTTTATTTTTACTTTATACTCGGAAGAGTTTGGATTTATAGGTTCTATGATTTTAGTTTTTTTATATTTTTTAATTACTTACCGAATGGTTCATATTGGGAATATAACAAGAAGTATTTTTGGTAAACTTTTTTGTTATGGTTTTTCTACTGCCTTTTTTATTTATGTAACATTTAATATGAGCATGGTTTTAGGGTTATTACCCATTGTTGGGGCACCACTTCCTATACTTTCTTACGGTGGATCATCTATGCTATCAATTATGTTTGGTTTAGGTATTGTTATGTCTTGCAATATTTATAAAAATTACTATTTCAGCTAATACCAAAGCTAAATAACATTTTTTTAGGTTATATATTTCCCTAAACTATAATGAACTTTTTGCTATTGCGTATCAACTAATTTCATGATTAATCCCTGATAAAAGATATGTTTGGCGAAAATAAAAATAAATTAATAAAAACAGTTGGAGAGAAATCCTTAATTAGTACAGATTTTACTTTCGAAGGATTAGTCAATTCATCTGGAGAAGTTGAATTAAGCGGATCTGTTAAGGGACCTGTAAATGTTAAGGCTCTTTACATAAGAGAAAAAGGTACCGTTATTGGCGAAATTAATGCTGAAAGTGTAGAGGTGCATGGCTATGTTGATGGAAAAATTGTATCACAAAGAGTAATAATTGGTACAACGGGAGAGATTAAGGGTGATATTTCTTATACCGACATCTTAAAAATAGAAGAAGGAGCTTCATTATCTGGAATGGTTAAAAAAGTTCCTCTAGTTAGCATTGAAAACAGGGTTACAAATTTTTTAAATACTACAAAAGAAATAAGAAAAAATTTAATTAAATAAAGACTAATCTATTCTTTTTGCCAGGATTGCTTGCACAAAATACCACAGTATAAAATTAAAATTCTTAGAATATAAGTTGTCATGAGTAATTATATTTGTAGATCAGCTGGTATAGTTGGCGCTGGTATTCAAGGCATTTGTATAGGATTACAACTAATAAAAAAAAATATTCCGGTTACTATTTTTGATAAGAACGACCCAGCTAAGATGGCATCATACGGCAACGCTGGTCACTTTTCTCCTTACGCTGTCCTACAATTTAATAGACCGGATATTTTAATTAATTTACCCAAAATGTTATTTAGCTCTTATGGACCTTTAGCGCTAAAATGGAATTATATACCTTACATGATTCCGTGGATGTGGAATTTTGTTAAAAATTGCAACACCAAGTCCATGCTTCATACCGCAAAGTATATGCATCAAATTTTAGATTTAGCTCTAGATGCTTATGAAGATGTTTTTAAAGAAATTGATACTAAGGGGCTTGTTGAGAGAAAAGGAATTATTTATGGCTGGACGAATGAGAATTTAAAAAGCAGAAACTTAGAAATCAAAGTTAGAGAAGATCTTGGTATAAAACAGACTTTAATTACCAAAGATGAAATTTTAGATTTAGAACCTAATTTGCAACCTGTTTTTGATGCCGGTGTTTTATTTGATTATGCTTGGCACGCGCGAGATCCTTATACGATATCAAAAAAATTATTTGATCTTTATATTAAAAAAGGTGGAAAATTTATTAAAGAAAATGTTACTCATATTAATCAGACGAACTCTGATGAAACGTTAATCAAAACGGAAAATAAAGAATATATATTTGAAAAAACCGTTATTGCTTGCGGTGCCTTTTCTAAAGAATTAACTGATCAGTTAGGTGAAAATATTCCACTCGATACAGAGCGTGGTTACCATGTTCATTTTAAAAATATGGATCATCTTCTTTCAAGAGCAGTTATTAATTTAGATCGTGGTTTTGGTTTAACACCCATGAACCAAGGCATGAGAGCAGTTGGAACTGTTGAACTTGGAGGACTTAATAATCCGCCATCGAAAAAAAGAATTGATTATATTATTCGTTGTGCAAAAGAATTATTACCTGAGCTAGATAAGCATGAAGATGAATGGCTTGGTTTTAGACCAACTTTGCCTGATTTTTTACCTGTGTTAGGTCCTTCTTTAAAAAATAAAAATATTATTTATGCATTTGGCCATCATCATTTAGGCTGGACACTTGGCGCAATTACTGGCAAAATCATTTCAGGAATTGTTGCTGAGGAAAAAAATAATTTAGATTTAACTCCTTATCATTCCTCAAGATTTAACTAGGAATTTAATTGTCTAAGAATGCACTAGCTTATACCTTATTGGTAGCTGCAACTTTTATTTGGTCAGCTAACTTTATCGTAGGTAAATTATCGACATTATTTCAAGTCCCACCATTAACTTTAAATTTTTATAGATGGTTTTTAGTTTGGTTATTGCTTCTACCTTTCACATATAAAGAAATTTTAACCAATATACCTGCCATTAAAAAAAATATTGGTATGTTTACTATTTTAGGATTTACCGGTGTTAGTGTTTTTAATTCTGTTGTTTATTTTGCTCTTAATTTTACACAAGTTATTAATGCTGTGCTCATGATTTCTATAATTCCTGTTATTATAATTTTTCTTTCATCAATTCTTAAAATAGAAAAATTTAACATCTTTCAATTATTAGGTTCGATTATTTCTTTAGTAGGCGTTTTAGCTATTATATCTAGGGCAGATTTTAATAAAATTTTATCTTTATCTTTTAATCAAGGAGACCTTTGGATGTTGGTTGCTGTTTTTTCTTGGTCAATTTATTCAACACTTTTAAAGAAAAGAAAACTTCCCTTTAAAGGTTTAACATTTTTACAAATTTGCGTAACCTTTGGTTTGTTTTTTCTTTTTCCTCAATTTTTAGGCGAGTATTTGATAGGCAAAGAAGTAGTTTTTAATAAAGCATTTTTTTTAATTCTAGCTTTTGTTGCAATCTTTCCTTCTATTTTTGCTTTTTATGCCTGGAACAAATCTGTAGAATTGATTGGAGCAAATCGTTCAAGTATTTTTGGACATTTAATGCCATTATTTGGAGCCATAATGGCTATGGTTATATTTAAAGAAAGATTAGAAATGTACCATTTGATTGGAGCTGGATTTATAGTAACAGGTATTTATTTATCAAACCGAAAATAATAATGATTAAAGTAGCTGTGCTAGATGATTATCAAAATGCATTTGAACATATTATTGAGATAGATAATTTTAAAGATAAATATAATTTTCAAATCTTGAATGAACCTTTTTTAAACGAAGCAGAAGCCAGTGTTGTTTTGCAAGAGTTTGAAGCTCTTTTTATCATGAGGGAGAGAACACCAATTACAAAATCGCTCATAGAAAGTTTGCCTAATTTAAAATATCTGATGACTAGCGGCATGAGAAATAAAGCCATTGATCTTGAGGCTGCAAAAAGTAGAAATATTATAGTTTGTGGAACTGAACTTAATTCAAATCCAACTGCAGAATTAGCTTGGATGTTAATATTAGGTCTTGCTCGGAATATAAAACAAGAAGTGGACAATATGTTTCAAGGCTATTGGCAGACGAGCATTGGTTTAGAGCTTAAAGGTAAAATGCTTGGATTGATTGGACTTGGTAAAATAGGAACACAAATGGCAAACATTGCTAGAGCTTTTGGTATGGAAGTTGTAGCTTGGAGTGAAAATCTGGATTTAACACATGCAAATAAATTAGGAGTCCTTCCTATGTCAAAAGAAGATTTGTTAGCTAGTTCAGATATTATTTCTATTCATGTTGTATTGGGCGAAAGATATAAAAATTTAATTACCTCAAAAGAATTTAAACTAATGAAGAAGACTTCTTTTTTAATTAATACATCGAGAGGGCCAATTGTTAATGAGTCAGATCTAATTAAAGCCTTAGAAGACGAGACCATAGCCGGTGCAGGTTTAGACGTTTATGTTAAAGAACCACTACCTCAAGATCATAAATTAAGATTTTTATCTAATGCTCTGTTATTGCCTCACTTAGGTTATGTTACTGCAGAAAATTATGCTTTATTCTACTCGCAAATGTTAGAAAATTTAGAGTCTTGTCTTGAAGGAAAGCCTTTAAGAACAATTTCTTAATAATTACTAATTATTCCATTATTTGATATATTCAATCTGTAACTGATTTGTTTATTTGCAAGCTATTATTTAATTAGTTAAACTTAAGTTGTTAGGGAGAGGGATATGAGAAAAATTTTCGTTTTATTAGCATCAATGTTTTTATTAGCCGGCTGTGTCGAGACAATAGCTTTACTTGGTCAAGCTACAGGTGCAGCTAATGGAAAATTAGTCCAGTCCTCAATACAATCTGGCATAAGCTATGGAATAAAAAAGCAAACTGGCAAAAGTCCTTTTGAACATGCTTTGAATATTTCTAAAAAAACGGATGAAACAATTTGTGATACTTTAAAAAAAGAAAACCCTGTTTCTTGTAATGCGATTACTAATCAGTTAACTGCAGCGGCAGATCTAAAATCAGAAAAAGAAAAGGAAATTAAAGCAAAAACTGAGTCTCTAAGAGTATTTACTTTAGCTGTAAAACTTAAAATAGAAGAAGAATCAAAAATAAAGTATTTAGACTAAGAATTATTTAGAAGGTAAATCTTCTTGTTTCCAACCTGGATTTTCACCATTTCCTTCGAACCCGTCACTAATATTGACACATTTTATTTGTTCTTGGGAGAGCAGTTGAGCAGCCATCATGGATCGGCCGCCAGCTTTACATATAATTAAAAGTTGTTTTTTAGGATCAATTTTTCTTTTTACTTCTTCAACAAACTCTTTATTTGCACTTGGATCTGGAGATCTTACAATAGTTACAAAATGAGTTTTTAAACCTAATTTTTCTCCATCAGGTCTTCCAATATTATCCCATTCATCTTGAGTTCTAACATCTAGAAGTTCAACATTTTTATTTTTTGATAAGAAATTTTTTAATTCTTTTGAAGATAGTTGTTTTATTTCAGACATTTAATTCAATCTCAATTCTTTAGCTGCAGCAACCATCTTAGTTAAGGCATCAATTGTTTCTGGCCAGCCTCTAGTTTTAAGTCCACAATCTGGGTTAACCCAAATTCGTGTAGGATCAATAAGTTTAGATGCTTTTTGAATTAATTGTTTTATCTCATCTTTCGAAGGAACACGAGGTGAGTGAATATCGTAAACTCCAGGTCCAACTTCATTAGGATATTTGAATTTTTCAAATGTAGTTAGAAGCTCCATTCTTGATCTTGATGTTTCAATGGAAATAACATCGGCATCTAAAGCCGCAATTGAGCCGATGATATCTTCAAACTCTGCGTAACACATATGAGTGTGAATTTGCGTTTCATCTTTAACAACCGCTGAGGAGATTTTAAAGCAATCAACTGACCAGCTCAGATACTCTTTCCAATCTTTTATCTTTAAAGGCAATCCTTCTCTTAGAGCAGGCTCATCAATTTGGATCATTCTAATTCCATTTTTTTCTAGATCTTGAACTTCATCACGAATAGCAAAGGCAATTTCCTGAGCGGTATTTTTTCTAGGTTGATCATCTCTAACAAAAGACCATTGTAGGATGGTTATAGGACCTGTTAACATTCCTTTTACAATTTGTTTAGTTTGATCTTGGGCAAATTTTGACCAACGAACAGTCATTGAGTTTGGTCTAAAGACATTTCCATAAATAATTGGTGGTTTTACGCAACGAGAACCATAACTTTGAACAAAGCCACTTGAAGTAAAGGTAAATCCTTTTAACTGTTCACCAAAATATTCCACCATATCATTTCGTTCAAACTCACCGTGAACGATGACATCAATGCCTATTTTTTCTTGTTTTCTAATTGCATCAATTGTTTTTTCTTCTAAAAATTTATCATAACTTTTCTCGTCAAGTTCACCACGTTTAAACTTAGCTCGTGCCTGCCTAACGTCCGATGTTTGAGGAAAAGATCCAATAGTAGTTGTTGGATATTTAGGTAAATCAAAAATATCTTTTTGTACTTTAGCTCTAGTTGTATATGTAGATTTTCTTTCAGTAATAGATTTATTTATAATTTTAATTCTATTTTTAACAGCATCATCATGAATTAATTTAGATGTTTTTCTATCTTGAACATCCATTACATTCTTTTTTAATTCTTCTTGATGAGTTCCTTGATCAATAAAATTTTTAATTACATTTAATTCTTGCAATTTTTGTTTAGAGAAAGATAACCATTTTTTAATTTCTGCAGGAACTTTTTGTTCTAAATCTAAGTCATAGGGCGAATGAAGTAGAGGACATGACGAGGTAATGATAATGTCACCTGATGCATTGCTCTTAATAAAGTCAATTTTTTCTTGTAAATTGGTCTTCCATATATTTCTTCCATCGATTAAACCTAACGAAAGTTTTTTTTTTGAATTTTTGACATAGTTCTTATTTTTAGTGCCTCTTACTAAATCTAAATGAACCGCATCAATATCACTTGCAAAAATCTCATCTTTAATTTCTTCATTCAGATCTTCGAAATAAGTTGCAACTAAAATTTTAGCAGAACCTGAAGCTTTCTTAAGTTCATTAAAAGTATTTTTAATTTGCGATACAACATGTGAGTCTAAGTCTTTAACCAAAATAGGCTCATCAATTTGAATCCATTCAGCACCAAGATCTGATAATTTTTTAATGATTTCTTTATATACGGGTAAAATTTTACTTAATAAATTAATCGTCTTAAATCCATCTATGCCCTTAGCTAACAATAAGAAAGATAAAGGTCCTAGGATAATAGGCTTTGTATTAAAGTTAGATTTTTTTGCTTCCTCAAATTCTGCAAAAGGCTTGTTAGTACTTAATTTAAAATTTTGATCTTTTGTAAGTTCTGGAACTAAGTAATGATAGTTCGTATCAAACCATTTAGTCATTTCTAGTGCCGGAACATCTAATTCTGAAGTCTGAGAGCCTCTTGCCATAGCAAAATAAGTTTTAAGGCTTACTGCTTTACCATCCCATTTATATCTTTCAGGAATTGCACCTAATAAACAAATAGTATCTAAAACGTGATCATAAAAAGAAAAGTCGTTTGAAGAAATAAGATCTACACCATTATCTTTTTGAGTTTGCCAATTTTTTTTTCTTAAATCTTTTGCAGTGTTCTGAAGTTCGGGCTCTGCAATTTCACCTTTCCAAAATTTTTCTAAGGCTATTTTTAATTCTCTTTTTGGTCCTATTCTGGGGTAGCCAATAGTTGCAACTTGAATCATTTTTTTATTCCTTGTGGTGTTGCCAAAGTTTATCAGTACCACCAAAATGACCCCAATCACTGTCTGCTTTCATAGTACTACTTATCCCGCCTCTTGGTCTAAATTGTATTTCAATACGTATTCTAAAAGGTTTGTATACTTCCTGCAGATGTTTGTACATTACATCAATTGTACGCTCATAACTTATAACGGTATCTCTGTATTGTAATAAATATTCTTTTAAACTTTTTAATTCGACTGTTGATTTTTCTCCATGAAACCAAATTTTAATATGACCAAAATCAGGTTGGTCATGTACACCCATAAAGGTAAATTCAGGTATATCTATATATTGTTCATACCCACTTGATGGATTAGCTAAAGCTTTTAATAACTTACCATCGATTGTTTCCCAAAGTTTTTTCATTTTGTAATTTTTATTTACCCCACTAAACTAAAGTTTAGCGGGGTTATAATATAAATTGTTAGGCAGCTAATGATTGCCTGATATCAGCAATGATATCATCAGGATGTTCGATACCAATTGAAAGTCTAACATATCCTGGCGTTACACCCGCAGCCAATTGATCCTTTGGAGGAAGTTGACTGTGCGTAGTAGATGCTGGATGAATTGCCAAACTTCTAGCATCACCAATGTTTGCAACATGATAAAACATCTTTAAGTTATTAATGAATTTAGCCCCATTTTCTATAGTACCAAGATCCATTCCAACTAATGATCCATATCCACCTTTCATATATCTCAAAGCTCTATCTTTAATTTCACCTTGATGATTTGTTGGGTAGATTACATTCTTAACTTTTTTCTGTGTTTCAAGAAACGCTACAACTTTTTCTGCATTAGAGCAGTGTTGTTTCATTCTTAGTCCTACAGTTTCTAAGCCTTGAATAATTTGCCAAGCATTAAATGGACTTAATGGAGCACCTAAGTCTCTCAATAATACCACTCTTGCTCTGATGATAAATGGAATGTTAGCACCTGTTAAAACAGGAACTGCATCAGCCCAAACAGCACCACCATAACTTTGGTCTGGCTCATTTAATAATGGTTGTCTTTTTCTATCTTTTATCCAGTCAAAGTTTCCGCCATCAACAATGATTCCGCCAATTGAAGTTCCATGACCGCCAATATATTTAGTCAAAGAGTGCATCACAATCGTTGCGCCATGTTCTAAAGGCTTACAGATTATTGGTGCAGCAGTATTATCGATAATTAAAGGTATCCCTTTTTTTCTACCGATATCTGCAACTTCTTTAATTGGAAAAACTCGAAGGTAAGGATTTGGGCAAGACTCACCGTAGTAAGCTCTTGTTTTATCATCGGTTAACTTCTCAAAGTTTTTAGGATCAGCAGGATCAGCAAATCTAACTTCAATACCTTGTTGTCTTAAAGTATTTTTAAATAAGTTTACTGTTCCACCGTATAGGTCAGTTGAAGCTACGATATTATCGCCAGTTTGAGCTAAGTTTTGCACACAATAAGCAGAAGCTGCTTGTCCAGATCCAACCGCAAGTGCTGCAGCACCACCTTCTAAAGCCGCTACTCTTTTTTCAAGAACGTCAACAGTCGGGTTCATAATACGCGTGTAAATATTTCCAAATTCTTTTAATCCAAATAAATTTGCAGCAGTTTCAGCATTTTTAAATTGGTAAGAAGTTGTTTGATAAATCGGAACAGCTACCGCTGTAGTTGCAGGATCACTTCTGTAATCACCGCCATGCAAAGCAATAGTTTCCGGATTTTTATAAGTAGCCATTATATGTTCTCCCTTAACGTTTCTCGTGTAGTACTCATCATTTTCTCCTTTTTAGGAGAAGAATGATCTAATCTTCTAAACGAGGGGTTTAGTTTAATTAAATTCACAACTTCTCCTTTTTAGTACTTCGGCAAAATGCCAGGTGTACAATATGGTTCAAATACCTGATTTCTAATTGGAATTTCCAAAAAAAAACCACCGACTAAAGCGGTGGTCATGTAGGATGATCGCTTTAGCAGGATTTATAAAGCGCCCCGCAATTAGACTTAAATCAGCGCTAAGATATTTATATAAAATGTTTAAAAAGTTGTCAACTTAAATATTGTAGGAATTCTTACCTGTTTTATTTGCTAATTTTCTTTAATTCTTCTTTTAAAAAAAAGGCTATTTGTTTCATACCGAAGATACCCGCGTTCTTTTCGGCAATAGAATTATAATTAGTATTTGTATTTACGTCATAAGTGAAACGAACTCCTGAAGTATTCGTCATATATTCAATACCTGCAATTTCTATTTCATTCTGTTTTAGAAATTTCTCATATTTATTTAACTCTCCATTTTTATAATCTTTAAGGATCATAAATTTATTTCCATCTGGATTTGTTGGACAAAATTGCTCCTCAACATTACAAGCATCAGCTGGGCATAATTCAAAAGATTCAGAAGCATCAACTTGAACAGCATAGAAAAATTTAGAATTTATAAACTCTATTCGGTGAATAACCTTAGGATCTGACTCAATATAATCTTGTAAAATAGTAATTCCATCGATTGAATTTTCAAAATTTGGACTATTTACATAGTTTTTAAGCTCCTCTTTATTTTGAAATAATTTAACCCCAAGACCTCTTCCGGCTCGATTATGTTTGGTAATGAAGGGTTTTGAAAAGTGGTCAGCAGCTTTAAGTATTTGTTCTTTACTATTACAAAAAATAGATCTTGGTGTTTTAATCCCACTTTCGCTAAGGCGTAAATATTGAAGCGACTTGCTAATCTCTAAAGCTAAAGCACTACCATTATTAATTACTCTTCGTTTGTGATTTTTTAGCCAATTCAAAATAGTAGCTGTAAATTCAGGTGCATAACGATGTCCTCTAGAATGAGAACTAGCACTCATTCGATTATAAAAAATACCTTCAGGAGGATTTTTTCCCAAATCAATATTTGCTTTTTCAACATGCCAATCTTCAAACTCAACACCTGAATTTTTAAGTTCAGTTTTAAGAGGTAATGTCCATTCATCATTTTCGTGAATTATGTGTGCTTTCATAAGACGAGTCTATATAAAGGTATCTTTTAATTTTTCAAGCGATCATTATATACACACAACATGTTTAGTTATTTAAACTCTATAAAATCAAGAGATCCATCTGCAAAATCTATTTTAAGTATCATCATAACTTATCCTGGGGTTAAAGCTGTTTTCTTTCACCGTATTGCAAATTTTTTTTATTTAATTAAATTTGATTTACTTTCTCGTATAATTTCTCAAACCACAAGATTCTTTACAGGAATTGAAATTCATCCAGGTGCAAAAATAGGAAAAAATTTTTTTATCGATCATGGCATGGGTGTTGTGATCGGAGAAACTTCTGAAATTGGTGACGATGTAACTATGTATCATGCCGTAACGCTAGGCGGCATCTCTCCAAGTTTTAACTCTAGTTCGCAAAAAAATCAAAAGAGACATCCAACCATTGGAGATCAAGTTGTAATTGGATCAGGTGCTCAAATTTTAGGGCCTATTAAAATTGGCAGGTGTTCAAAAATTGCAGCGAATGCTGTTGT
>SXGU01482797.1_pt1 | contig 12916 bp, 10 predicted proteins | sample 3174531 | NCBI WGS metagenome assembly SXGU01 (sample SAMN11356863, study PRJNA531348) | freshwater metagenome | isolation source: freshwater sample F1-140 | place: China: Fuxian Lake, Yuxi | collected 2017-12-25 | reverse complement strand
GGCAATCCTGCCAACATTTGATCCGCATGCGCGATGGACATGCGCCAATCCAATCAGAGTCCACAGCGGCGCGCCACCAAATTCATTCCATCTCCTTGCCCTCAAACTTCATTCCACCCTCCTTGTCGAGGGCCATGCTTCCAAGGAGGATCGTCGCTCCATCTGTAGGAGATGAGGGACCCTTGAGCAGGCCCGCTTTGATCGCTGCTCTAAGGTTGGAACCGGGTTGCGGGAGGTGCGTCATCCCTCGAGCCTGGCGTCAGCAACTACGTGACTGGCGCGTATTCGTGACCAGTCCCTGTCGTCGCTCCGTATGCAGCCCAATTTCAATCAGCAATCTCGCTTGGGATTCCAGCGATCTCGAACTCACCGCCAGTTCTGCAAGGCTTTCAGAATGTGCCGTCTGCGAGCAACGAGGTGATGTTGCGCGCCAGATCGTCGGCAAGGACGGGGAGTGTCTGGCGCTCCATGCTGGACAGATCCTCTTTGTAACGCAGCGTGGTGCGACCGACCACATCCCGATCCAGCACTGTTTTGCCTGTGCTACGATCCACCGCAACAATGTGGGCGTGGAGTCGGATTTCAAAATCACGCGTTGAAATAATGTCTCGAGGCTGAAAGGAAAGGCTGAGGCGCTCATATTTAGTGAGCACGCCGTTCACCACGACGTCGCCCGTACCCGCAGTATCAAGGCGATAAGTGCCGTCCTGCTGCATCGCGCGGCGGAGGGCAATCCCAACGGCTTCCGACAATCGGGGTTCAAGCGTCTTGTTCTCGAAAAGATTGATCTGAACCGAGCGCGAACCCGCCGCCATTCCGTTCGACGGGCCCAGCTTGTAACCGGCGCAGCCTGCCAGGCTCAGCATCAGCAGAACCGCGCCAATCGAGGACGCAACGTGCATATCACTTCGCGGCGGACTGGTCTGCGGTGCGCTTTCGGAGTTCGTCGATCCGCTGCTTGGCTTCCTTGCCGTAAGTAGATTGAGGATCCTTCAGGTAAGCTTCGTTGTAATAAACAAGGGCTCCGTCCCACTTCCGTTTCTTTTCGTAAAACTGGGCGATTTTGTAGGCGCCCTTGGCCTGTTCTGTTTTCAAGTCGGAAATCACCTTCTCCGCTTCATTGGCCCGCTTATCCTCCGGATACAAGGTCGAAAATGAACTGAACGTCTCGATCGCCTTCGTGGATGAGTTCTGGTCGTACTTGGCCTTTTTCGCCTGCTTGGTGTACGCCAGACCAGACTTGTAAATCGCCTCCGCGGCGACCTTCGGCTGATCATGATAGGTATCCGCTGCTTTCTCATACGCTTTGACCGCGAGCGGATAGTCCGATTGCTTCTCCCTCGCCGCACCGATGTTCATCTGAGCCTGCGCGGCGACGTCGCTATAGATCCCATTGCGAATGATCTTCTCATACATCTGGGTCGTCTTGTCCATCGAGGGGAAAAATGGAATGTAACCCCACAATTTGAACCACTGGCCACCCAGATAACGGTTGGCGATGATAAACTGTTGCTGCAATACTTCTTCGTAATTCTCGACCTTGGGATACTTCTCAATCAGTTTTTGATACTCCTTGAAAGCCTTCTCGTCCTTGCCTTTTGCCGCATAAGAACGCGCCAGAAGATACTGGGCGCCTGCCGCATAATCGGATAATGGCCAGACGCGAACGGTACGTCGCGCCGCCTTGAGGGACAGGCTGTAATTCTTCTTGTCGAATGCTTCCTGCGCCACCTCAAGCTGATCCTTGGCGCGTGTGCGCGTCCATTTGGCACCACCTTCAGGCTCATAGCTCCAACCTTCTCCCGCTCGATAGATCAACGGAGCCGGACATTGCGGCGGAAGCGCGGCGAGAAATATCAAGATGAGCACCACCTGAATAAGCCATCGTTTCATGGCCTGAACCGTAGTGGAGCGAAAAATATCAGTCAAGAAAGCGCCTGCATGGATCTTTGGAGGCAGGGAACGAGCAAACTGGATGGCTTCCTGGAGAGCCCGCCTTCCGCGAGGCGGATGCATTGGGACTGTGAACCTCGCTGGCTGTGGGGCGCGCCAGTTCCTCAGCGCAGAATTTTGGAGGACACGGAGGTTCGGGAGGGAAGCAAAGCGGTTCTTCTCTTTGTTGTCCGAATCTTTGTGCTGAAACTGACGGTTCGTGGCGATCAGGAAATTCTCCATTTGCCTTTCTGAAGATTTCCGTGAGTTTATCCGCGAAACGACCAACTGAACGGAATCGCTTCACCATGACCCCGATGACTCCAAATACCATTGTCTTGCTCGCCCTCCTCCTGTCGTTCCTTTTCTCACCAATGGCCGCACCCGCGCAACCGTTGCCGAGCGATCCGCGCAATCTTTCCGGCAAACTCGACAATGGAGTTACCTGGGTTTACCGACAGCACAGCCAGCCTCCGGGAAAGATGACACTGGAGATGCACGTCCGCAGCGGTTCATTGAACGAAGCGGATTCGCAGCGCGGACTGGCTCATTTCCTCGAACACATGGCGTTCAACGGCACTGAAAACTATCCGCCAGGGAAGTTGATCACCTACTTCGAGAGCATCGGAATGCAATTGGGTCCGGACTTGAACGCCTACACCAGCTTCGATGAAACGGTCTATCTGCTCTTCACTCCAAACACGGAGCTGGAACAGATCGAGAAGGCGCTCACAGTAATGAGTGACTACGCTTTCCGCGCTTTGCTCACAGCGACCGAGATCGACAAGGAACGCGGCATCGTGCTGGAGGAGGAACGCCGTGGAAAGGGAGTCCAACAACGCTTGCGCGACAAGCTCTGGCCGGAACTTTACGCCGGCTCCCGTTTCGCCGAACGGCTGCCCATCGGCAAGGCTGAGGTGATCAGCAAGGCGGCGCGTGAAGAGTTCGTCGATTATTATCGGGCCTTCTACCGGCCGGAGAACATCACCATAGTGCTCGTTGGCGATGCCGCGCCTGAGCCGGTTCTACCGCTGATCAAGAAATGGTTTGGCGAATTCAAACCCACCGGTCCTGCCCGGCCGTCAAAGGGACCGGAGTTCAAACCGTTCACAGCGGACCGAGCCTTGGTGGCGACCGATCCGGAGATGGCCTACTGCCAGATTCAGATCGTGAATATTCTCGAAGGCCTCCCACCCGTCACGACCAAGGCGCAGGCCCGGACACAACTCATCAACGAACTTGGAAGCTGGATTGTCAACCGTCGTTACGATGATCAGGTGAAAAGCGGAAAGGCGAGTTATCGCGGTGCCGCGGCGGGCGTGAACGATTTTTTTCACGATGCCGAACTGGTGAGCGCGAGCGCAACGGGCGAAGCGAAGGATTGGTCCAGGATGCTCGATGAAGTGATCGCCGAAGTGAAACGCGGACGCGATCATGGGTTCACGGATCGCGAATTGAAACTGGCAAAGAGCGAGACTCTCTCAGCAGTGGAACGTTCCGTCCGTACCGAATCCACTCGCAACGCCCGTGACATCGCCACCGAGATCATCAACTCCGTCAATGACCGGGAGCCCGTGCTGTCGGCCCTGCAATCCCTCGACCTTCACAAGGAATTGTTGCCTCAGATTTCCCTGGCCGAGGTTAATGCCGCGTTCAAGAAGAACTTCACCCCGGGCCGCTTCGCCCACGTTTTGACGATGTCCTCCAAAGAGACGACTCCTAGCCGCGATGAAGTTCTCACAAAAGCCCGTGCCGCGTGGGCGCGGGAGGTCGAGGCGCCAAAAGAGGAAAAAGCCATCAGCAGCCTCCTCACCAGTCTGCCGACACCAGGCAAGGTTGTGGAAAGTTCCTCCGACAAGGACCTGGGGATCACGAGCGCCTGGCTGGAAAACGGCGTGCGCGTTCATCACCGCTTCATGGATTACAAAAAGGACAGCATCATGGTCAGCATCGCGCTGGCCGGTGGAGAGATTGAGGAAACCGTCCAAAACTCCGGTGTCACGGATGTCGCGACCCTGGCGGTGGATGACGCGGCCACTTCAAGATTCACTTCGGCGCAGATTCGCGACTTCATGACCGGCAAAAACATTTCCGTTTCCGCCTCCGGCATGGACGACAGTTTTGCAATCACCGTGGCCGGATCGCCGGTGGACCTGGAGTCGGGGCTGCAGCTCGCCCACGCATTGCTGATTGATGGCAGGATTGAGGAAGCGGCGTTCAAGAATTGGAGATTGGCCTCCCTCCAGAGGCTCGAACAGAGCCAGCGCCAGCCGCAGTACAAGGCGATGGAAGCTATGGCGCACCTGATCTCCAACAGCGATGCACGCCGGATTCCCTCCACAAAGGCCACTATCGAAGCGCTCTCGCTCGAAGCAGGACAAAAGTGGTTTGATCGGCTGCGGAAGGAAGCGCCGATAGAGGTTGCCGTGGTCGGTGACATGGCACTGGAAAAGGTCATTCCGCTAATCGAGCGCTACGTTGGCTCGCTCTCGAAGCGGCCGCGAACGGCGAACCACATTAAAGCGCTGCGCAAGTCGCCCAGACCGGCTGGCCCGCTCTCGCGCAAAGTCGAGGTTGCCACCGTCACGCCGCAGGCCGTTGCGTTGACCGGATTCGGCGGTGCCGAAGGCCGGAACACGAAGGATGCGCGGGCAATGGGCATCGCGGCCAATGTATTGACAAGCCGCTTGCGCCAGCGTCTGCGTGAGGATCTCTCGATCGTCTATTCCGTGGGTGCCCAACATGCGCCGACTTGGGTTTATGATGATAGCAGCCAGTTCCAAACCGGTGCCCCCTGCGCTCCCGAAAATGCTGACAAAGTCATCACCGAAGCGAACAAGATCTTCGCGATGTTCGCGGAAAACGGGCCGACTGAAGAAGAACTGGCCAATGCAAAGAAGCACATCGCCAACGCCCTGGACACCGAGCTGCGTGAGCCGGGCAGATGGTTCGGGATTTTGCGCCAGCTTGACCTGCGGGAGCGCAGCCTGGGATCGGAGAAGACAATTCGGGAAGATTATCAGGCCTACACCGTCGAGCAGGTAAGAGATGCGTTCCGCAAGTACTACACACCGGCGCGGATGTTCAGTGTGACGGCGATTCCGACAGGCGAAGTCAGGAAGTAAATTCAGTGGGTAACTCACCTTTCAACCATGAGAATCATCGGTGGTCAGGCGGCGCGGCACACTTTGAAGGTTCCAAAAGGTTATGCTGTCCGGCCCACGCCGGATCGGGTGAAACAGGCCGTCTTCAACAGCCTCGGTGGCCGTTTCAACGATGCGCGGGTGCTCGAACTATTCTCAGGTTCGGGCGCGCTCGGGCTCGAGTTCCTGAGTCGCGGAGCCACCCACGTGGTCAGCGTCGAGAAGTCAGGGAAAGTGGCGCGGATGATCCGGTTGAACCTGGCGAATCTCGGACTCGATGAAACCAGGTTTGAGCTGAGAGAACAGGATGCCTTTGCGGCGATAGCTCAACTGCGCACCACGGGACGGCAGTTTGATCTGATCGTCGCTGATCCGCCCTACGGCGAGAAGAATGTCGGACACCGCTCCAAATCCTTTGCCCAGCAGTTGCTCGACAACGAAAATCTCCCTCATCTCCTGAATCCCGAGGGGCTGTTCATTTTGGGCCACACCAAGCGCGACACTCTGGATTTTCCTGCGGAATGGGCTGAAGCAAAGACCCTCAAGCACGGAGACACCGTGATGCGTTTTTTGAAGCGGACGACCCAATTGGCTTCGGAAACGGCAGCAAGTTGACAACTCTTCAACGACCCGTCTCGAAGGTATTCGACACGACGTAATCGTGCGCACGCTTGCACCAGACATCGAGATTCTTCGTTACCGAAATCCAGTCGCCACCGATCTCATCACAAATGAAACCTCCATCCGCCACTGCTTCAGCAAGCGCCACATTTGGCAGACGAAAAGAGATCACTCGCATTCCGTAGGCAATGCCGAAGATTCGATTATTGCGCGTGTGAAGCACGACATAGGCGTAGGCATGGACATCAGGGCAGTACCATCTGACATAGCGAAGACCGCGGGCCGAGGAGGTCAGCATCGAGGCGATCCCATCATGCGCGGATGGGTTCTCATGCTCGATAAACGACAGCACGTAACTGTTCTCGGGGATTCGAAATCGGTCTTCAAGGTTCCAGGACATTTGGCTTGGTCTCCTGTTGGAAATCGTCACCCGACGTTCACGGCTTTGTCGAGTTGATAGCCAGCCGGGGGCAGGAACATCGAGAGAAAAATCCCGGGGATCAAACTTCTGGCTTCTCACGTAATGTTCTAATCTTGATCCTACTCATACTCTTCATCGTTTGGGTTGAGGGATTATGATTAAGATTACCGGCAGGATTAGGACGCCGGCCGCTTCTCCGTGCGTTCACAAATTGGCGTCAGTGGAGCGCGGGATTCATTTCGCCGGACCGTGAAAACGGAGCCCGCACCGAGTTCTCATCCGGGCTCCGGGGGACTCGCACCTCCCTGCGGAATAAATTCCGCGCTCCGGCACCCACGCTCGGCCACACCAGGTCTTGAGGTCTTCTCGGTACCGACAACGGGAGACACCGGCCGCTTCTCACGCTCCGGCTTTTCACTTGACGCTTCAGGGTATGGCGAAAGACTGGCCCTCGAATTTTTTGCCGGGCATGAGAACACTTCACAGGTACCTCACCCGCCAAGTTCTGCTGGCGCTCGGCATGACTGTGGCGGTTTTCACGTTCGTCCTGCTGCTCGGCAACGTCGCGCGGGAAATCTTTGACCTCCTCGTCAACCGCCAGGCCTCGCTGGCTGTCGTCGTGGAGGCAATCGCGCTGCTGATTCCATACGTGCTCGTTTTTGCGCTGCCCATGGGAATGCTGGCCGCGACGCTCCTGGTCTTCGGACGTTTCAGCGCGGACCAGGAATTGACGGCGGTCCGGGCCAGTGGGATCAGTCTGGTGGCTTTGGTCACCCCTGTCCTTGTCTTGAGCGTCCTGGTGAGCGGGCTTTGCGCGTGGTTGAATCTTCAAGTCGGTCCGGCCTGCCGGGGCGCCTACAAGAGGCTGCTTTACAATCTTGGCGTCGAGAAGATGGACCACTTGCTCACCGAGGACCGGTTCATTGACGAGATCCCAGGTTACATCATCTACACGCGGAAGATCCGCGGTGACCAACTGGAGGATGTTCACTTCTACAAGTTGAAGAATGGAGAAATCATCCAGCGGGTCACGGCGCCGTCGGGGCGTTACGAGCTGGACAAGGCCGCGCGCAAGGTTTCCTTCATTCTCACCAACGCGATCCTGGAAACGAGACGATCCTTCACGATCGGTGATACCAACAATGCCGCTGTCACCGACAGCACACAGCAGGTGGCCGAGAGAGATCAGTGGGACGCGATGCGAATCGAAGAGTTTTCCCCCCCCGAAGACATAGATCTCGCTCCGCCGAAAGAATCGCAGCGTCCGCCGAAGCTGAGCGAGATGAGCTTCATTCAGCTCCGCGAAGAAATCCGCACGTTGAATGATCGCGGAGTGGACCTGACCCCGGCTCTGGTGCAACTGCATCGGCAGGTGGCGTTCTCCTTCGCAAGCCTGGGCTTCACCCTACTCGGGATACCGCTCGGCATTCGCGCCCACCGGCGCGAGACAAGCGCCGGAATCGCGCTGGCACTGGTGCTTGTGCTCATTTACTACAGCTTCATCATCCTCGGTCAATCACTCGAAACGCGCCCCGAACTGGCACCTCACCTGATCGTTTGGATTCCAAATTTCCTCTTCCAGCTCGCGGGAGGCGTCTTGCTCTGGCGGGCGAACAAGCAAGGCTGATGCGGATGGACCGTTACTCCACGAACCGCCAGCTCAAGCACAGAGATTTGGAGAACGCAGAGAAACACTGCCTTCCTTCCATCCTGAGCCTTCGTGTCCTCCAAAACTCTGTTCTGATGCACAGGCTCGCCCCACAGCCAACGAAGTTCATGCCCTTGATGCCCCTCAGTATCGGAAGCTTTCACTGCGGCTGCACCGGTAATTCCCGCAATATCCGTTGGAAAAGTTCCGAGCCGCCCTCCTCAAGTTCCGCGAGCAGCACTGGCGTGTCGGATTCAGGAATCGGAATGTACTTCCCGGTCGCGGCAGCCACCAGTTGTCCATCGGTTGCCCTGATCTCCCCTTCTGCATCGAAGATTCGATTGCACCGATTTTCCACCAACTTCCCCGTAGCCACCAGTTCAATGCCCGGCCTGGCTGGAGAATGGAACCGGACATTCAACTCCGCACAGTAAGCAAATCGCTTCGTTTGCACGCCGCATGCCCAGACCATGACTTCGTCCAGAACCGTGGACAAAATTCCGCCGTGAACCACTCCCTTGAAGCCGACCACGGCTTCCGAGGGCGTGAAACGCGTTCGAACCGACAAGCCATCCGTCTCGAAGCGCAGCCTGAGGCCAGACGTGTTGCTCTGGCCGCAAACGAAACAGGAATGAGTGGCTGGAAGCGTTTTGAACATGTGGAAAGTTTCCTCAAGTACAATCCAGTCGTCGAGTCAAAGTCGCGATCGTTGTCGAATGACCGGGCATCGGAAGGTGTCGAGTGGGAAATTTTTGAGCGTTCACATGTCGTCAGAGCTGAACCTGTGGAGTTGTCCGGTCGTTTGTGTTTGCCTGAAACTTTTGACGTTCGATCACGTTCCAAGTAATCTTTCGCCATGAAAACTCTCCCTAAACGAACCACAGTCTATTTCGATCGTCAGTTGCACTCCGCCTTGACGTTCAAAGCCGCGCAGACTGAGCAGTCTTTGCCGAACAAGGATTGTATTCGCGAAGAAATCTTAACCAACACCGGGATGCCATGATTACCTTGGACCAAGCCTTGGACACCGTCAGCCAGCTTCCCGCCGAACAGAGGGAAATGTTGGAGCAGATTTTGCATCGCCGCCGCATTGAAGAACATCGTCGCGAATTGGCTCAGAGCGCCCGGGAGTCCATCCTGGCGTTTCACGAGGGCCAAGGGCGACCGCAATCGGCGGAAGAAGTCATCGCCGAATTGCGGACTTCACTTTTATCGCCCGACGAGTGATGAGAAGGCTCGACTTGACGCCGCGATTCCGCCGGGCCTTTCGCAGGTTTGCCGCCTGTAATCCGCGCCTCCAGGAACAGATCTAGGCGACATTGCAGCTTGAGAAACAGTTACGATGAAATCCGAATTCCGAAATTCGAAACCCGAAAAAATCCGAAGGCCGAACGCCAAAGCGGCGGCGACGTGTGGAATTCGGATTTCGGATTTCGGCCTTCTTTCGGATTTCGGATTTCGGTCTTCGGATTTTTCCTTCTTGTTCTCATCTCCCCCCTCCACGCCCAGCCCGCCGCGCCCAACTACGTGCTTTCGCCCGGCGGCACGAATGGCTAGCTCGAGATAGCCAGCGGCGCGTTTAACGACCTCGAAGAAGTCACCATCGAAGGCTGGGTCAAGTGGATGGATGATCGCCCTTACCGGCGCTTCTTCGATTTCGGCAAAGAAGAGCGCGAGGTCCATGTGGGACGTTTCGGCGGGACGCCGCACATCTCGTTCAACATCACGCGACCAGGCGTCGGGGATACTGAAAACATCTGGCTCGCGAGGGGTTTCTTCCGCACCAACCAGTGGATTCACTTCGCGGCGGTCATCGCCCGGGATCGCGCCAAGCTCTACGTCAACGGGGCTCTCGCGGTTTCAGAGCCCAACCAGACACCCTTCAACAGCCTGCAGCAAGGCGAGCGCAACCGCCTGGGGCGCGACAACTGGAAGGACATTTTGCAACCGAACCTCATCGACACGGAGGCGTTCATGGATGAGTTCCGCGTCTGGCGCGGCGCGCGTACGGGGGAACAGATTCGCGAGAACCTGTTCCGGCGGTTGACCGGTCGGGAGCCGGACCTAGTCTGCCTGCTCAACTTCGATGAACAGTCGCCCGCCGACAAATCTGCGCGGGCCAACGCCACGAAGCTGGTCGGCAACGCCCGGATTGTTCCCGCGCCGCTGCCTTCGCCCGGCGAATTGATTCCATTGGTCTCGTTCTCAGGCCGGGTGATTGATGGCACGGGGAATCCCGCGGCTGGCGCCACCGTCCGCATTGACCGCGACCGGGAGAAAGTAGCGACCACGCTGACCGACGCCACCGGGGCTTACGAAATCGGATTCAAGGATGCACCGGGCATCTACGATCTGTTCGCGCAACTGGGCCAGCTTGGCGTCTGGCGCACGAATGTTCCCGTCACTCCTCAAATACCGGCCAGAGTCGATCTGGCCCTGGCCGCGCCGAGCACCCTCTCCGGCGCGCTCCTGGCTCTGGACGGAACGCCGCACGTCGGCGCGTTGGCTCAGGCGGAGGACGTCGTCACCGGGCGGGTGGCGGCGAGTGCGGCGAGCGATGCCCGGGGCGAGTTCACGTTTCGCAATCTTCGGCCCGGCGCCTACCGCATCCGTGCCAGCGGGGCCAGAGGATATGTTTATCATGCGGATCGCCGGCTGGTGGAGGTTGCCCCCGGCCAGGAGTTCGCGAACATCGATCTGCGCTTTGCGCCCGCGAAGAAAGGGGCGTGGGAGATCTTCAACACCACGCGCGGCCTGGCGGATGACAGGGAAATTTACGAGATACTGATTGAGCCGGACGGGTCGGTCTGGTTTGCCACCCAGGCCGGGGCCTCCCGGTCTGATGGCCATGACTTCATAAACTTCACGACGGAAGACGGCCTGCCAGACAACCACGTCCTGAACATGGCCCGCGACCGTCGGGGCCATATCTGGTTTTCCACTTACGATGGCATTGCCCGGTATGACGGAAAGAAAATCGACAAATGGACGGGCGCTCAGGTGGCCAACTTTCACCTCATTGACGCCATCTATGCGGCACCGGACGGGAAGGTGTGGTTTGGGTCAGGAATTGCAGATCCTCCCGCTATTTTTTCTTTTGACGGCGAGAAGTTTTCCTATTTCACGGGAACCAACGGGCCACCGGGCCGAGTCAATAAGATGGCTGGCGACAGAAAGGGAATCATCTGGATGACAGGCAGTGCAGGTCTGCTGCGCTTCGACGGAACTAACTTCATCAACGTGACGCCACAGGCAGGCTCGGAATCAGGAGGCACAGATACCCCGAGCGTCGATCGAAACGGCAAGGTTTGGTTTGGATTTGGCGCTGGGGCTGCCAGCTATGACGGAACGAATGTCGTCAGGTACGACCGGAGTCATGGACTGGGGCTCGAATCGGTCCGGTGTACCCACGTCGCTCCGGATGGGGCAGTCTGGTTTGCGGGCCGGGGTGGAGTCTCGCGTTTCGATGGGACAAATTTCGTTATTTTCACCAAGGAAGACGGCCTGCCGAGCGACTTCATTATCTTTGTGACCAGTTCGCCGGACGGGGTGATGTACTTCGGGAGCTGGAGTGACGGTGCCGTCCGTTACGATCCGACGACGTTCATCAGCTACACCACGGCGGATGGTTTGGCCGCCAACTCCACCTGGCAAAGTTTCGTGGCTGCGGATGGCCCGGTCTGGTTTGGCCATAACGCTTCAGCGTCACCGGGAGACCCGGTCGCGGGAGTCTCCCGCTTTGATGGGCGGCGGTTCACCGCCTTCGCGGAGACCACTCCCATCTTCCTCTCCGGCTCCCTGGCGCAAACCCGGGATGGCGTCTTGTGGCTGCCGGCGCGCGAGGGAGCGGTGATCCGTTTCGATGGCGCGAACTTCATCCGCCCCGCTGCGCTGGACGACCTGGCAAGCGGCGAAGTGTATGCGATGGCGACAGCGCCGGATGGCTCAGTCTGGGCAGGGACCGGGAGTGGTTTGTCGCATTTCGTGGCCGGGCGCCGGCAGAACTTCCCCAGTCCCGGTGCCAAGCAGATTTCAAGCGTCGTGTGTGACTCCAAAGGCACTGTCTGGGCCGGATCATTTCCGGGGTCCACCGTCTGGCGCTTCGATGGCGCTGGCTTTGAACCCTTGGGCAGCGCGTCAGGTTCGTTTAGTAACAAAGTGTTCAGCCTGTTCATCGACCGGGATGACTCGCTCTGGATCGGCACGGATGCGGGAGCGATCCGGTTTGACGGTAAACAACTAACGCGCATCACCAAATCAAAAGGGCGGCTCGCGAATAATTTTGTCCAATGCGTTTATCGCGACCGCCAGAACGTGCTCTGGTTCGGCACCCGGTCTGGCGCCACGCGGTTTGACGGCGCGGTGTGGCAGACCTTGACGAAGATCGATGGCCTGGCCGGCAATGATGTCCGCACCATCTGCGAGGATCACTCGGGCGCGCTCTGGTTCGGCACGGACCTGGGCGTGACGCGCTACGTGGCACCGCGTGTGATCGCCCCGCCCCCGCGCGTCACGGTGCTGCTGGATAACACCTACGAGCCGGGAGAGGCGCTGCCGTCGATCGAACGCGGACGGCGGGTGGAGCTGAAGATCGACGTGGCCGATCACAAGAGCCGGTCGGAACTTCGCCGGTTTCGTTGGCAGGTCGTCCCCGGACGGCCGACGGCGGAGGACTTGCGAGACGGCAAACCTGGGAGCGCCGGCATCCCTGCCGGCGAAACGGCCCCAATGCAACCCGCCGGCAGGGATGCCGGCGCTCCCAGGGGTTGGCAAGTTCTCACCGAACCACAATTCCATTGGAACGCGCCCGAGACCGGGGAACACACGCTGGCGGTGCAATACATAGACCGTGACTTGAACTACTCGCTCCCGACACTGGTGCCGCTGAAGATCGTCCCGCCGTGGTACGCGAACGCCTGGATTGTGGGACCGATGTTGCTGGTGAATTTCAGTCTGCTCGGCTGGGCCATCTTCACCCGAAAGCAGGTTCAACGGCGCAAGCGCGAAGCCGAGCGACTGCGGGAGCGGTTGCTGGAGGAAGAACACAAAGCCCGCGAAGCGCTCGAGGCCAAGAATGTTCAACTGGAAAAGGCGCGCGAAGCAGCCGATGCCGCCAACCAGGCCAAGAGCAGCTTTCTGGCAAACATGTCG
>SXGU01392724.1_pt1 | contig 12917 bp, 10 predicted proteins | sample 3174531 | NCBI WGS metagenome assembly SXGU01 (sample SAMN11356863, study PRJNA531348) | freshwater metagenome | isolation source: freshwater sample F1-140 | place: China: Fuxian Lake, Yuxi | collected 2017-12-25 | reverse complement strand
TCTCCTCCCTGGCACATCTGAGTAAAGTCTCGAGATCGTGTTCCGTTTCCGAAAGTATGTCGGGTGACTGCATGCCAGCTGGTATCGCTGGAAAGACCCATTCGTGTCAACTAAAATCTCAAAATCCCGTGAACGCATACATAATTCACATTAACTCAAAAATAAACATTTCATGTCGGCATGAAAACATAGGAGACTTTGTAAAAGTATCAATATTTGACAAATTCAAAATAATCAATGAATCAGGTGTAATTAATTCACTTAACAACCAAGGCAGGCGTGTCGAAGAGGTCTTGTTTTCATGGATGCGTGGATCGGCAATCGGTGATTATTTTGAAAGAAGTATAGCCAGGTTTTTTGGAGTTCCAAACAATTCAATCAAAAAAATAGGTGATGATAAACTGTCAGATCAATCCATTTTTAAAAGGACTCCAAAGGCTGATTACGAGATACCCACAAAACCAAGGAAAACAAGGGTCGAAATTCAGGCAGGTTTCCAGGGGATCAATGACATCAAGCAACACAAGATTATAGAAGCAAAAAAGATTTATTCAATTTCCAGGATTGATACTATTTGCATTCACATTGATATTTTCAATGGGCAGGCAGCTTTTGTAAATCTTAGTAAAATCAGGGACGATGACCAAAACTGGGTGACACGACAGCAAATGGAGGGCCAAACCGTTTTCTCGATCGACCAGAATCATTTCAAATGGCGGCTTTTGGACCCGATTCCCAATCTCAAAACGATCGAGTGGCAACCATGAAAGCGGTTGAGCTATTTGCTGGCGCTGGTGGGTTAAGCCTCGGCCTGATGAGGTCGGGGATAGAAATCGTTTTGGCAAACGAAATCGATCCTGTTTGTTGCGAAACCTACCAAATCAATCACAAAAACACAAATATGATCAGTGCCGACATACATGACATTGACTTTGTCTCTGAAATAGACAAATTGGGGTTCAAACCGGGGCAAATTGAAATTGTTTCCGGGGGTCCGCCCTGTCAGGGATTTAGCACCGTAGGTTCGAAAAATAAAAAAGATCCCAGAAATAGTTTGTTCTTTGAATTCCTGAGGGCTGTTTCTGAAATCCAGCCCCGATTTGTCCTTTTTGAAAATGTCTCTGGATTCAAAAGGCTTTACGACGGGGAAATCCACAACATACTCCTTCAGGAACTAGGCTCCCTTGGGTATGACATCCAACATGGGCTGCTTGACGCATCGGATTTTGGATTGCCCCAAATCAGAAAACGGACAATCGTGGTTGGTGCACGAAATTGCAAAGGTAAAATTCTCATTCCCAATCCGACACACTCCTTGGATTGCGACCTGTTTGGCCTCCAAAAAAAATTGTCACTGATCGAGGCAATCAGTGACCTTCCCCAATTGGGTTCCGGTGAGGAATCGGAAATCTACTTGTCTGATCCTGTCAATGATTACCAAACCTCCCTGCGCTGTGGCCAAAAACATTTAACCGAACACAATGCCTCAAACTATGGAGAAAAGATGCAAAAAATCCTGACACTCATACCACCGGGTGGATGCGTGGAAGATCTTCCCAAGGAGTTAAGGCCAAGGGACTACTTTGCCAATACTTATGCCAGACTTTTGCCCAACCAACCCGCCCCTACCATTACCCGGAATTTTGGCACCCCCTCCTCTTCCCGATGCGTTCATCCCTTCCAAAACCGCGCACTTAGCACCCGGGAGGGGGCCCGCTTGCAGGGATTTCCTGATGATTATTTCTTTGCAGGCTCAAAAATTTCCAAAAACCTCCAGATTGGAAACTCTGTTCCACCCCTTCTTGGGGAGCTCATTGGCAAACAATTGCTCCGAAACTAACCACTCCCCTTTTCCCAAGGCATTTCATGTCTGATTTTTTCACCCACCTCGAAGGCTCATGGGACGGGACCCGCCTCCCCAAGGGGACGCTTTGCAACACCCACGAAAATCGCCCCATTGTAGCCCGGTATGACCTCGCCGCTGTCAAACGGTCGGTTACCCGTGACGAGATGGCCCGCCGCCCGGGAGGCATGTGGAAATACCGCGAACTGCTCCCGTTGGCCCTTTCCACCGAACCCATCTCCCTGGGGGAAGCCCAAAGCCCGCTCCTCCCTTGTCCCCGATTGGGTAAAGTATTTGGTTTGGAAAGGCTCTTCATCAAGGACGAGTCGATCCTGCCCACGGGCAGCTTCAAAAGCCGCGGCATGACCGTTGCCATCAGCATGGCCAAGGAATTAGGGGTCACCAAAATCGCCCTGCCCACGGCGGGAAATGCCGGCGGGGCGGCCGCTGCCTATGCCGCCCGGGCGGGCATCGAGTGCCATGTCTTCATGCCCCGGGATACTCCGGTGGTCAATCGGCGCGAGGCCCTCCTTTATGGTGCCCGCGTCACTTTGGTCGATGGATTGATTCACGACTGTGGCAAAATCGTTCGCGAGAACGCCGCCAGGAAGGGTTGGTTTGATTTCTCCACCCTCAAGGAACCGTACCGCCTCGAGGGAAAAAAAACCATGGGGATCGAGCTTGCCGAGCAGTGCGGTTGGTCGCTCCCGGATGTGATCCTCTATCCCACCGGGGGCGGCACCGGGCTGGTGGGGATGGCCAAAGCATTTGCCGAATTGACGGAATTGGGTTGGCTCGAGGGATCCAAACGGCCCCGGTTTTATGCCTGCCAAAGTGAAGGGTGTGCTCCCATTGTTCGTGCCTTCGAAAAAGGGGACCGCCTGGCCCAAACCTGGGAGAACGCCAAAACCTCCGCAAGCGGCCTTCGCGTCCCAGCGGCAGTGGGAGATTTCCTGATGTTGGACGCCATTCGGGCCTCAAAGGGTGAGGCCGTTGCTGCTCCGGAGGCGTCCATCCCTTTTTGGATGCAAAAAGCGGCCTCGCTTGAGGGTATTCCCCTTTGTCCTGAAACCGCGGTCTGCCTTTCGGTGTTGCAAAACCTGATTCAATCCGGAAGCATTCGCCAAGACGAGAAAGTCATCGTTTTTAACACCGGGGCTTTCCAAAAATATCTGGAATGTTTGCTGGAACCGGTTTCCTGACCACCAGCTATAATTAACTTTTATCCCCAACCGGTGGAAGAGCCTCTCCCATGCAAAAGATTCTCAAATCGTTTGGCCTGATGGTGGCAGGCGGCCTTGTTTCTAGCGTTTTGGGGGGAGGTTTTGGGGCCCTGATCGGATGGATTTCGCCCGATTTTGTCGCCCATTTGGGGGAATCCGGGATTCGCCCCCAGGGGGCCTTTGATTCCCTACGCTATGGTGCCGGGATAGGTGCTGTCGCAGGTCTTTTTGTAGGTTTTGCCGCTACCGTGGTTGCCCTTTTCATGGCTACCCTGGTTTCGGTTTTTGGCCGAAATGAAAAAAGTATGTGAAATGTCGGTGAAGGAAGCGATCTGGCTTTCCTCCACAGGCTCCCGTGGCGACAATAGCTTCATGAACTTGTTGGGTTTTCATGATCGAATCGGGGTCAGGATGTTGAACCGTTTTTTCTCAATGGTTTGTCTGTTGGCAGGTGCTTTGTCCCTTCCCGGGGCAGATGCCAAGCTTCCCCTGGGAACCTCTCTCCTTGACATAAAGCTTCCCGAACCGCTAGCCAAAACCGCCTTCGTGGCGTCGGATGCCCTTCGGGGTAAAAAAGCTCTCGTATTCTTTTTCATGGAACCGCAGTGCCCTGTCTGTCAAAATTATGTTCCAAGCATCAAGCGGATGGGTGTTCGTTTCCAGGAAAGTGGGGTTGCCTGGGCCGCCATTGATACCACCTATGGCATTACCGCAGACGAAATCGCCTCCCATGCCAAAGACCTTGGGCTTTCCATCCCCCTGCTCCAGGATAAAGGCCTTGCCCTTACCCAAAAACTGGGTGTGGATCGGATTCCCTGCGTCCTAGTTGCCGATGCTGGGGGCAAAATCCGCTATCGGGGTCGAATCGACGACCAGTTTTCTCCCGGTATTATGCGAAAATCCCCTTCTACCAAGGAACTGGTGGATGCCCTGGATGCGGTTATCGAAGGGAGGGAGGTCGAGACCTCCTGGACAAAAACAGCGGGTTGCCTTGTCACTCATCACGGCAAGGCCAAAAAGGCCAAAGAAGGTGCGCCCACCTGGGCGGGTGAGGTTGCCTCCATCATTCAGGCCAAGTGCCAAGGATGCCACCGTCCGGGCGAGGCAGGCCCCTTTCCCCTGACCTCGCTCAAGGAAACGCTGGCCTGGACCGACATGATTCGCGAAGTGATTGGCAACAAAACCATGCCACCCTGGCATGCGGACAGTACACCTGGCCACTTTGTCAATGATCGCCGTTTGACCGAAAAAGAAATCCAAACCTTGACGGACTGGATTGATTCCGACTGCCCGGAGGGCGACCTGTCCAAGGCACCTGCCAACCCGGTTTTCAATCCGGGATGGCGGATGGGAAAGCCCGACGAGATTTTTCGGATGGGGGAGGCAGTAAAAGTTCCCACCCATTATCTCTTTGGTGCGGTGGGCATGCCCTATCAATATATCCTGGGTGAGGGCGAAATTTCCGAAGACCGCTGGGTCAAAGCCATAGAAGTACGCCCGGATCAACGGGCCCAGATTCACCACATCATTGTGTTTGTCATACCCCCTGGGGAGAAATTTCCCGATTTCCTTGCCAAAGGCGAGCGGAGGAGCAATCCCGACAAATTCGGCGCCATGATGCTGGGTGCCTATGTCCCCGGGGATTTCCCCATCATTTTCCCGAAAGGGGCTGCCAAAAAACTCCTCAAAGGATCAAAACTCCTTTTTGAAATGCACTACACCCCCAACGGCAAGGCAGTCGTCGACCGCTCCTCTGTCGGTGTCCAATACCAAAGCGAAGCTCCCATCCATGAAATCCGCACCCGCGCCATCCTCAACAACCGCTTCCGGATCCCACCGGGAGACGGCAACCACGAGGTGCGGTCCCTAACCCGTTTTGACAAACCTGCGGTGATCATTTCCTATTCGCCCCATATGCATGTAAGGGGCAAGGATTTTACCATGGACCTTTTAACACCCGAGAAAACCCGAACCACCCTTTTGCGCGTTCCGCACTATGATTTCAACTGGCAGGAAAGTTACAACCTCGGCAAATTTCTCCACATTCCCGCAGGATATTTTGTCGAATGCATCGCCCACTTTGACAATTCCAAAGAGAACCCAGCCAATCCCGATCCGAAAAAGGAAGTTCGCTGGGGCAACATGACCTGGGAGGAAATGATGATCGGCTTTGTGGACTACTACTACCTGCCCACCCCCCAGTAAACCGTCTGCAACCGGCAGGCCTTTGGTGAATGTTAAAGGGCAATCATCGGTAGAACCGGCAACGAATCCACCTTTCCCAAAACCTTCGTGGCGGTTCAGGTTGGCCCCGCCCCGGCGTTAACCAGGTTTCCCTATTCCAATTCCTTGCGGAGGCTTTGCCACACCTTGCGGCTTTGCTCCACGATTTGAGCCAATTTCGGATCCTTGAAAACATCTTTCAATTCAAGTGGGTCATTTTCCAGATCATATAGCTGTTCCATCCGGGCCTGGCCATTCCTGATTCCCTCAGGCGTGGGTTCCAGCCAACGAATGTATTTGTATCGTTCCGACCGGACCCCTTCACTGGGAGGAATGTTTTTGGACCCGGCATGGTGTTCGTAAAAGAAACCATACCGCCAATCCATGGGAATGTACCGCCTCAGAAAGGGTACCAGGCTGCGCCCTTGCATCGTCTGGGGCGCCTTGACCGAGGCCAGGTCCAACAGGGTCGGGGCAATGTCCGCATTCAATACGATCGACTCCACCCGGCAACGACCCGGATCCCGATCCCGCAAATCAGCGATCAACAAAGGCACCCGAATCGACTCCTCGTACATGAACCATTTGTCGGCCAAACCCCGATCCCCAAGGGCGAAACCGTTGTCCGAGGTAAACACGATCACCGTGTTTTTGGCCAGGTCAAGCTTTTGGAGTTCGGCAACCATACGCCCTACCTCACGGTCCACCCCGGTGATCAGCCGATAATAGTCTTTCAGGGTTGCCTGGTTAAGTTCCGGGTTGGAGTAACGAGCCTGCCAACGCCTCCTGGCCTCGGATTCTTGCACAAAAGGCGGTAACAACCCGAAGTATGCTTCGTTCGCCAAAGGAGGAACGGGCATGACCGTGTCCTTGTAAAGCGTTTCCTCCCGTGGATCGGGGGTAAATTCCCGGGGTTTGCCGTCTCTTGCATGAACGGCATTAAAACTGATCTGGAGCGCAAAGGGCCTGGGTTCCCTGACCGAAATGAACTCAAGGGCCTGGTCGCCAAAAAGTTGGGTCTTGTGCCTCTTTTGCGGATCATTTGGGTCAATGAACTGATCCCCGGCCTGACCCGGAAGGCCCCGGTAATAGTCCCACCTCTTTTCCCACATCGCCTTATGTTCGGGCTTGTCGGCGATACCAATCTTGCCGATAAATCCCGTTCGGTAGCCCGCCAATCGCAACAATTCCGGATAAGTATTCCTCCATTGGTCCTCGGAAAGATTTTGGCCAAATCCGCCGCATTTGTGATGCCTTTGCCATTGTCCCGTCAAAAGCGTTGCCCGGCTCACCCCACAAATGGAGGTGGTCACAAACGAATTGGTAAAGGAAGTCGCCCGGCGGGCCAGGTTATCCAGATGAGGTGTTTGCACCGTGGAATTTCCCAGGTAACCAAGCGTGTCATGTCTAAGGTCATCGACATGGATCAGGACCAGATTGGGTCGGACCTGGTCGGCATGGCTGGAAAGAAACAGGGCAAAGAGGAGGAGGGTGTTCATGCGGAAATTATGCAGGAACCTGCCAGGGATTCCAAGGGAGCCAAGGGGATTTCAGACCTCAGGAGCGTAAAGCACCTTGGAATCAGGAAAAGTCCAAAAAAACAGGTGAAGGCGAAGCCGGGTTTCCTATTTCAACCTTTGGACCCTTTTGGCGATTACCCGGAGATTGCATCATGAAAGACCTCACCCGCCGGAATTTCTTCTTTGCCTCATCAGGGGCGGCCACCGGTTCCCTTTTGCTTCCGGGAATTTCAGAAAGTGCCGAGGGCGAAAAGGGGCCTTTTTCCAAAAGCGGCCTGTCAACCGGTCAAATGAAACCCCTCAAATTCAAAGAGATCCCTGGTTTTCTCAGTGCCCAACAAATCGCCCCGCATCATACTGCCCACTATGGCGGAGCACTAAAAACCTTTGTCGCCATCGACACCCGGTTGGAGGATGGTTTTCAAAAGGGAACCCCGCTCGATCCCATGGCCTTTGAAACCATGCAAAAGCAGAAATCCAGCCGGGGCAACAGCGTCCTGCTCCACGAAATGTATTTCGACGGCTTGGCCTTGGCCCAATCGGAGCCGAAAGACGGCCTCAAAAAAGCAATTGAAACCCGTTTTGGATCCCTGAACAAATGGTGGGCGGATTTCATGTTAAGCGCCAAGGCCGCCGCAGGGTGGGCGATGCTTGTGCAGCATCCGGTCAATGGAAAGCTTTACAATGTTTTGAGTGACGAACATGCCATTGGGCCGCTCTGGTTGGCAATGCCCCTTGTTGTCATTGATGTTTACGAACACGCCTTTTACATCGACTACCTGAACAAGAAGACAGATTACATCGAAAAGTTCATGCTGCACATCGACTGGTCGGAAGCCAACCGGCGCTTTCAAGCTGCTTCCTGAATTTGAAAGCTTGGCGTGGTGGCTTGATATTGCCACCCTACCCATTCCACAATCCGTTTCGGGAGAGCCGTGGGGATCCGCCCACGGGAACTAGCCAAGTGACGCAGTTCGGACCAAGAAATCCCGGGGCTTCCCGGGGAAAAAGTCAAATAAGTATTAAAAGGTTGGGACTCCAAATCCTCCTCCATTATTCCCCTCCATTGGAGGGGTGCCCGTCAGGGCGGGGTGGTTCGTAAGGTGTGCCACCACTCCTTCCCAATGTTGTGTTTCTTAAGGCACCACCCCGTCAGGCTTCGCCTGCCACCCCTCCACGGAGGGGAATTCAATAACCCAGGTTAGGCAAATGGGACCAAGAAAACCCGGGTTTTCCCGGGGAAAAAGTCAAATCAGCCTTAAAAAGTCGGGCCTACAAATCTCCTCCTGGGATTAGCCTTAATTCCCCTCCCTTATTCCCCTCTTTGGAGGGGTGCCCGTCAGGGCGGGGTGGTTCTTAAAGTGTGCTCCTACTCCTTCCCAATGTTTTGTTTCCCAAAGCACCACCCCGTCAGGCTTCGCCTGCCACCCCTCCACGGAGGGGAATTTAATCCAAGGTACGCAGTTGGGACCATGAAAACAGAGGATTTCCCGGAGATTCTTCCAATCCGCCTGCAAACGACGGGACTAAAAATCCTCTTTTCCGGTTCTGATTCAATTCGGTTGGACCTGTTTCCCAAGGGCTATCAACCCCTCAAACCAAGGCAAATGGTTTAAATCCGTTCAGAGGATCTCTGAACAATTGCAAACCCCATTTTTCAAATCGCACAAGGTGCGGCCAATATCAAATACCCTGGTCGGGACTACGAGCCGATTTGAACTCGACATACTCCCATTTCCTGGGATGGACCACCCTTAGGTTTCCAAAACAGGCCAAAAAATCGGTAATATTCACTCCAACCGGTTTACTTAAGTTAAATCACCAGTGGGATAACAGATTCTTTTAGCCTGTGCCTAAGATTTTCGCGGACAATTCCTTTAACGAATTTAGCATTCGCCCTTCATTTGCTGCCTTGTTTCCTAGACTGGGACCAATAATTGGCATATAACGGACCATTCCTGCAAGCTCTTCCGGATAATCGAATGAAGAGTAAACCTCTTCAATCGCTTCAAGCTTGTCGGAAACATTGCTTTCACTTATGAATGCCGCAATGATCAAAGCCCATTTTCGGATTATGTCAGGCGTAGGCTCGCCTAGGCCCGCCACACGATCAATTATCGGCCCCATTGGATCATTATCCTTCGCAGCGGCAATGGCAATTATATTTTCGTTATCACAACCGGATTCTGAAAGCATGCGCCAAGCATGGTCTCTCACAGTTTGTCCGTCGATGAGCTGATGGGCGTAGGCGAACCGTATGTCTTTCCAATCAATTGGGTCACGTAATCGCCCCAAAAATTCATTGGTTACCTTGACCATTTTTTATCCTCATTTTGGCAGATAATGTATTGGAAAGTTTGGAATTCCAGTGATTGCGCCGCCCTCAATAAATCGTTGGTGAACTAAATTACCTGCCGGATCAAGGACATACTCAAAGACACCTGGTTTTCCATTGAAACCACTCTCAACAGTTTGCAGAAGAGTTCGCTTGACATCGTCGCCTCCCCGAAAAGTAAAGATCTTTCCCCCTTCTAGTTGTTCACGGCTTAAAAAACTTGCCGCACGATGGGCCGGATCCGTCTTTAGACCTGAGCCAACGGGGGGCGTTCAGAATTTCATCAGCGGCATACCGAAGTTTAAGCCGTTCTAGCTGGGCCACATTTGCGCCGATCTTTGAAATATTGTCCGGATTTAATGGAGACTTAGCCCAATCGCTAAGCACTTGAATAAATGGGTCAACCGCCTTTGAGTTTTCCTGCACCGCTTTAGAAACCAAGGAGCTTCTGGAAATTAATCTGTTAACGGGTTTTGATTTCAAAACCTGTAAAGAATCTATTTTAACGACCTTTCCTGCAGGAAATACGGATAAAACTAATTCTCCTCCAATTTGACCTGAAGCAGTTGTCCAGCTATTTATATCTCTGTCCGGCGCAATATAATTATGTATATTTTCACGCCATAATTCTGTATTAAAACAAGAAGATGTGTCAAAATCGTCTCGTGATGAAAATGGTAGTCTTAAAACTATTATTGCAAAATTAGTTAATTCAAAAGGTGCTGTGGCAATTGACGAGGTGCCCCCGGCAAAAAAATTTCTTGCGGCATCAACACCGCCAGTGTTGTAATGTATGCCATTAACAAAGCTTTGATTAAGGTTTAACAATGGTAATCTTCCATTGCCATCTCTTCCGTGACAATAAATGCATGGATAATATTTTTGATTTCCAATTTTATAAAAATATAAATTTGATTCATTAATCCTGTTTTGTTGGGTATTGTTAATCAGACTTGCTTGGTCGGATTCTAATTCTGGATCCTCATGAAAAAACGAAATGGGCGTTAAAAATCCCGGCTCAACGCCCGATTGGTTTGGAGGAAATCCTCCCGCAGTGGGATAATTGGGCAACCTGACTATTGGTGGCAATACAACCGGACCTAGTGATACCGTACCACCTGTTTGCAAGGAATTAAAGCTTCCCCCCGTTCCTGGCTGTCCGTAACTCCCATACGACCCGGAAATCCCGGTTTGGGCGGCAGTTCCATACAGCGTCATCGTGTTGAACCCGCTTTGGGTCATTCCTGAAAAAGGCTGGCCCATGGTCCCCGAAACCGTTGTGTAGTTGGTGGTGCTGTTGCCTGATTCCAGCTTGCTACCGTACCACGATCCCGAATTTCCTCCCCGGGTTTCAATCGTCTGGGTGGAGCCTACCGTGTGGGAATTCGTGTTCGAACCCAGAGCAAATCTTGATCCCGTATTATTGGTGCTGGTGTTCTTGGTCTGGTAGACATCAATCCCGGTGTAATAGACCGAACTGTTTTGAACCTTCCCCGACAGGTTGGCCAGGGAGTTTTTGGTTTCACTTCCCAGATTGTCGTAGGTGGCTCCGCTGGTTCCATCCGCCGCCTGCCAGGTTCCTGAATCGTTCTTGCCGGATTGGGATTGGCTGGGGTGACCCAGCGCAAACAAAAAGTCCTTAGGCGAACCCGATTGGGTCAAGTGGTAATCGTACCCTCCGCCTGAGGTTACCGTCGATTGATCCTGACCCAGTTGGACCATGCTTGAGGTTGTGGTTCCATCGGGGTTATTGGTGATGATCGGATCGGAATATTTCGGAAGGTTTACCGTCTGGTTATAGACCCAGGCGTCATGCGCCTCATGGTCAACCATGAAGTTGTGCCCTGTTTCGGTCCAGGCATCGTTTGACCAGAGGGATTGGATCGACTCGGTATCCTGGATCCGGTAGCGGGTCCGCTCTTCCAGTTGGTAATCCCCCGTTTGGCCTGTCTCGGCCACATCCAGTTTCCCATCGGCAATGATTTGTGATTGGCCGGCAAAGTTGATGGAGGTTTCCGAAGAGCCAGTAGTGGTTACTAGGTCTTGGGCAAGGTTACTCATGATCTGGTCAGTAACCCGAATTTGCCCGCCCCCGGTGGCATCGTACTGGGCATGATCCTTGCCAAGGTTGGATACAAACGATCGATTATCCAACGAGTTGCTGGTGATTTGGGCCGATTGACCCAAAAGAACTGTCCCTGTGGGAACATCCGAAGCCCAATCCCATTGGGTTTGGAACACCGTACCTGCCTGGATCAGCGACTGGCTCTGATCGTTGAAGGTGATCGAATCACGAGGAGGATTAGTGGGGGAGGTTCCCAAGGTGGTCCACTTTCCAATATCCAGCCCGTCCCTTATTTAGATACCAGTTACCAAGCAATCTAAAAATAGCAAAGTTTTAACTTATCAGGGTCATGGGCCCTAGCCAACCCGAGTACCAACAGTCGCATGGGCCCACATTGATGGAAGGTGGCACCATCCATGCCAATCCCCTTGGTATGCAAGGTGCGGCCGGGCCATGCAGGATGACTTTGCCCGATAGGTTCCTTATCTTGGTGGTCGGTTTGCCAACGAACGAGCGAATGCTAAGAATTGCCAGCAGGGTCGCCAGACACTTTCATAAAGATGAAAGTGTTTCCCATGCCTCCTTTGCGAATGCTTTGTCCGTCCATCGGTTATCCACAAACCCTCTCAGGCATGCAGCGATCCACCATCCCGAATCTTCGTCGAATTCGTCCGGGGGATTATTAGCATTGTAGATCACTTTAGCCACTATTTCGGCAAACGACAGGACAGAATTTAGCAATTTTTCGTCAGCCGAAAGACCACATGTTCTTCGCAATTCGTCCAATTGCATTGTTGAATCTCGAATGCTATTGAAGACCCTATGACCTTCCTTCCATAGATGCTTATTATTAGCAATATCAATTAAATAATCCATCTGCGAGGATTGTATTCCGCTCCTTCCCTGTATCATCTTCAGAATCCGTGCAGCCCACTTCGGGCGTCCTTCGACCGCCAGGTTTTCGTAAATCAAGCGGCCTGCCTCCAAAGGTTTCCCATTCGTCCACAATTCGGCGGCTTCCTGTAAGTAAGTGCTTTTCATAATTGTTATTCCCAATAAAAGCAGTTCTACTGCTACACAAATTGCTCCCTACAGGACTCGTCAATTAATCAGGTGTAAAGCGGATAAACGGCGGTTCCGAGGGCCGCCCGCCTGGATTTAAAGGATTTGTTGACCAGTTGCGACCGGAAGAACCTGCACCATTACCTACTTTCTGAAGTTCTTTTATCAACGCTTCGGATTGTGGATGCGCTGCATTGATTCGGAAATCGATATCGCTACGTGTTAATGGGCCACCGTCAATCTGTTTTCCTGTTGGCAAATTCGTTCCGATTTCTCTTCCCTTGCCAGCAGCACGACTGCCAACAACATCAATTGTAGTATTGTACTTTTTTGCAAGTGCTTGAATTTCTAAAACTTCCCTTGTAGTCAGAGAATTTTCTGGCACTGACCTCGCCGGAATGCCGGTTAACTCTTTTGGCGATTTTTTCAGAAATGCCCTTAAATCATTATAATCTTCCCACTTCTTTACCCCGGCCCGTCCAAGGGCCGTTACGCCGCGAACAATATTAGCACTATCAGCACCAACCGTGATTACAATGTCCGCCTCTCGGCCAAAAGTTCTTTCAAAAGAATTGGAGCCTGTTTCCCCTGTCCAAAGTTGATAAAACTGATTTTCAGCTCTAGATCCACCATGTACAACCCCAAT
>SXGU01554926.1_pt1 | contig 12919 bp, 10 predicted proteins | sample 3174531 | NCBI WGS metagenome assembly SXGU01 (sample SAMN11356863, study PRJNA531348) | freshwater metagenome | isolation source: freshwater sample F1-140 | place: China: Fuxian Lake, Yuxi | collected 2017-12-25 | reverse complement strand
CGGCGCCGGTAAAACCACGCTGTTCCGGATGATGGCCGGTGTCGACAAGCCTGATTCCGGCACGTTAACACTCGGACAAACCGTTCAGCTCGCTTACGTTGACCAGATGCGTGACGATCTGGATCCGAAAAAAACCGTGTTCGATGAAATTTCCGACGGGCTGGATTTGATCACCGTCGGTAAATATGAAACGCCGTCACGGGCTTATGTCGGGCGTTTTAATTTTAAAGGCGCGGACCAGGGCAAACGTATCGGCGATTTGTCCGGCGGCGAACGCAACCGTGTGCATTTAGCTAAGCTGCTTAAAACCGGCGGCAATGTGTTGTTGCTCGATGAGCCGACCAATGATTTGGACGTTGAAACGCTACGCGCGTTGGAAGAAGCGTTGCTGGCATTCCCCGGTTGCGCTGTGGTTATTTCGCATGATCGCTGGTTTCTGGACAGAATCGCCACTCATATGTTGGCTTTTGAAGGCGACAGTCATGTGGTCTGGTTTGAAGGTAACTATGAAGATTACGAGGCCGACCGTCATCGTCGTTTGGGCAGCGATGCGGATAATCCGCATCGGTTGAAGTATAAAAAATTGACCGGGTAATAAAATAACCGGTGTCCCGCACCCTGAAGAATCGATTTACTGAACATTACGCAAAAATAATATCAGTAGGATGGTAAGGGTGCGGAATGTCGGGAAGGGCAATAACTTCACTAAATCAAAAACAACGGCTATTTGTTCATGCGATTGCCGTTAACTTTTTCCGGGCAACATGCCGACCGAGCCGGGCTTGATACGTTTACAAGTCACTACCACGTCTTCCAGATGGCATTGGCTTTTACCTTGATCGGCGCCGGTGCATGAGGTGCAAGCGGTCTTGCCTTCATCCTTTACTTTCTCGACATGCCAGCCGTAGCCTTGCGACTGACAAAATGTCTTGCTGTATCGGGTCATATTATAAGGTTTCGATGCGGTAGCGATGGCTTCGGATTTGGCTTCACAGCTCGGTGACGGCAAGGTATTAGCCATCAGGTCCCGGTAAATGTATTCCGTTGCCGACGCTGTTCCTGAACAAAGCGCCATTACTGCCCATAGGCATAGCAAATTAAGTTTCATGATTCTCTCCTGATTATTATTAAATACGGACTGCGCTAAGCTTGATAACAGCTGCCGCTTATCGAGTCGAAATAGGGCGATTGTTCTACTCAACGTTCAATTCAAAACCCGGATATTCATCAGGGCCGCCTCTTCTTCTATCTGTTGTTTGATCGGTGCGAATTTTTCATTTTCGCTTTGCTTAACCATTGCAATGACGACCAATAACGTAAACACCGTACCGCCCACGTACAGCCAAAATTTATCTTTTGTTTGTGTTTGTTCTTCGTTCATTTTCTTCACCTTCTTATAAGTTTAAATCATCAATAGAGCTACCCCTGTCGACATGAAGGATATGACTGATCAATATCGAAACGGGTGTCTTCCTGGATGTGTGCTGTCTTCGGATCAGCTACATCAATTCGATATTTTGGCTGTGTGACAGCTTCGACTGACAAGGCGCTATGCGGGTAAGCGCGGATCAGGAAATATTCTTTTATTGATAGTAGCGGATCAATACTATAAAAGAAGCTGAAGAGAGCTGTCAACTAAATATCGATTCGATACAAGAGCTGCTCATTGAATCGTTTTATTCTGCGATTGGAGCAAATGAAGCCGGGGCATTAAAGGGTAACAAGCCATTTTCTGAGTTTCAAACTTGATCTGGGGAGAGCGGCTTGGTTCTATTAACCCGGCAATCCCTTAGGGCGAGGCTGATTTCAAAGGAACTTCGGTTACTATAGCGCTTGAATCCGTACAGTCGGCCACGAATTTCGTGTCTGTAGGGAAGAATTTTTATAAAACAGTCATATTGCTACTCAGCATGCTTAAATTGTTGATTGGATTATTTCGCCTTAGTCGCAGACACCCGGTATTGTTGCTGATTATTGGCGGCTTGGGTTTCGGCGGCTATGGCTATGAAGTTAAAGTCGCCCGTCCCGCATTACTTTACCAAGGTGCACCGCAAGCTCGCGATGGCAAAAATATCGATACTTGGTTTCGAATTTTACGCAATCATGGCTTTATTCTGGGATATTCGGATTTGCGCGGTAACCCGTTATGGGTGGAGTACGCGCTGACCGATGGGGCGGAAAATACGCCTTCCTTAAAGCGACCCGGACATTTTGAAACCGATTGGCGCAGCATCAACCGTGTCAGTCACGAAAGTTATCGGCAAGCCCGTAGTGAGCGAAGTCGTCACAGCTCTTACGACCGAGGACATATGGCGCCGAATTACGCAATGAGTCATCTTTACGGTAAAGAAGGTCAGGCGGATAGTTTTTTAATGACCAACATCAGCCCGCAAAAAGCCAAACTCAATCAGCAAGTGTGGCAACGTCTGGAAGAGGCCGAAATCAAGCATTTTGCCAAGCTGTTCGGCAAACTGTGGGTGCTCACCGGGCCGGTTTTTACCGGTACGGTCGAGCGTCTACCTTCCGATTGGCGGGTGGAAGTGCCGGATGCCTTTTATAAAATTTATATTACCGAAGCCGCTCCCGGCAAGCCGTCTATCGCGTTGGCTTTTCTGATGCCGCAAAGCGTCAGTGGTAAAGAGCCGTTAGCGCAATTCGTGACCAGCATCGACAACATAGAAGCGAAAACCGGGCTGGATTTTTTTGCACAGATGGATGACCGCATCGAAGCGGCTCTGGAAGCGGCGGTTTTACCGCAGCCCTGGAAGTTGCAGGCGGTCGCTAAATAATAAAGCGAAGTTCTGGTATGAGTAAAATTAACTATAAAGCCATAACGCACGTTATATAATTCGGCATTTTGCACTATTTAAAGAATCTGACCATCTCATTTAGCTTCCTCGGAACATTGGCATGAAAACAATTTACATGGTTGCGGGCTTACCCCGTAGCGGATCTACTTTATTGATGAATATTCTCGGGCAAAATCCGCACTTTTATGTAACCCCGACGTCCGGGATTGTCGACTTATTGGTTCAAGTGCGTAATCTATGGGATGAGAATAAGGTTTTTTGCGCGATGGGACGCAGGCAGAGCGAGGCTATAAAGCGCAATGTGCTTGAAGGTATGTTGCAGTCCTACTTTAGGCATACCGATAAAACCGTATGTATCGATAAAAACCGTCTTTGGCCCGAATATCTGGAAATGGCTTCCGCGTTACTGGGGGGCGATGACAAGATAAAAGTGATTATGACCGTACGCGATTTGCGCGATGTATTAGCTTCTCTCGAGCGGGCTTTTCGTCGCACTTCGGCATTAAGCCAAATTCCTCTTGAAAGAGAGGATCCTCTTAAGTCAAAGACAGCCTTGGGACGCATCGATTATTTTCTAGGCAATGCCGAAAATGTCGGGCGCGCATACAACACTGTTCGCGATGCCGTTACTCGCGGCTGGCGAGATCGAATGCATTTCGTCGAATACGAGCAGCTTACCAATAATCCGAAGGAGGCGTTGGCAGACATTTATACTTTTCTAGGAGAGGCCGAGTTTGCTCATGATTTCGAAAATGTCGAACAAGTAACTTTTGAGGATGATTTTTTTTACGGTTATAAAGACCTGCATACTATTCGCCGGCAGATCAGGCCGCAGCCCCCGCAATGGCCGAAGGTATTCGATCAAACGGTACTAAATACCCAACAGTGGAAAGACATAGAAGAAATTTCCCGGTTTTGGCTTGCCTATCTTGACAACAAGTAAGACGCCTGCTTGCGGCGGATTATAGTGCACTCAATACGTTCTTTGATGCGCTAAGTTAGTCATGTTTCGACTTCTCAACCGGCTATGTATCGGCAATTTATAGAAATCGAATTGACTCGGCCCTGTTACTATTTCAATCGCCGGTATTCTCAAGCAGCGGTTTAAATAATGCGAGAAAACCGTAAGTTACCGAGCTAGCGAACGTTTTTGCCAGACGCCGCAGAATCTGGACTTATGCCTATTTTTTACAGTGCTTTATTTTTATTTAAAGGCTATTATTGCGAGCCCGTAAAATTCTAAAGAATATTAAATGATCAACCTCAAAGCCGCTTTCTTAGTATTAAATTACGGTTTTAACTAAAAACACTAAAAATGAAACGCAACTGGCCTGTTTTTTTTATTTTTTTTCTATTTATTGGCGGAGGTTGTCGGCCCGCCCATTCTATAGCTCCTCCTTTCGAAGAGGAGGCGCCGAGCTTCTATTTTTTTAATACAGAATCGAACATCAATAATTTTGTTTCGTTAAAAATGGGTTTTGATATTTATTTTGTGGAGCGTGGCGGCTATCTTATACAACCGTTCGACCTTAGGGAGAACTTTGAAGCGGTCATTCAAGAAAAAAAAGGTTACGTCTATTTATTATCCAACTGGCATTTAAAGGAGCTCCAGCGTAAGCATATACCGTTGGAAATCGCTTTAATCGCCACCTCGAAGGGTAACACCATGCAAAGGAAGGTGTTAAGCGCCGGCAAAGACATCGTTAATTTCGATATGCTTAAGAATACTGTGGTCGCAGCCGCAGGGAGCGAAGAATATGCTCAGGGCATATTGAAGCAAATATTGGGCAAGGAGCATGAAGCGCTGTTTAAGGACATTAAAATACTTATTGTCCCTAAAGATATTGATGCGTTATTGGCGATAGGTTTTGGCATGGCGTCCGCTGCTATTTCCGCGGAAAGCGGTTTAGAAAAGTTGGCGATGTTTAATCCGAATCATTTCAGGGAGTTGCATAGTTTAGGTTTTAGCGAAAAAGATTATTTATTAATTGCGGCGACATTAAGAAAACCGGATCAAAAAGAAGTGCAATTACTTGAGGCGTTACGCAAAATGTCGGAGGCAGAGGCGGGCAGAGAAAATTTAAAGTTATTAGGTATAGATGGCTGGAGGACGTTGAAATGAAAGGCTTCAATAATCACCACTCATCGTATAAAACCGGGGACCTGTTATGAAAATAATAAATTTTTACAAGGTCTTAGTTCTATTGACGGTTTTTTTTGCAAGTACCGGCTTTGCCCAGAATAAGGTTTTGATTGTTAACAGCGACAATGTTATTTATCGGTATGAAAGCATCGCTACGGAATTTAAAAAAGCCCTACAGCAAAACGCTTATCAATGGATTGAGTTCAAATTGGACCGTAATGACAATCCCGAAGCCGAAGCCGAACTGAGACAGCTTATCCGGCAAGAAAACCCGGTGCTTATTTATTGCATAGGCACTAAAGCTTATTCGTTGGTACATGACTATGTTCCTGATAAAAAAACAATATTTTCAGCCGCAATTAATTGGCGAAGATTGGAGCTTGGACAAGCCACTTACGGTATTACTAATGAGCTGTCATCGGCACAGGAAATATCGTTGTTACATTATTTCTTTCCAACGGTTAAAACAATTGGCGTACTGTACAATGATAATTTCAGTCGTGAATATATCGAAATCATCAAAAAAGATGCTTTAGCTTTAGGTATTAACCTTATTAATCAGGCTGTTAATAATGTAAGCGAGGTTAAAGAAGCATTCACGGAATTGCTGCCGAAAATAGATATGCTATGGATTATTTCCGACCCGGTGGTCTTAGGCGATAAACAGACAGTACAACATATTTTTCAAACGGCGCAAAAACAAAACAAACCCGTTTACGCATACAGCGATGTATATATCGGACAAGGTGCGGTTTTGTCGATTTCCGTGGATAACGCCACGATTGGCCGGCAATCGGCAGGCTTAGCCATGATGATGGTTGATGATAAAATGCCTGCGAGCACGATGCAAAGCCCGGCCGGCTCAACGATTACCTTAAACAAATGCAAGCTCGACACTTTGCAAACTAAGTTTAATCCGGATGCTCTGGATTCCGTTAATACAATTGTGGGCTGTGGTCAGCATGATTAAGCGTTCATACACATTATTAATCGGCGCTTTGGCCTTAAGCTCCAGCGCTTTTGCTTTCGCATCAACCGCAGATGAGGAGCTGGAAAAAGAATTGGCGTATCTTGCCGCAGAAAGACAGGTGGTAATTACTGCCTCTAAAATGGCGGAGCATGTAGACAAGACGGTTGCGACAACCACAACCATTACTCAAGCCGATATTCAGCAGATTGGGGCACGCAATTTATTGGATGTGTTGCGCTTGGTTCCGGGTATCGGTATTACTCAAACCCATCTTGGGATACGTAAAATCGAAGTGCGCGGCGTCAGCACCGTGCTGTCTGAAAAAGTGCAAATGATGTTGAACGGTCATCCGCTGGATCATAACTTACAAAATGCGGGCAGTACTTGGGTTTACGACGATTTGCCGGTGGATACGATCAAACGTGTCGAAGTGGTACGCGGCCCCGGCTCGGCTTTATACGGCGCTAATTCCTTTCTTGCCGTTATCAACATCATCACTCAAAACGCCAAGGATTTGAATGGACTGCATACTTCTGTCGGTTGGGGCAGTTTCGATACCCAGCAATATAGGGCATCTTGGGGCAAACAATTCGATAACAGCGCGGAAGCCGCTTTACATTTTAATTTTACCGATACTAACGGTATTAATTCGCCGATTCGCGCCGATAGCCAGAGCATAAATGGCTTGCCATCTAATGCGCCCGGTAACAGCCAGCTCACCGAAGGCCGTTACGATCTGGAATGGAATTTGGGTTATAAAGACTTTAAATTGGACGGGCGTTTTATCAATAAAAAAACCGGTACATTTTTTGGGCAGGCATCGGTGCTTAGTGATAACCGTACACAACAAAATTACAATGATTATTTTCTGCGTTTGAGCAGGGATTGGAAGATTCAGGATAAGTTCACGATAAATACTCAATTGTTCCATGATTTTTTTAGCGCTGATAATATATGGCAACTTGCCCCTGCCCAATTTTCTCGTCAAGGTTTTCAAAACACCCGCACCGGCGGTGAGATTCAAGCGGATTATCATCTTAGCGCTGTTCAAACCCTGATCGGCGGATTTTCTTATGCCAAAGAACAACAGGATAATCTTATTGATGAATTGGGCATTGATCCGCAACATTTGATGCCGACCCGGCCTTCTACCACAGAAAGAATCCGTAAGCATTGGGGGGTTTACCTTGAAGATGTTTGGGATCCGTTAACCAATTTACGGTTAAACGTTGGTGCTCGCTATGATCGATATAACGACTTTGGCGGCACCTTCAACCCGAGAATGGGCTTTAATTGGGAGGTGATTAAAAATTATTCATTGAAGTTTTCTTACGGTACCGCTTATCGGGCACCCGCCTTCGGTGAACTCAGCCTTGCCAACAATCCTGCATTATTGGGTAATCCAACACTTAAACCGGAAGAAGTTAAGACGTTTGAAACGGGCATTATTACTCATCCCATTAAAGGGTTGACAGCCCAAGCTACCTATTACCATTCTGCGATCAATCAAATTATTTCACGGATTACTCCCTGTCCAGTGCTGTCATGTATTGGCAATAGTGGTAGCGTGGTCGCCGAAGGAGTGGAACTGGAGACGCGTTATGATTTTGACGGCAAGTTGCAAGGCTCTTATCTCAGTGTCAATCATGTCTTGCAGCGCAGCATTCAGCTTAACCAGCAGTTAGCGGATGTACCACGACATCGTACCAACCTGACAGCCAACTGGGCATTTGATAATACTTGGAGCAGTTTCGCCCATGTTCTTATCAAAGGCGACACCTTACGCGCCACAGGTGATGCACGCGGCAGCGTACCCGGATACGGGGTAGTCGACCTAGGCTTGCTGGGAAAAAACCTGTTCGCTAAGAAAGTCGATGTCGGCTTTAATATCTATAATTTATTGGATAAACGTTATTACGATCCGGCCCCCGCTAGATTGAATTTTGTCGGCGATTACCAAATGCCCGGAATAACCTTTTTCGGGCATGTTAGTCTTAGGTTTTAATCTTTGCCGCATGAACGAAATGCTGTTTATGCGCAAATATCAATATAAAGACGGATGCGCGCTTTTGGTCCGCAAGTAAAACTTATATGTCTGCTTATACGGCAACAATAGTATAAGTAGGTTCCTCCCAAGCCCCAGTTTGGGAACCCCAGAAGGCGAAGCTCTAGTTTCCAGAGCCGCATTTCCAAGCTGGAGCTTGGGAACTAGCGAATTATTTTAAATCAGAGAGAGCACAGGCATGCATGAGCCAATCTACACCATTTCTGCAAGGGCTAAGCCCGAAGATAAGCCGGTAATGGCGTTTCTTAAAGAAAATTTTGACGGCGTTTCTTTAGACCGGATAGACAGCCTGTTTGGGTTTGTTGAACGTTGTACGCTATATGGAGGCAGAACGTTTGAATCGAGAGAATTAAGTGACGCGGATGTTCAAGTAATGTATGAGCATTCGATAGGGGTTCGTCTCCCTTTGTCAAACAGTTTTGCGAGTATGGATGAATATAAACAGCATCACGGATTGCTTGAAAAATATCACCGCGCCGGTAATTCGATTATTTTAACGGATAATGCTCTGGCGACTTGGATAAGGCGCGACTATCCTCTGTATAATCTTGAAGCCAGTGTGATAAAAAATATTGATACTTATGAGAAAATCAATAAGGCATTTGATCTATACGATACCGTGGTACTCCCGATGAGGCTCAGTATAGAGTACGATTTTCTGGATAAGCTGACTCAAAAGCCAAGGATAACCCTTTTCGCCAATGCGGGATGCGCTTTTAATTGCCCATCTAAAACTTGTTATCCCGCAATTTCCAGAATAAATAAGTTTAATACCCCTATCGATGAAGTCGGCAATCTAAAGATTGGCTGTTCCATCACAACGGTGCCGCGGGAGATATTAGGTATACAGGATTTTGACATCGGAAAATTATTTGATCTAGGATTTGAACGGTTTAAGCTTTTGCGTCCAGTACCTGGAGGCATCAAAGGATTCTGAACGAAGTTCTAGCCAACCTATCCATCGGATATTGATCTTTTGATCTGCCGTAAATATAGAGTCCGGAATTAATATAACGGTGCTAAGTTTAAAGGGGGGCTGCTATCGTTCCCGCACTCCGGCAGCACTGTCATTCAGTTAAGAAAAAGGTAACCCACACCGGTTAATCGAGTCGGGCGTACCGTGCGCGGCAAAAGGGATAGCGAGGTGTCTCAAGCCTCAGGAAAGACGCGCACGGGCACGGCTGTTCAATTTTTATCATGTAAAAAGCGGTTTTTAAGGGCGTTTCCAGTGGCGCTCCTGCGTGGAAACGATGTCGCTTTATTCACTTCGGCTGCTATATCTACCTCACCCCTCAATTAAATGTAGGCGGTGGATCGCCTTACGGCGACCCACCTGTAGAATTAGGATGAGGAAAATAACTTCCTCTTATGGTTACCACGCTGCGCGTGGGAACCATAAGTTCAAGTTTCGGGAAGTTGTTGTAAACCACATCCTTAGCATTTTACAAATACATCAAGTTTCTCCATTCTGAAAGGTTGTTAAAAACTCATAGGTCATGAGCGCCGTAGCCCCATCGATTATAATCAGGCGGGGCCATTCCTGATTATTTGGTATAAGCAGCCATTAAATTCGACAACGGAATATAGCGCTCGGGGATAATTACCCGATCTTCGGGGAATGCCGTCAAGGTTTCTTGGATGTTGGTTAAAAATAAACTTACCAATTTAGCGTGTTGCAGTTTTTCAAAGGCGCATAGCCCAATAATGCCGATCTCTGTTCCTAATGCTATATTTTTAGGGTTTTGTTCCGGATTACTATTAATATCGGCATTCGATAAGGGTTGAGCGTCTTTTAGAGTAAGAAAATTTATCGAATCCGGTCCCATCGCAACAAGGCATTTTCTTGTGGCATTCCAGGCTAATAGGCTTTCGTTTTTATAATAGATAAAAATAGTTTCCCGTTCATTGCTTACGGTGACCTTCCCTGCGTCAAAACCGCTAATGTTTCTTTCTTCCTTATCGGTAATTCTGCCTTCAAATAAGATATGGCTGCTTAAGGTGAAACTATTTAAAAATCCCAAGAATTCATGATAATTTTTGCTTACGCTCAGGTTTCGTCCCAGATTCCAGGCCAAGCCCACCGTCCACTGGAAGAATTTTGCTCGGTTAGGCTCGGACAAGCAGTTTAAATCGGAACCTCGCATCGGATAACAGGCTTTAGCAGCTAGGTTGTTATTTGATCTGGCAAATTTTCGCGCCTGATGTTCCGTATCCTCGGCATCGTAGACCCGGACTATTGTTTTTTGATACCGCCCCGATGGAGCGGTATCGGATGTTAAGATAACAGGATTTAGCTGTAAGTTATGAATATTGAACAGATTCATACTCATTTCCGGCGCCGCTCTGCCGCAAGGGTCGCCGTTAATGACGGCAACGCCTTGATGCGCTGAAATAATAAAAGGGATTAACGTATTAATGGCGCCCATTTCCACCGGTATCAAATAACTTAATGGTTCGTCGCCGGATTGAGCCAGATAGGCGTTCATTTCTAAGAAAGCGTTTAATGCCGCTGTTTGCCCGTAACCTTCAAACATTTTGCCGGGCGAGCCTAGCAGTGCGATAAAAGCTATGTTTTTATCGGCTATAAGATCGTTAGGATTCACATAAGTCATTATATCGGCGTCATTAAGCATTTTTTCGATGAAAAGCAGTGCTAAGCCAATAGAACCGCCGCCGCCGGAACCTAGAAAACACGCGCCATAGGCGATATAGCTGATATCTGTTTTCGTTAGTTGATAATTGCCGTAGCCGAAATCTTTTAATTTGTGGTCGTTTACACCCGCTTTTTTGGCTTGCGTGTCTTCATTAAATGATGATGTTCGGGTTGGGACACTATTAAAATCATTAAGCATAAGAAATTTTCTTTAAAATTAAATGGATTATGTCTCTTTCGGTAGACGCTTATTTTTATTAAACACAGAAATTTTTAGCAAGCTAGCCCTAATAAAATATCCTTAACTAGCTAAGAATGATATTGTAATCCATAACGTCGGTAATATGCGGCGAATGCTTACAAAATTTTCATTGCTCTTTTTAACGACAACTACGTCGAAAAATATTAATCAATTAAAATAAATACTTAACTTATGCAACTAGACCTTCAATCCTCCGAATTTATAGCGAATCCCTATCCGACTTATGCCGAATTACGCGAACGCTCTCCGATTTATCTGTTAGAACCCCGCGTTTGGTTGATAACCCGTTATCACGATGTCGAATATCTATTGAAAAGCCCACTTTTAAACAAAGAGGTTTCTTCTATTTTCGATCAATGTTATGGGCGAGATATGAGCGATGAACCTGTCTATCGTATTCATAAAAATTTCTGGGCTTCAATGGGCTCATCTCGCCGTAAGCTGGTGGTCAAGGCGCTGAATGCCCGCAAAACAAGCGAGGTGCGGGCACTGGTGCAAAAAAGCGCGGACCAGTTGATGGATAAATGGATAGGCTGCGGACAAGCTGATTTAATGAGTGTTTTTGCTTATCCGTTACCGGTGCAAGTGATTTGCAATATGCTTAATGTCGAACTGCAACAAACTCTTGATTTTTTGGCAGAGACTAAATTGATGGCGAGATCGGCTGAGCCAAATCCGCTTACTGCGACGGAATTGGATGATACTAATGCAGCCGCATTGCGGTTGGTGGCGTTTTTTAGCGAAATATGCCGGCACAGACGCAAACAGCCCGGCGATGATTTGGTTTCGCAGCTGTTGGTAGCCGAGGAAGACGGTGAGCGTTTAAGCGAAGATGAAATTATTGCCAACCTAATCATATTGTTCGTGGCGGGCTACGGGACAACAGCTAATGCATTGTGCAATACCTTGCGTTTACTGTTTTTACATCCTGATCAACGGGAGTTGCTGAGCGCCAAACCGGAGCTTTTACCCTGTGCCGTAGAAGAAGGTTTACGTTTTAGCTCTTCGGCGCCATTTACCTTTCGCACCGTTATGGAGCCGCTGGAAATGCATGGTGCTCGAATTGCGGCCGGAGATTCTGTTTACTTAGCCCTTGATTCTGCAAACCATGATCCTGAAGTGTTTGAAGATCCCGATCGTTTTTGGATTGATCGACCGGCAACTGTTAAAAAATCGCTCTCTTTCGGTCAGGGTAGCCATTATTGCCTAGGCGCTAAACTGGGAACCATAGCTGTAGAAGTCGCAGTGGAAACATTGTTCCGTCGCTTGCCGAACTTGACTATCGATAATATAGATCAATTAAAGTGGGAGCCGACTTGGGTATTTAAAGGTCTGGAATCTTTACCGGCGAGATGGTAAAGATACTGGTTTTTTGCGATAACCAAGACTGACATTTTTTGCAGCCATTTTATAATTTTGTATTTTTAAAATCGGTTTGTTCGGAAGTGACCAATGGGACCGGCGGTATAAGCTAAACCAGTCCAATTATTATCGCGGGTAGGTGCGGAGTTTTCTTATTGCCTAGAGCGGTAATGAGCTTTTTAGAGTGTAATAAGCGTAGCGTTGGATTTACTTTATTCAATGTTTGTTTCTCAACAAGCTGTAACTTAAAAATCAGCAAAAGACTAGTCGGTAAGTAATTTCGTTAGCGCAAAAAAAAGCCCATCGTAACGATGGGCTTTTTTAAACACTTAAGTGATTTCCAAGAAAAGAATATCGCTTTCAACCAACTTAAGATCAGTTTTTAGTTTTATCAACGATTTGGTTGGCTTTAATCCAAGGCATCATGCTGCGAAGTTTGGCGCCGACGACTTCAATCGGATGCTCTGCATTCAAACGACGCTTGGCGGTCATCTCAGGGTAGTTGGTCATGCCTTCCATGATGAATTGCTTGGCGTACTCGCCGTTTCTGATGTTTTTCAGCGCTTCACGCATTGCCCAACGGCTTTCTTCGTTGATGACTTTAGGGCCGGTGACGTATTCGCCATACTCTGCATTATTGGAGATCGAATAGTT
>SXGU01214335.1_pt1 | contig 12920 bp, 7 predicted proteins | sample 3174531 | NCBI WGS metagenome assembly SXGU01 (sample SAMN11356863, study PRJNA531348) | freshwater metagenome | isolation source: freshwater sample F1-140 | place: China: Fuxian Lake, Yuxi | collected 2017-12-25 | reverse complement strand
CGCTGATCCTCCTCACGGGAGTCGCCACCTCGTTCGTCGTGGGGCTGCTCACCATCCATTTCTTCATGAGCCTCATCGGGAGGATCAAGCTCGGGTACTTCGCCGTCTACCGGTGGGTGATCGCGGCGCTGATGATCTGGAGCATGACCTAGGCTATTCCCCGAACCCGTCGGGCACGCAGTAGACGTGGCTGTTCCACCGGACCCCGAGGTCGAAGATGGCCCCGACGTTGCCCGTCTCAGCGTTGTTGTCCACGTCGTCTGTCCGGTAGGTGAACCGCTTCGTGGTGGCGATGTCTCCCGGCAGGTACTGGCCTCCGAGGAGGGGGATGCTGAGCTTGCTGATCGCGACCCCGGTCATGGTCTTCCCGGAGCAGCAGAGGCTCTTCTGGGCCGCGAGCAGGGAGACCTGGGCCGCATCCTTGATGTATCCCGTTCGAGGGTCGTAGGCGGAGTCGGGGAGGCCCCGGCCTTCCGACGAGACGTAGCGGTTTAGGTAGACGGTGAGGTCGGTGAAGTCCGGCATGCAGCATCTCCGCGCTCCGGTTCCGCTCGAGACGTTCCCCGTGCAGCACTGGGCGGCCGTGGTGGTCGTGGTGATCTCCTGGCCAGAAGGGATGCAGCAGTTGAACTCGGATTCGGAGAAGATCTTCTTGATCTCGTTCGCACCCATTTCGAACTTCGAGTAGCTCGCGGCGGAGTAGTAGCGGTTACCCGTGGCGCCGTCGGTGAAGTCTTCGGTCTCTCCGGCGGTGAAGGCGTCCTGGATCTTCTTCACGGACTTGATGAGCGGCACCCGGACGGTCGCCGTGGCGTACGCGACCTGGGTGTCATCGACCAGCTGGAAGATCTCGTCGTCGGTCTTCACCGCCACTTGCGGGATCCCGATGAGTTCGAGGGACCCGGCGAAGTTCAGGTACTTCTCCTCTTCGGACGGGGTCAGGCTCTTCACTTCGCAGGAGGAGTTGGCGTAGTTGTTCGGGTCGCACTCGAACGCGGCGTCGGTCACGCCGAGGGTACCGTTCTGGCCCAGCCAGCTGATGTTCCGGAACATGGCCTTGTCGATGTTCTGCATCTTCGAAGCGGCGAACTTATGCCCGCCTCCGTTATCGGTGGAGAAGCTCCGGACCCAGTGCTTCGTGCAGCAGGTCCGCTGGTTGATCGTATCCAGGGTCTTGTACTGACCGAGGATCTGCTCCATGCGGTTGAGGGCCGTCGTGCCGGAGACGGAGAGCGCGAACGCCCTGGCGGTGGTCTTCTGAGCGACGTCACAGGTCATCTTATCGTAGCCCGTGTGGACTCTGGAGTAGCGGCTCGAGGTGCCGATCGGCATGTTCACGCCGGCGACCTTCACCTTCTTCGTCGTCTGGTCGCACCACTTGTGGACCGAGGTATCCGTCTCGGTGTAGACAGTGAGGAGCTTGCCGATCTCCCGGCAGCAGGTGTTCTTCTTCAGGTCGAAGTTGGGGTTGGCCACTCCGGTGGAGAGGTACTTCGGCTCCGGGTTTCCGCAGACGAGCTCTTCCTCCCAGTACTTCTCCTCAGCTTCGTTGAGCACACTCAGGAGGTTCGCCGGGCGGGCCTTCGCGGCGATGCGGGTAGACGGCGCGCACTCCAGGTCTGTGAAGCAGGAAGCGCCCGGCGCGCGGAGGCAGGTGTTCTGCTGGTACCCGACGGCCGAGATCTGAGATCCGCCGAGGGAACTGAAGATGTTGGCAGAGCGGAGTGGAGTGACGTCCAGGAGGTTCGAGGAAAGGTTCTGGGCGATGGCCATCGTGCTCAGGGTCGCGTCGCTCAGGGGGAGGTCATCGAGGTGGAGGTAGAGGCCACTGTCTTTCGTGGCCGGGCAGGCGTTGAGGTACTTCGGGTTCTGGGCCGTGCCGAGGGTCGCGCCGACGCCGAAGAGCTTATCGGAGGTGTTGGAGCGGATCGACGGAGTGAGGGCGTTGAGGTCGAAGGTGTCGATCGAGCCGTTGATCTCCTTTCCGGGGACGCAGACGGCGGCGAGATTATTATACGAGAGGGAAGCCGTGGCTGAAGGGTGGACGGCCTTGGTTCCGTAGTAGTCGTACGGACGGCCGATGATCCGCGCACCGAGGCCCACGAGGTCCGACGCCGTCGGGGAGGCGTTCGCGAGGTTCTGGGACACCGGAGGGGAGGCGAACCGGGCGATCCGATCGTTGAACTTACTGGTCGAGGTCGAGGCGCAGGAGTTGTTCGGCGAACAGCCGAGCGTCCCGGTGATGGATGACTTGTTGAAGGTGCTGGCGGTGCCGGCGGTGGAGAGGTCGGCGACGCAGGGAGCTCCTCGGCCGCGGTACACGCAGCGCCGGGACTGGCCATTGGTTCCGCCGACGATGGAGGCGAGGGTCCTGGAGGTCGAGCCGTTTAGCTCGTTCCCGTTGGCGTCGAAGCTTGGCCAGTTTGTCATGAGGGCGGAGACGTTCTGGCAGGTGTAGTCGTACCCGAGCTGTCGGATGCAGTCGTTGTCCGTCGCGCAGAAATGAGATTTCTGGCACTGGGCCCCGTCGGATTCAGAATCGTGGTCGGGGATGTCGGTGGAGAAGGACGAGGATTCGGAGACGGTGACGTTGAAGGCGTTGCTCACGCTCAGGTCGCCGAAGTACGCGTTGACCGCGAGGAAGAGCTTCCCGCCGGTGGCCTTGATCCGGCGCTGGTTTCCGATGGAGAACCAGCTCACGCCGTCGAAGGAGCCGATGAGGGAGCCGTAGTCGAAGCCGTACCAGTCTTTGTTGTAGCCGTTGGCGAAGAGGAAGTGCTGGGCCGCGAGCCGGGCCTGGCGCTGCTGGGTCGGGCTCGAGGCCGTGCTGGTGTAGTGGGTCCACGGGATCATGGTCGCGGGGACGAAGCAAGCGCGGCCAAAGTGGAGGTCGTCCGCGCGGTAGAGACCCGAGTTACCCTCCCTCCGGGATTCGAGGAGGTCCGGGGCGTACCCGCCGCCGGTGCCGGCGAAGTTCGACGGGAAGATCTTCTGGAGGGCGGAGTAGTAGTCGGAGCCGCAGGAGGCGCAGCTGGCGAAAGACCCGGAGTTCACGAGGATGTCGTAGAGCTTGTCCTTCTTCACCTTCACCATCTTCGCCGGGAGGGGGAGGTAGGTGCCGGCCTTGGCGAAGGATCCGTTGACCTCGTTGAAGCCGACGTAGCTCGAGACGTTGTTCGGCTTGAGGAGGTTGTTGGAGGCGTAGCTGAACTCCGGGAGTTCCTGGGCCGGCGCCGAAGTGTAGCTATCGTCGTCGTAGCTCACCCCGTTCTGGTCGTAGTAGCGGTGGGGGACGCTCTTGTTCGAGACGACGACAGTCTGGTTGGCCGGCGGCTCGTCGGAGGAGGCCACCGGGTAGACGCAGTCGTAGTTCACGAGGGCGCCGGTGCTGTCGAGGGTGGGCTTGAGGTTGCACTTGATGCTCGAGCACTGGCACATGCTGTTCAGCGTGGTCTGGGCGGCCGTCCTCGACGCGAGGAGGTCCGTCACCCCCGTGGTGACGAAGTAGGAGATCTCGATCTTCTGGTTCTGGTAGAGCGGGTAGGTGGTGAAGGTGATTTCCTTGGTGGCGTTGTTCTTCACCCAGGTGGAGGGTTCCTCGGCGACGATCACGCCGCCGACCTTGATGATGACGTTCGAACTCGGTCCGAGGTCCGCGTAGGCCGGGAGCTTGAAGACCTTGGAAGAGTCGTGCCGGGTGGTCGCGTACGTGGCGGAGTTCGAGCCCTGGACGTAGGTCTTGGTGCACTTCGCGAGGGAGGTGCCGACCTTCTGGCAGGTCCCGTCGACCTTGTAGGTGAGGTAGAGGTTGTCGTCGAGCGCATTGGCCGGAAGGGCGGCGGTGATGGTCGCGCTCTGGCGGTCCACGAGGTCGTCGTTGTCGGTTCCGGCGTCGAAGGTCCCTTCGGTGAGCGGAGTCGAATTGGCCTGGTAGAGGGTCTTCCCGGCGTAGGTGATCTTCACGATGTTGTTAACGTAGTCGAGGGTCCCGAGGTTGGTGTTCAGGGTGGAGAAGTTCACGTCGTCCTTGCTCGCCGCGAACGCCCCCGGGATGAGCTTCGAAGCTTCGGTGAACTTCTTCGTGCAGTAGGAGAACTCTCCCTCCACGGGATTGAGGCACTGGTAGAGCTGGGTGAGCTCCATAAGTCGAACGGCCGCGAGGTAGTCCTGGTTGGTGGAGCCGCCGCCGGAGCCTCCGGTGGTCGGGGTGGTGGGCCTGCTCTCGCAGACGAAGTAGAACTGCGGGTAGAGGACGAACCGGTCCGGGTTCAGTCGGACGTCCTCGAGAGCGGCGGCGTAGCCCGGGAGGGCCGAGTTATCGCCGGGCTTGAGCGCCCCGTCTTTCACGCACTGTGAATTCAGGCAGCAGTCGAAGCCCTTGGCCCTACAGAGGGTGGATTCGGTGCAGCTGTTTCCTCCGGAGGATCCGGTGCCGGAGAAGGCGAGGATGAGGCCACTGACGTTGAGGTTCGGCACCTCTTCCCCGTTCTGGAAGTAGAGCTTGAGGCCTTTGCTTTCGAGCGAGGTGCTGCAGCTCGGGCAGACTTCGGATTGGCTAAACCCGATCGTCGGCGAAGCGGCGTTCTGGACGAGGACGTTGGAGAGGTTGTAGGTGAGGCAATCGCCGCGGTTCACGTCGGCGTTCGCCGGCTCGACCAGGAGGTAGAACTCCGTGGTCTTCCGGAGCAGGTCCGTGTAGGACTTGGCCTTCGCGGACATCACGAGGAACTTGTCACTGCCCGGGACGTGGTTGTACTTTCCCGCCAGGCAGAACTTCGTCGTGTTGGGAAGGGTGCGCAGGTAGACGGAGAGGTCCCTCCCGCGGACCATGAAGGAATCCTGGAACGCGAAGGGGACACTGAGGACGGTGCTCGTCTGGACAGCGCCCTCCTGCAGGAAAGCCCCGGCGAGCGGGTAGGCGGGTTCGCCGTAGGTTCCGGCGTTAGGGTCGGTCGAGTTCCCGGCGGTGAGGTTCGTGCGGCGGCCTTCTTCCATGCAGGACCAGAGAGTCGCACAGGCCGCGAGGAGCAGCCAAAGGCGAAGCAGCTTGAATAGATAAGTGGAAGGCGAGTTCAACATCCGTGTTTTCCTCTTGCGTGCTTTATCGGCACTCGCCTTGAATTTTTTTAAGGACTTAAGGACCGACGAGGTTCGGGCGGAAGCGGCCCGCTCGGGTATTCCTAAGTCTCGAGATTTTCACCGGGGTGGAGACGGGCGTTAGGCAAACTTTTCCAGCTCTTCGAGGAGGGTCATGAGGGCCAGCTGCGAGAAGCGGGCCTTGAGCTGTTCGCGGTCTCCGTAGAACTTGAAGCGGAAGGCTTCGGTTTTTTCCTTCACCGACTTCCCGATGAAGACCGTTCCCACGGGCTTCTCCGGAGTGCCGCCGGAGGGGCCGGCGAACCCGGTGATGGAGATGGCGACGTCGACGTTGAGGTTCTTCCGAAGGCCCTCGGCCATCTCGTTGGCCGTCTCTCCGCTCACGGCCCCGTGGGTGGCGAGGGTTTCCTTCTTCACGCCGAGGATCTGGTTCTTCACGGAGACGTCGTAGCTCACCACCGAGCCGAAGAAGGAATTCCCGCTTCCGGAGACGCCGGTCACGCGGTGGGAGCAGAGGCCCCCGGTGCAGGACTCGGCGAAGCCGAAGGTGATCTTCTTCCGGTTGGCCAGCTCGACGATGACCTCTTCGATGGTTTCCGTGCCGTAGTACCAGACGTTGGGCTTGATGGGAGAGGCGTCGATGACGGTCAGCACCTGGGCCTTCTTGGAGTTGAGCTCTTCCTGCGTGGACGCCCGGAGCTTCACGCCGATGTCGACGCCGTAGAGCACGGGCAGGGAGCTCACCTCGCCGATCTTCGAGAGCTTGCTCCAGAGGTCCGGGTCGACCTCCCCGAAGAGTTTCTCCTCCGGCAGCTTCTTCGTCCGGATCACCACCGAGTCGACGAAGCCGGTGTGTTCGAGCTTGGCGTAGATGAGCTGGATGAGTTCGTCCTCGAGCATGGTCTTGAATTCCTTCGGCACGCCCGGGGCGCAGAAGACGAACTTCCCGAGGTGCTCGCCGAAGAACCCCGGGGCGAGGCCCGTGGAGTTGTTGAGCGGAAGGAAGCCGTGGGGAAGGAAGGAGTACCCGTGCTCCTTGCCGGGGAAGCTCTTCTCGTATCTCTGGAAGTTATTGGTGGCGATCTTCTCGGCCTGCTTCGAGTACTCGATGCTCCTTCCGAGGAACGAGGCCAGGGTCTGCTTGGTGATGTCGTCCTTGGTGGGGCCCAGGCCCCCGGAGGTAATGATCAGATCGCAGGCGTCGAAGAGGGCCGCGAGGCCCCGGTGGATGTCTTCCTCGGTGTCCTTCACGGTGATCGCCAGGGAGAGCTCGAGGTGGTGGAGCTTCAGGAAGTTCGCCAGATTTTTCGTGTTAAGATCAGAAATCTTTCCGTCGAGTATTTCGTTACCAATGACAAGCAGGCCAATCTTCATACGCACCTCGAAGGCTAAATAATAGTATAAAATCTTTGATTTTTCCCGGTGCGTAATGTAAAAAAACAGGCACAATGCCTAAAAAGTATCAGTTCCAATTACCTTTTGACGTCGACCTCGACGATCACGTGAAGCTCACCTATCCGGAAATCAGGGAATATCGAACTATTTCAAAAAGCCTGGATGCCCGAGGGGCGCCACGGGGAAAGAAACCCATCTACCACTACACCCTCGAAGCCCTCACGTCGCGGGAGGACAGGTACGCGAGCGCCTCCACCTTCCCGAAGCATAAAAATTTAAAGACCAGACCCATCATCATCGGCGCGGGCCCCGGTGGCCTCTTCTGCGGAGTTCGGCTTGCCGAGTACGGGATCCCGAGCCTCATCATCGAAAGGGGTGACGACGCGAGTAAGCGGATGCTCCACATCGCGAAGTTCTGGCGCTATGGCCAGCTCGATCCGGAGACCAATGTCTGCTACGGTGAAGGGGGCGCGGGCCTCTTCTCCGACGGCAAGCTCATCACCCGGATCAAGTCCGATCTCGTCTCCTACGTGATGGAAAAATTCGTCGACTTCGGCGCACCTCCGGAGACGGCCTACGTGTCGAACCCGCACCTCGGGTCGAACAAGATCCGGACCATCATCAATAAGATCTCCGACTGGCTCCGCTCCAAGGGAACGGAGATCCGCTACAACACGCGGGTGGAGAAGATCCTCACCGACGGCGAGAGGGCGACGGGCGTTCTCCTGAGCACCGGAGAGATCCTCTACTCCGATCACATCGTCCTCGCCACTGGCCACTCCGCCGTGGACCTCTACCACCACCTCGAAGAGATCAAGGTCGCCATGAAGCCCAAGGACTTCGCCGTCGGAGTCCGGGTCGAGCACCCGCGGCGCTACATCGATTCTCTCCAGCACGGAAACTTCTCCGCGGCTCCGGAGATGGGCTCCGCCCGGTACCGGCTAAGCTGGCACGACAAGTGGGCCGACCGAGGCGTCTATAGCTTCTGCATGTGTCCGGGAGGGTACGTGCTATCCTCCGGCACGGAGACCGATGGGATCGTGGTCAACGGGATGAGTAACTACGCCCGGAACTCCCCCTGGTCCAACGCCGCGCTGGTGGTTTCGGTGAAGGCGCAGACGGATCTCAAGGACCCGAGTCTCATGGCCGGTCTGAAGTTCCAGCACCAGATCGAGCACCGGGCCTTCGAACTCTCAAAAAAATACGCCACCGGAAGAGAGCTTCCGGCCATGACCATCAAGGAATTCATGGACGGCAAGCTCACCGACAAGCCCCTTCCCAAGACCTCCTCTCCCTCCGGAATCTTCAAGGCAGATATCCGACAGATCTTTCCCGACTTTATAGTTGAGCACCTTAAGAAGGGCCTCAAGGAGTTTGACCGGGACCTCCCCGGGTTTATCTATGAAGAAGGCCTTCTCATCGCGCCCGAGACACGAACTTCTGCACCTTTAACCATCCTGCGGGACAAAAAGACCCTCGTCTCTGAATCACACCGGGGATTGTATCCCTGCGGTGAAGGAGCAGGCTATGCCGGAGGAATCACCTCGGCTGCTGTGGACGGAGTGAAGATCGCTGAGAGTATTCTTCACCAGGAAGGGCTTTTGACACAAGTTTAAATGGTCAAAGAGCTCAAGATAGCTTAAGGTTGTTCCATTCAAGACACAAAGGTATTAAAGCATGAAATTGAAGAACATCGCTATTGTTGCGCACGTCGACCACGGTAAAACTACCCTGGTGGACCAGCTCCTCCGGCAGTCGGGATTATTCTCGGCCCACGAAGCCCTCACGGAACGAGTCATGGACTCCGGTGACCTCGAACGAGAGCGCGGGATTACGATTAAAGCGAAGAACTGTGCGATCCGGTGGAAGGATACGAAGATCAACCTCCTGGATACTCCGGGCCACGCCGACTTCGGCGGAGAAGTTGAACGCTCGCTCATGATGGTGGACGGGATCCTCCTCCTGGTCGACGCCTCCGAGGGCCCGCTCCCGCAGACGCGATTCGTCCTCTCCAAAGCCCTCGAGCGCGGGATCCGCGTCGCCGTCTACATCAACAAGGTCGACCGGGCCGACGAACGGATCGACGAAGTGAAGAACGAAGTGGAGGACCTCCTCCTCGAGATCGGCTCCAACGCCGGCGTGGAAGTGAACATGGACATCACCTTCCTCTACGGCTCCGGGAGAGCGGGCTACGCGTCCTTTGACAAGACCAGAAGGGAAGGGAGCCTCGAGCCGATGCTCGACTTCCTCGTCAGCGACTACTACCCGGCGCCGAAGGTCGACAAGACCGGGCCCTCCCAGCTCCTCGTGACCAACCTCTCGTACTCCAACTACCTCGGCGCCCTGATGGTGGGACGGATCCAGCGTGGAGTGATCCAGCACGGGAAGCAGATCATGTGGATCGGCAGAGAAAATAAATCGAAGACGTTTAAGGTCACGTCCCTGCAGATCTTCGATGGCCTCGGCATGGCGACGGTGGAAGAAGCCGAAGCCGGCGAGATCGTCATCGTCTCCGGGTTCGAGAACGGTGACATCGGAGACACCCTGTGTTCTCCGGAGAAGCCGGAAGCGCTCCCGCGGATCGAAGTCGAGCCGCCGACGGTCTCCGTGCAGGTTTCCGTGAACACGGGCCCGATGTCCGGGAAGGAAGGGGAGTACCTCACGTCGAGACGGCTCGAGGAGTTCCTCATCGACGCCACCAGGAAGAACGTTTCCCTCAAGTACGAACCGACAGACGACCCGAAGGTCTTCATCCTCAAGGCCCGGGGCGAGCTCCAGGTTGCGGTGGTCTTCGAAGAGATCCGCCGGGAGGGCTTCGAGCTCATGATCGCCAGACCCCAGGTCATCACCAAGGAGATCGACGGCGTGCTCATGGAGCCGTTCGAACGCCTCGTCCTCGACGTTCCAAACGAATCCACCGGTGCCATCACGGAGAAGATGGCCACGCGGAAAGGGAAGCTCGAGGCCATGTCTCCGTTCGGCGAGGGCCGGACCCGGATGGAGTTCCACGTTCCCTCCCGAGGCCTCATCGGCTACCGCTCGACCTTCCTCACGGACACCAAGGGCCAGGGGCTCATGTCGTCCTACTTTGTGGGCTACGAGCCGTTCGTCGGCAAGATGCTCGCTCGGCAGAACGGCGCGCTCATCTCCGACCGCGCCGGGAAGATGACTCCGTACGCGCTCTTCAATCTCCTCTCCTCCGGCAAGCAGTTCGTGCTCCCGACGGAGATGACCTACGAAGGCATGGTGGTCGGTGAGCACACGCGGCCCAACGACCTCAACGTCAACGTCTGCCGCGAGAAGCACCTCTCGTCCGTGCGGACCGCGGGGAAGGACGAGAACATCATCCTCCCGCCGATCCCTCCGCGGACCCTCGACTGGGCCCTGGACTGGATCGACGACGACGAGTGGGTCGAAGTGACTCCGAAGAACATCCGGATCCGGAAGAAAGAACTGAACCAGAATCAACGTAAAGTTGTCAGATAATGTGTGGTGCGAGGGAAGCCACGGAGCTTCCTTCGCGCCACGTCCCCCACCTTAAGCCAAGATCAATATTCATCCTGTTAACCTCTTGCTCAACCACCGGCGATTCTCTCCGGGCGTATAATTATTTTACTCAGACCGCTCTGGGTTCATAACTGGAGGAGCATATGAAATACCTAGCCATCGTCACCGTCGCACTTTCTCTGGGGGTTGGTGCCCAGACAGACTATTCGCCGAACTCGGGGAAGGCTGCACCGGGGAACTTCACCGAGACGACGAAGACCACCATGACGGACAACACGTCTTCCACCCTCATCGAAACCAGTGACGACGCCTCCGTCAACGAAGCCAAGACAGACGAAGTGAACACGGGGATGTCGGCCGCGGAGATGAACACGGCGCCGACGGAGACACCGACCGCGGCCAACGAGTCCGATTCTTTTGGTAAGACATTGTCCACCGGGGAGACCGCGTCCGACGGAACCTTCGCTCCGGGGAGCGCGGGCGTAGACAAGCAGGCCCAGGAAGCCGTGGAATCCGACAAGTCGGCTTCGCCGAAGAAGCGAACCATTAAGACCGAGAGAACCGAAGAAATCATCGAGTAAGCGCAGGATTAAGAAGTTCCCCCGAAGCTCCGATAAGGAGGCATGGGGGAACTTATGAAACTACTCATCCTGTCCACGCTCTTGACGTCTCTCGCGTTCGCCAAGGGCGTGCAGGACTTCAATGGAGCTCTCCTGAAAGACGTGCAGAAAGACATCGCCAAGGACAATGACAGCTTCCGCAGAAAGGAACCGGTCCGCCGACCGGCATCCGTCGATCACCGAGAGATCCGGGACGAGTCGAAGCTGGAGAAGAGCATCCGGCAGATCGGTCCTCGCAGCTGGTAGGCCTACTGCCTATTGCTGAGGAGTTTCCCGAGGAAGTCCACCGGCACCGGGAAGAAGGTGGTCGAACTGTTGTTCGATCCCGCGATCTCCCGCATGGTCTCGAGGAACCGGAGGGTGATCGCGTCCTTCTGCGCTCCGAGGACCTCGGCCGCCTCCGCGAGCTTCTTGGAAGCCTCGAACTCCCCCTGTGCGGAGATGATCTTCGCCCGCTTCTCCCGTTCCGCTTCGGCCTGCTTGGCCATGGCCCTTTGCATTTCGATCGGTAGGTCGATGGCCTTGACTTCCACGTTGGTCACCTTGATCCCCCACGGCTCGGTCACCTCGTCCAGGATCTCCTGGAGTTTGGCGTTGATCTGGTCTCGGTGAGCGAGGATCTCGTCGAGCTCGTACTGCCCCACCACCGAGCGGAGAGTCGTCTGCGCGATCTGCGCGGTCGCGTGGTAGTAGTTCTCGACGGCGAGGATGGCCCGCTCCGGGTTACTGACCTTGAAGTACACCACTCCGTTGACCTTCAGAGTGACGTTGTCCTTGGAGATGATGTCCTGGGACGGGACGTCCATGGTCACGAGTCGCAGGTCGACCTTGATCATCTTCTCGAGCCCCGGGATGAGGACGATGAGCCCGGGCCCCCGCACGGCCGTGAACTTCCCCAGACGCAGGATCACGCCCCGCTCGTACTCGTCCAGGATCTTGAAGGTGCTGAAGAGGATGACGGCGATGAAGATCACAAAAGGCAAGAAGGTCAGAGACATATAAACTCCTTTAGGTAAGCTTTCGGATGGTGATTGAGAGTTCCTGCGGGTTCACCGCGATGACCTCCACGGAGTCGCCCACGAGGAGGGGTTCCTCGGAGCTGGCCTTCCAGATCTCGCCCCGGACTCGGATCTGGTAGGTCTTCCCGTGCACGTGGGTCAGGACCTTTCCGGCGGAGCCGGTCGGGAGGAAGAAGTCCTTGGTGCCCGCGGAGCGCTTCCGCTCTCGGTAGAGGATCCAGACGATGATCCCCACGGCCGTGAAGACCCCGGCTAAGGTGGAGACGAGGACGGAGTAGCGGATGCTGATGAAGCCCGTCTCTCCGTGGAACAGGAAGAGGGAGCCCATGACGAAGGCCGCGATCCCCGCGATGGAGAGGAGGCCGTAGCTGGTGACGAAGACCTCCATGATCAGAAGGCCGATGCCGAGGATGATCAGGCCGAAGGAGCCCCAGTCCAGGGGGAGGACCTGGAAGGCGATCCCGGCGAGGATCACCAGGAGGACGCCGAGGGAGCCGGCGAGGTAGCCCCCGGGGGCCTGGAACTCGATGTAGACGAGGGCAAGGCCGATCAGGAAGAGGATGTAGGCGGTGGAAGGGTTAGCCAGCACCTCGAGGATCCGCTGGCCCACGCTGGCTTCGTAGTCGACGAAGACGGCGTTGGGATTGAGCTCGAGGGTCCGCTCGACCCCTTCGAGCTTGAAGCTCTTCCCGGCGAGGGCCCCGAGAAGCTCGTCCCGGTTGTTGGCCACGCCGTCGATGATCTTCGCCTTGAGCGCCTCTTCGCTGGTGTAGGACCGGGCGGTGGTGATCATCTCCTCGAAGGGTGCGGCCGGTCTTCCGCGGGCGGCGCTCATGGAGCGGACCAGGGCCCGAAGATCGTTCATGGCCTTCGACCGGCCATCGCTTTCCTTCAGATCCGACCCGAGGCCCACGGGAGTGGCGGCGCCGATGCTCGTGGCCGGCGACATGTAGATGAAGTGGGCGGCGGAAGCGATGATCGCACCGGCGCTCGCGGCCGAGGCCCCCTCAGGAGTGATCCAGACTACGAAGGGCCGGTTGCTGCGGCTGACCTGGGTGATGATGTCCTTGGTGGTGGTGACCAGGCCCCCAGGGGTGTTGAGCTTCACGACTATGAGGGAGCTGGGGGGGATGGCTTTGAAATTCTGAGCGATGTAATCAAAGGTCGCCGGGGTGATGGCCGAGTTCACCGTCAGGAGACTGATCTCATTGATTTTGTACGGTGAAGACCGGGAGATGCCCGGGAAAAGCCCCAAGACAAAAACAACAAAATACAGTAAGGT
>SXGU01040862.1_pt1 | contig 12921 bp, 13 predicted proteins | sample 3174531 | NCBI WGS metagenome assembly SXGU01 (sample SAMN11356863, study PRJNA531348) | freshwater metagenome | isolation source: freshwater sample F1-140 | place: China: Fuxian Lake, Yuxi | collected 2017-12-25 | reverse complement strand
GCCTTCGAGGAACAGCGGCCGGCCCAGCTTCAAAGCCAGGAACAGCGCGGTGGCCACATCGACATCCGCCAAGTAGCCCTGGGCGGCAAATCCGGTTTCGAGATCGGCAACGGTGTTGAACGGGCTGGTCATGCCGGGAAGATAAGATCGGTCAGGAACATGTGACCAGGCGCGTGGGTGATCATGAAGCTCGGCCGCGACGCCAGCGCCACCGCTTGGGGCGTGACACCGCAAGCCCAGAACATCGGGACGTCGCCCGGAAGGGCCTCGGGCGGGTCGCCCCAGTCCGGCCGGCTCAGATCGGTGATCCCGATCGCCGCCGGGTTGCCGATGTGGATCGGTTCGCCGTGCGCGTCAGGAAACCGGCCGCTCGTCGTTACCGCCAACGTCACCTGTGACTCGGGGATCGGCCGCATCGACACCACCATCGGACCGCTGAACGGCCCCGCCGGGCGGCAGGCGATCGAGGTCCGGTACATCGGGACATTCCGCCCCCGGGCTTGATGGCGAACCGGTATGCCGGCGGCGACGAGCGCCGATTCGAAGGTGAAGGAGCAGCCGAGCAGAAAGGCCACCAAGTCGTCGCGCCACCATGGGGTGGCGTCGGTCACCTCGGCCACCAGGTTCCCGTCGCGATAGACCCGGTACCGGGGCAGGTCGGTTCGGAGATCGGCGCCCGGCGCGACCCGGGCCGGTTCGTACCCGCCCGGCTCGGTGACGTCGAGGAGCGGGCAGGGTTTGGGGTTCAGTTCGCAGAACCGGCGGAAATCGGCGGCGAGCTCGACCGGGAGGACCGCCAGATTGGCCTGGGCAAACCCCGGTGCCAATCCGCTGGTGACCCCCGTGATCCGCCCGGCGCGAATCGCGGCGCGGATGTCCCGGGGGTGGCGGCCGGCTTCGTCCGTCAGCTGCAGTAGTCTCGGTTCCAAAGGGCGGCGGACGGCTCCAGCACTCGCGAAACGCCGGCCAGCGCGGGGATCGCACTCCCGCCGACGTGGACATCAAGATACGTCGCCGAACCGGTCATTGCGGCGAACAGGTCCGGGAAAGCCACCGTCCCTCGGTACGGCTCGCGGAGGTACACCACCGTGATGTTGCTTGGCGCGCCCGCCGGTACCAAGGGGAACTCGTAAAGGACCTGGCCCGGCGCGGCCGGGGTTCCGGCATGGAGGTGGACGGCCGTGACCGTGGTCCGGTCGAGCGTGCTGGCGGCCGCGAAGACCACGGACTGCTCGACACTCGCGGACCCCTGGTCCTTGCGGGCCTCGAAGAGCTCCAAGGTAGCCGTACCCGTACCACCTCCCGCGCCCGGGGCCGCCAGGACGGCGTTGATGGTGATGTCGCGGGTCTCGTTCTCGCAGAGACCGCTTGGGAAAAGGCAGCCCGACAGCGCGGCGGTCAGCACGAGGGGCAAGGGGGCCAGGATGCGGGTCATGGGACTGCTCCGTTGGAGGCGTCACGAAAATGGGTGCGTGGCGTGCCTCTACCGTGACCTACGTGACCCTAGGGGATGAAGGTTTCTTTCGATGACGCCGCCGAGACCGCGCCGGCAAAATCCCGCCAGAACTCCTCCGCCAACCGCCGGGAGGTGCCTTCGAGGAGCCGGGCTCCGATGCTCGCGATGGTGCCGCCCACTTCGCTCTCGGCGGTCCAATTGAGTTTGATCCCGCCCGGTGCGTCCTCCAAGTGGAACGAAGTCGTGGCGTCGAGCGTCGAGCCGGGCGCCTTGCCGCGGACCCGCATCTTGGCGGTTTGGCCCTCGACGATATCGAAGAGTTCGGCGTTCAGCTTGAACTTGAGCTTGAGGGAGCCGACGCCGAGGCCGGCGGTCACCGTGAAATGGGTGGGGTCGATGGTCTCGACCTTCTCGATGGCCGGGGCCGAGGCCGCGACCACATTCGGATCGAGCAACGCTTTCCAGACTTGGGCGCGGGTGGCCCGGATTTCCGGGGCCCCGCCAAAACTCATTCTCATGTCAGACTCTCGAGGTCTTTCGGGGTATCGACATCCGGGTTGGCCCCGGGCAGGTCCACGTAGCGCCACTCCCGGCCCTGCTGCTTGATGACCGCATCGAGGCCGTGGTCTCCTTCGGTGGCTTCGAGCAATCCGAAATGGACTCGGCCCACCAACACCGGGTGCCCCGGTTCCTCCGGCGCTCCAGCGTAGCGGGGCCGGACCAGCGCCGCGGGCGATCCGGCGGCCCGGCCAATCACGGCCCGGATCGCGTCGACCGAGAGCTTCGGTTGATCGCCTAACACCAGCAACACGCCGGTTACCCTTCGGAGGTCATGCATCGCGGTCATGGTGACCATCCCGGCCTTGATGGTTTCGGAAATGGCCGGGCGCGACCGGGTCACCAGCACGGCATCGAATCCGGCTTCATGGGCCAGCGTGCCGATGGCCGGGTGCTCGGGCGGATACACCACGAACACTTCCGAGACCAACCCCTCGGCTTGGGCCGACGCCAGCGTGGCGAGGACCGACTGGATCAGCGGGCGTCCTTTCCATGGGGCCAGGAGCTTCGGGGTGTCACCGCCGAACCGGGTGCCGGCACCGGCGGCGAGCACGATCGCGTGCACGGTCACGATTCGCTCCGCGACAAGGTTTTGGGCCCGAAGAACACCACCAGGAGGATGGCGAGGGCGACATGGGCTCCGACGAACGCGACCGGGCCGGCCAATCCGCCCCGGTCGATGGCCAGGTAGCCGGCCCAGGCATTCCCGGCTCCGTGGTACACCGCGGCCAGCAGCACACTGCCGCCGGTATTGGTGAAGATCCAGGTCAATTGGAATGACAGCGCCAGGACCAAGAGGGCATAACCCAGGAACGCGGGCAGGAATCCGATCTGCCCGGCCAGGGTATTGTAGGCCTCACCTTTGACCAGGAAGAGCGGGATGTGCCAGAGGGCATGGAACCCGCCGATGATCAGGGTTGCGATCAGGGCGTTGTGACGGGTGCGGAGTCGCGGCAACGCGAACCCGCGCCACCCGAATTCCTCGCCGAGGCCGGCGAATGTGATCAACAGCAGCATTGACGGGATGACGCTGTACCACGGGTCGAACGACGACCAGTCCACCGGTTGGTGGGTATACCCGGCCGCTAGATAGATCGCGCCAATAGCGGGCACCAGTGGCACCAGCAACGCCGCCAGCCACCACTTGGCCCCGACCCGCCACAGCCGAACCCGGCCGAGTAGCTCGCGGACCGCGGGCTTACCCCCCTCGGCCGCGGCCACCACGAACCCCGCGATGCTCGCGCTCAACGCCCCGAGTTGGAGGAACTTGGGGGAGAGCCAACCGGCCAACACCGGGGCCACCAGCGCCGGCCCGAATCCGCATGCCACGATGAACAACGAGAGCGCTGGGTGTTTCCTCACGAATTCCGACATCCTCAATTATCGGGCTCGGCCCCGCAACCGACAAGGAGGCGATATTTTGCCGTATGACCTTCGTCGCCAATCTGCTGCTCCTGTTTGCCGCGCTCCTCGGCGCGCAACTGGCCTTGGCTTGGGGTGAACTCGGCAGTTACCCTCTCCACGGCGACAAGAGCGGGATGGCCGGCTTCGGCGCGATCATCATCCTGATGCCGATGCGGTGGCTGGCCGTGGCGGCGGCACTGGCGATCGGCGTGGGGCGGGGCGGCCTACCGCTCCCGATCGGGCGGGGGGCCCAGGTGATGCTGGTGCTGGCCCTGCATCTCGCGCTCGGGGTGGCGGCCTATCAGGTCTTCGAATGGATCACCGCCGCGATTCAACGCGACCTCGGGGGACCCCAGAAGGTCGCGATCGGGTTCGGTGTGGTGGTGCCCGTCGCCGTGTGGTTGACGGCGTTCTGGGCGGCGAACCGGGAGTGGCTCGGGCGCCGTCCGGTGGTCGCGGCGCTCGTGGTGGTGGCGGTGCTGGCCGGCCATATAGCCGGCTGGCGGAGCGGGTACGTTCGCTGATCGCCTCGCCGATTCCCCGGTGGCGCGGCTCCCTACGGGAACCTGACTTTCACCGGTGGGCCGAACGTGGCGCCATTCGCCACGCCGGTTCCCAGTTCCCCGGAGAAGTCGCCGCCCCAGCACCAGGTACCGTCGGCGGCCCGGGCGCAGGTGTGGCCGCCGTTCCCCGAGTCGATTTCGGTAAACTGCCGGCCACCGAACACCTGAATGGGTGTGGTGACGAACAGCGGGAGAAAAAACGAATCGACGCGCCCGAGGTTACCCTTGAGGCCCCAACACCAGGCGGTTTGGTCCTCGGCCAAGGCGCAGGTGTGCGAGCCGCCCGCCGTGATGGCGGTGAACTTGACCGTCGTGGCCACTTTGACCGGGGTAGCCCGATTGGCCAAGCTCCCGTCACCCAGTTGTCCGTTCGACCCTCGGCCCCAGCACCACGCCTCGCCGTTGGCTTTGAGGCCACAGGTCTGGGCACCGGGCCCGCCGGTAATGCGGATGAATTGGTGGCCCGCCGCCACCGGGACCGGCGAAAGGCTGTTGATCGTGGCGCCATCACCAAGGCTGGTCCCGGAACTCGCGTTCCCCCAGCACCACGTGGCGCCGGCCTGGGTCAAGCCGCAGCCTCCGCTCCAGGCCGTAGCCAGGGTCGAGAACTTGAGCCCGCCGATCACCGCCACTGGGGAGGTACTCGCCACATTGGTGCCGTCACCCAGCGTGCCGCCGCCGCCACCCCAGCACGAGGCCGAGCCGTCGGCCGCGAGCCCGCAGGCCCGGTAGCTCCCGCACGCCGTCACGAGAATCCAGGCGCCGATCGCTCAGAAGCTTCGTCGGGTCATTGTGGCTTCCAGGGAGAGAGTCAATCCAATATCGGCCCGTGGCGGCGGGTTGGCCAGATGTTAAGGAGTTGCTCATCCGGCCGGTGACCCCCAGATTGGGAAACCGGGACTGTCGGAGAGCTGTCATGCCGAGCCGAATCCCATCTGCGCCACGATGGGCCCTCGCACTCGCCCAGTTGTCGATCGCCGCCTCGCTCCCCGCGCAGCAGGTGGTGCCCGCGATGCCCATCACCGTCCTCGCGGCGCCGCCCCGGATCATGATCTCCGGTTCGACCACGATCAGCGGAACCACCGCCTTGGGTGGCAAGGCCGCCGGCGTGGCCATCACGATTCTCGGACCCAACGGCTCCGCGGTGCTCTCCACCTCGCTCCAGCCCTCGGCCACCGGCACCTACTCGACCAAGTTCGCCAAGGCCGACGCCGCCGGGACCTACACCGTCACCGTGACCGCCCCCGACGGCAAAGGCAGCGCGACGACGACCTTTTCCGTGGTGCCGCCCGGGGTGATCCCCGACATCGTCGCTCGCAAGGCGGATTCCCTGGTGGTCGCGGCCACCAAGGTGATGACGACGATCCGCCAGGGCATCGATGGGATGGCGCCGTCGCCGGCCCGGGAGCAGGCCAAGGGACGGGTCGCCGAGGCCGAAGCGAAGGTTGCGGGGCTGTCGGCGCAGGTCGGGGTGTTGCGGAAGCAGCTTACCGAGGTGTTCCAAGCCCGAGCCAAGGTGTCCAAGCCGATCCCCGAGTGGGACGACTATCTCGACGAGATGTCCCGCTGGGAACCGGACGCGGCCGCCGCTCGCGCCAAGCTCGAGAAGCTGGCCCAACCGACCGCCCAGGGCACCGAGGGTTGTGCCGACCTCGACCGCTACAACGAAATGCTCACGTTGACCTCGGAAGCGATCAACTACGTCAAGGCGCCCTTCGATCTCTCCAAGGCGTTCTTCTCCGACAAGATCCCCGGTGGACTGGTGGCTCGTTCGGGGGCCGACGGCCTCACCAACGGCGAGCGCTTTGCCCTCGTCCAGTCGATGAAGCTCGCGGTGGCCGCCCTCGAAGGTCCCGCCGGGCTGGTCGGTGCCGTGCCCGGCTTTCTGCTCGACACCGGTCAGTTCCTCCTCCAGCAGGGATTCGCCAAGTACTGCGAGAAATGGGAGGGGCCGATCAAGGCCACCTTCCTCGGCGAGTCGTTCACCCGCCAGGGCGAACCGTTCTTCGACTACACCATCGAGCTCGAAGGCAAGCTGATGCTGCTGTACGCCAAGGGGGTTGCCCCGGGCGTCCCGGTGAAGATGTCGGGGTTCCTCGAGGGTACCGGTCGTTTTTCGATTCGCGATAACCCGAAGCCGGTGGCGCGCCTCGTTCCCGGCACCGTGCTGTTCCATCGGATCCAGGCCCCGCCGGGCGGCGGCTATTGGGACGAGATCGGCATGGCGAGCCGGAGCCTCACGCCCCACGGCTTCCGGATCCCGGTCACCGGCCTCATGGCCGGCGACTCGGTGCTCCTCCAACTGGGCGCGGCCGACCACGACTTCGGCGCCACCATCAAGGGGCTCTCGACCTGGGTCATCATGCCCGCCGGCGGGCTGGTTCCCCAGGTGGTCAATTCCGCCTTCGACCTCCAGAAGGCCCATCCGATCATCGAACGGGTGGTCCGGCGCCGGCCGGTGCTTCGCATTGCCATCTCGGGAACCGCCATGACGGCGACCGGAACCTTCAGCCGGGACACCACCAACGCCGACAAGACCGCCCGGGTCCGGACGACGCTCACCATCAAGGCCTGCAACCCCGGCTGTGTGCCCCTGCCCTGACATGATGATTCGCTCCGGAGTCGTCGCAGCGGCCGGCGCGCTCCTGGCCACCGGGCTCGCGGCCCAAGCCGAGCGGTTGCGCGTGCGGGTCGGGCTCGAGCTCACCTACGCCGCGGTCAACCAAGGCGAACCCGATTACGAATCGATTCTGGCCTTTGTCCAGGGCGACAGCACTGAGTTCACGATCCGGTGGTCGTGGAATCGCGGGCCGGAGCGCCGCTGGAAACACTACGAGCGTCTCCTCTCCGCCACCGAACGGCGGACCGCCCGCTCCTTCTATATGTATGGCAGCGATCTCGACCCGCGTCAGTTTCGCGGGACCACGCCGGCGATGTTTTCGGCGGCCCTGCTGCGCGGCCTCAAGACCACCGGCGAGGTGGAAGCGGTGGTGCTCGAACCGGGCCTCACATCGAGGCCGTTCCGGGGCCGTCTCGCTCGGGTCGGTTCGGCCACCGAGCTCTTTCCGCTCTATCTCGACGGCCGCCGGGTCGAGCTGCCGGCGATCCGGGTCGAAGGGACGTTCACCGGCGATCGGCCGCTCCAGGAGCAGTACCTGGTGCTCGACGATCCCGCCGCGCCATGGCTCCTCTCGGTCCGGACCGTCTCCGCCGGAAAGACGGCCGGATTCGAAGCCCGCCTGGCTCGGGTGGAGAGTGGCGCCCGGACCGGCACCCTGGCCGAGGAGCTCCGTGCCGGCTGTCGCGCCACGGTGCGGAACCTCTACTTCGCCACCGGGTCCGCGGAGATCGACACAACCTCGGCCCCGGCAATCGCCGGGATCCGGGCCATCCTGGCGGCCAATCCCGCCTGGCGCCTCGAGATCGTCGGTCACACCGACAGCATCGGGGCCGCGCCGGCAAACCTCGATCTCTCGCGCCGCCGGGCCGAGCAGGTCCGGGCGATGGTGACGGGCGCCGGCGGGGCCGGGCCGGCGCGGGTCACTGCGGTCGGAAAGGGTGAAACCCAGCCGGTCGCCGACAACGGGACCGTCGAAGGGCGGGCGGCCAACCGACGGGTCGACTTGATACGCCCTTGTACCGGTAACTGAGGAGCTACGATGCGAACCAGACTGCTGTCCTTGCTCACAATCATGGTGCTGGGCGGATGCGGCGGGTCGAAGGACGGAGGGACGCCGGCAGATTCAGCCGCCGCTCCGGCCGCCGCGGTAACCGGCCCCGATCCCTGTACCCTCGTTTCCCAGGCAGAAATGGAAGCGCTGATCGGCCCGCTCGCCGAGCCGCCCTATCGGGTCGATTCGAATCGGCGGCCCCGCCCGGCCGGCGAGGGTTGCTTCTACCGGGCCCGCGACCGCCGCAACATCACGATCGTGGTCGACTTCGAGGACGGGCCCTTGTCTTTTCGAATGCTTGCCGGGACCGGCAAGGCGGTATCCGACATCTTGGTCGGGTACGACGCCGAGACCGACACCCTCGAAGGAAAATGGGATCAGATCGGGGGGGCCTTCGGGCAGTTGATCGTCCTCAAGGACTCCGTCTCGGTGCAGGTCGACCCCGTCGGGTCTCGGATCGGTCTCCCCGGCGCCGTGCGGGTCGCCGCCCTGGCGATTGGGCGGATCGGCCGGCCGCTCGACTACGATGGAGCCCGCGCGACCCTGGCCCATCGCGAGCCGGAGGGAGCCGCCCGCAATCCGTGCGATCTGGTAACCCGGGCGGAAGTCGAAGCTCTGATGGGCGCCCTCGAATCGAATCCCGAGCCCGATGCGGACCGGACCGGCTGCCAGTTTGCCACCAAGCTGGAGTTCTTTGGCTCCAAGGTCGTTCGCACGCTCGAAGTGACCTGGACCGATGGATTTTACCTCCTCGGTCAGGAGGCCTCGGCGATCGGTGGCGCCGCCAAGATCATGGCCAACCAGATGGACGCCGATCTACCCCGGCTCGGGCAAGACACCGTGGGCGAGGCCGAGCCGTGGGACCAGCGGGTGACCCTGCTTGGGGGTGTCATCCGGATCGTCAAGGGTGACGTCGGACTGCAAATCGCCGGGGACGGCCTGGGCGGGTTCGACGAGGCCAAGGCTCTGGCGCTGCTCCGCCTGGCGGCCCGCAGGCTCTAACCAGGCCAAGTTCGTCGCCCAGATGCCATCCTCCTCGACGCGCTCCGACGCTCTGAAGGCAAGACCCTCGAGTTCAAGCGCGACGTCGCGTCGCCTGAGGGGCTGTTGCGGACCGTCGTAGCGTTCGCGAACACGGCCGGCGGTACCATTCTCGTCGGTGTCGAGGACGGGACTCGGCACGTTCGCGGAATCGCGGATCCGATGGCCCTCGAGGAGCGGCTCGCCAACCTGATCAGCGACTCCATCACACCACGCCTGTTGCCGGACCTCGAAGTTCTCACTTACCGGACGACCCACGTCGTGGCAGTTCAGGTATTTCCGAGTCCCTCCCGCCCGCACCACCTCACCAGGGCCGGCCGTCACGGTGGGACGTACGTCCGAGTGGGCTCGACCAATCGCCGGGCCGAACGCTGGTCGCTGCCGCCGCCGGCGGTCCGCGAAGCCGTGGTCAACGCCGTGGCGCACGCCGACTACTCCCAGCGCGGCGCCCCGATCCGCATCGCCCTGTTCGATGACCGGCTGGAGGTTGAGAATCCTGGACTCCTCCTCTTTGGCCTCACGGTCGCCGACCTGCCGCTCGGCGTTTCCAAGCTTCGCAATCGGGTGATCGGACGGGTGCTTCACGAGCTTGGCCTGGTGGAGCAGTGGGGCAGCGGCGTGCAGCGAATGATCGCTGCCTGTCGGGACGCTGGGCTCTTGGCTCCGGTGCTCGAGGAAGTCGGGATCCGCTTCCGCGTTACCCCTGCGGATCGAGCGGGTGACGTCGACTCTGCTTGACGCTACCGGTAACGCCATTGTGGCACTGGTCAGGGTGCCGGAAGGACTCGCGACCCGGCAGATCGCCAGTAGTATCGGACTCTCCCCGCGGGCGACTCGGACCCGACTTGCCGCACTCGTCGCCCTGGGGCTGGTGCGTGAGATTGGTCTCGGTCCACAGGATCCGAAACGCCGCTACTTCTCGACTGAAAGCCAATGATCAGGCCTGCGGCCCCTCGCCCCAGACCTCGGCGAAGTATTCACCCAGGTTGAGTTCGAACGGCTCGATGTCCGGCTTTGGCTGCCACACGGCCCGGACGAGGCAGATCTCCGGGCGGGCGTCGGCGGGCTGCCAGCGTTCGACGGTCCGCGAGTCCGGGTCCACGATCCAGTACTCGCCCACGCCCACCCGCTGATACGCCGGCCGCTTCACCTTCCGGTCGCCCCGGCCCGTCGAAGGCGACAGGATCTCCGCGATGAAGGAAGGAACCCCCCAGCCGGGCCCGTCGAGCAACCTTCGGGTATCGACCTCGGGCACGACGAAGAGGTCCGGTTGGACGACGTACTCCCGGCCGAGATCGAGATCCGCGGGCGAGAACATCGTGTTGCCGAGCCGATGGCGGGTGACGAATGGATCGAGCCGGCGAAAGAGCGCCCGCAACGCGAACTGGTGGATCTTCCGGGGTGCCGGGGTCACGAGCAACTCGCCGTCGATGAGTTCGTAGCGATTCCCGTCGTCCGGGAGCGCCAGCACCTCTTCGCGGGTCCACCGTCGCACCACGTCAGGCATGCCCATATCCTATCCTCCTCGGCGATTGGTCGGCAAGTCATCCGCCCAAGGTGGTGACCCGGTGCCGGGAGGTGGTAACCATATTCATGCAAAACGGGGCACTATTCGCGCGCGACTTTGCCCGTCGAGTGTTCACCAGTGCTGCGGGGCTAATCCGCTGCAATGATTGTAGCGGATTCGACGGGTCTCTCTAAGTCTTCAACGACAAGCGGGCGGGCTCCGAGGAGCCCGCCCGCCCCACCGACCCGCCCCAGGAAGCCGCGCCGGGAGGTCAGCCCGCTCGGCTCAACGCCGCCTGAATGGCCCGCTTGGCCGCCACCCGCGCCAAGTGCGACCGGTACTCCGCCGACGCATGGATATCGGCGTTGACATCGATCCCGTTCAGGATCCCGGCCACCGCCGCCTCGAGTTCCGCGTCCTCCCCATGGGTGCCGACCGCCGCCGAGGCGTCGGCCAGGAAGGCCTTGTCCCCGACACCCGTGATGGCGAGCGTAACCCCGGTGATGGTCTTCCGGCTCTTGGTCACCACCGCGGCGGCCGCGGCGATCGCATAGCCCGAGGCCTTCTGCTCGAAGCTCACGTACGCCGAGCCGGATTTCTTCGGCGGGGCGGGGACGATGATCTCGTAGAAGATCTCGTCGTCCTTCAAGTCGGTTGAGAAGGCGCCCTTGAAGAACTCCCGGGCCGGAACCGAGCGCTTCCCGGCCTTGGACCGGAGGTTGAACGTGGCGTCCAGGGCCAGCATCACGGCCGGCATGTCGCTGGCCGGGTCGGCGTGGGCCAACCCGCCGCCGACCGTTCCCCGGTTCCGCACCTGGGTGTCCCCGATCGTCTCGGTCGCCTCGGCCAGGAGCGGGGCCCGTTCCTTCACGGCGCCCGAGTCGAGGATGTCGCGGTAGGTGGTGGCGGCGCCGATCCGGAGGCCTTTGCCTTTGACGTCGATGCCCTTCAACTCCTCGAGCCCGCCGATGTCGATCAATTTGGCCGGCTGGGCCAACCGGAACCTCATCAGGGGCAGCAGGCTGTGTCCCCCGGCCAGCAGTTTGCCTTCGCCGGCGGCCAGCATGTTCAAGGCTTCGCGCACCGTCTTGGCGCGGGCGTAGTCGAATCCGACCGGAATCATTGGGCCCCTCCCTTCGCCTGCTGAATCGCAGCCCAGACGCGGGCCGGAGTCAGGGGCTTGTCGATATTGGTAATGCCGAGCGGACTCAAGGCGTCGATGACCGCATTGACGATGCAGGGCACCGAGGCGATCGTGCCGGCCTCGCCGATGCCTTTGACGCCTAACGGGTTCACCGGGGTCGGGGTGTAGGTGTAGTGCGACTCGATCCGGGGCATCTGGCTCGCCTTGGGGACGGCGTAGTCCATCATGGTGCCGGTGGCGAGCTGGCCGTCGTCGCTGTAGATCGCGATTTCCTGCATCGCCTCGCCGACGCCCTGGATCACGCCGCCGTGGACCTGGCCTTCGACGATCATCGGGTTGATGTGGGGCCCGCAGTCGTCGACGCAGACGTAGCGGAGGATTTTGGTGTCACCCGTCTCGATGTCCACTTCCACGGTCGAGACGTGGGTCCCGTAGGGGAACACGAAGTTGGTCGGGTCGAAGAAGGCGTTGGCCTCGAGGCCCGGCTCCATGCCCGCGGGCATGTTCCAGGCGACGTTGGCCATCAGGGCCAGCTCGCCGAAAGCCTTCGACTGAGCGGGTGAGCCTTTGACCTGGAACTTGCCGTCGTTCCACTCGAGGTCGTTCTCGTTGGCCTCGAGCAGGTGGGCGGCCAGTTTCTTGGCCTTCTCCTTGACCTTGACCGCCGCGTTCTTGAGGGCGGCGCCGCCGACGGCGGTGGTCCGGCTCCCGTAGGTGCCCCAGCCTTGGGCGGTGTTGTCGGTGTCGCCCGCCACGATTTCGACGGTTTCGACCGGGACGCCGAACTCGTCGGCCACGATCTGGGCAAAGGTGGTTTCTTCACCCTGGCCGTGGGGCCGGGTGCCGATGTAGGCGCGGACCATGCCGGTGGGGTAGACCCGGACGATGGCCGACTCGTAGAGCCCGCCGCCGAAGCCGATCTGGCCGGCCACTTGGCTCGGCCCAAGTCCGCAGATTTCGGTGTAGGTGGAGACGCCGATCCCTAGGTACTTCCCGGCTTTCCGGGCCTTGGCCTGCTCGGCCCGGAAGCCCTGGTAGTCGATGATGCCTAACGCCTTGTCCATGGCGGTGTGGTAGTCGCCGGAGTCGTAGGTGATTCCGGTGGCCACCGTGTACGGCATCTTGTCCTTCGGGATCAGGTTCTTCCGGCGGACCTCGACCGGGTCAACCCCGATCTGGCGGGCATAGGTGTCGACCAGCCGTTCGATCAGGAAGGTGGCTTCCGGTCGGCCGGCGCCGCGGTAGGCGTCGACCGCGGCGGTCGAGGTGTAGGCGCCGACGATGGTGCCGTGGATGTTCGGGATCATGTAGGCGCCCGAGTACATCAGCCCGTGGAGAATCGTCGGCACGCCCGGTGCGGCGGTCGAGGCGTAGGCGCCGAGCCCGGCGTAGACCTTGGTGCGGAGGCCGGTGATGGTGCCGTCTTTGGTGCCGCACATCTCGACGTACTCGATGTGATCGCGGCCGTGGATCGTCGCTTTGTAGTTTTCGGAGCGGTCTTCGGTCCACTTGACCGAGCGGCCCAGGGTCATGGCCGCGTAGCTCACCAGCGCCTCATCGGGGTACGCCGGGATCTT
>SXGU01496830.1_pt1 | contig 12924 bp, 18 predicted proteins | sample 3174531 | NCBI WGS metagenome assembly SXGU01 (sample SAMN11356863, study PRJNA531348) | freshwater metagenome | isolation source: freshwater sample F1-140 | place: China: Fuxian Lake, Yuxi | collected 2017-12-25 | reverse complement strand
TTGGTGATGCTCATGGCTATACTCCAGCGGGCTGAGCTACCGCTCGAACTAGAGCCATGATGCCAGTCTGAATATCTGTCTTTCCTATGTTAGCCCAGCGGTAAGGCTCTGCGGCATCTAGGCGGCGCAGTTCTTTGTGTGGCTCTGTGTACTCATCGCCAGGGTAACGCTCAGGAGTCTGCTGTGCAGCCTGCTCAGCGGCAGAATTCTGCAGATCCAACATGCCGACCAACTCTGCGTGCAGCGCCAGCAGCTCGGCCTCCTTCTCCTTGATGCGATTCATCAGGTCGATCTCTTCCTGGCTCAGCTCGCGGTATCCTGAAATTTTTCTGTGCTGATTTTCCATTACTCACCCTTCATGTGTTGTTCGGCCAATGCCACTACTTTCTTCCAGTGCAAGCCTTCTTCGTAGGTTACACCAACACTTTCGAGATATGCGCGAGCCTCTTTGATTGACAGCTTGCCATCGCCGTTGGTATCGGCGACATTTTCCTGCTCGACCTGCTCGACCTGCTCGACCTGCTCGACACCATAAAATTCATCGCCATCATCATGATCTGAATCATGTCCGCTGTCGTAGTAGTCAGATTCATCCGCTGGCACTGAAAGGGCCTCGTCCAGTGACAGGAACCAGCCGTCGGCAAGATAACCTGCTGACTCATCTTCGTTGATGCACTCAATCGAGTAATCGTTTGGCGGGGTGCCGCGCTCTCCGCCTTTCTTGAATACGTGAATCATCCATCCTCCTGCGCAATAACGGGGGCCGAAGCCCCCACCTTGATTACGCTTGGTTAGCCATAATCATGCCGAGCATGTTCGGGTAAATTACCTGAACGTCGAAGTTGAACACGGCCTTCATGTTGTACTGCATCTTGTGGCCGTCGTACCAGTACACCATGGTCATCGGGATTCCGTTCTCGGTAGTCAAGGTCATGGTCTTAACGCCATCGCCAATCACAGGTACAACGCCAGGGACAATGACAGTTGACTCCGGAGTGTAGAACAGTGACGGGGCATCGGTGTTCTTGTTCAGAATTACAACCGCATTACCAGTTGCGGCCTGAGCGGTACAGTTCTGGTACGGGCCAGATACCACAATAGCTGGCTGAACCACTGGCGCGCCGTTTGCTGCAGCGATGACAGTGAATGTCATCAGGCTGCCGGTGTCTTGGCGGGTCTCTGGGTGTACCGCGTTAACACCAGCAATGGTGAACTTGGTTCCTACTGGCATGTTTGCAGTGGTGGCGTTGGTTAGCGCCAATGTCATGGAACGGTTGTCTTTGTAGAAGCCATCCGCACCAAAGGTTGCCACGGTTGCTGACTGGTTGCCGTTCACGGTGATATTTGATGTGGTGTTGCCTGCGAGGTTCAGCAGGTAGTCAGAGCGCATAGTGTCGAAAGTTGCCAAGTCGGGGATTTTGGCGCGAGACAATGCATCCTGAACAAGTACATCACGGCTTGCTGCGCCAAGGTCTTTTGCTACGGCTGAGTAGTGCTTGTTGGACAGGAGCAGCTTGCGGTTGAACTTGGACAAGCCTCGGTTAAGCATCAGGGTTTCAGCGTCGATGCCAGCCTCGAATGTGAACTTGTTCGCCACGCTGACAAACATGGTCGCCTGTTCAATCATGGTCTGATAGCAGACGGTATCGATTTTGTTCGCGATGTCACGAGCAAAGCCGTCGGCAACCTTCTTGATGCGCTGCGGGTCTTGCAGCTCTTTCGCCTTGATGGTTGCTGGGACGTTGAATGAGCGGATCCGGTTTACCGGAATCATCCGGTCGATGATATCCTGGAAGTCAGAATCGGTGGTCTCGATACCGTTCTTAACCTCAAAGCGGTACTCTTGCGGGATGTACTCGCGATCACCGTTGCCAGAACCAAAGTTGGTGCCATTGGCGTTTCCAGTGCGATCTTTGTTTGCCATGTCTGACATGGTGTACGTCTCCAGATCTTTGGAGAGCGTCATATTCATGCCGGTGGTTTTGGCGGCCTCTTCCCAGATGGTGCACATCTTGTCATGAGCAAATGAGTTTGACATTTCGCTTTACCTCTACTTGGATTTGAGTTTCTTGATTCGCTGGTATTCCTGCCAGGCTGACATCTGGTTATGCGGCTCGGCATCTCGCCATGCTTGGCGGGCTTTCTCCACTTGCTTATCCATATCGCCAACTGGCCCGCTGGAGGAGATGGAAACCTCCGGCTTGACGTCTAACTTCTTCGCCTGTCGCAGCTTAATCTTGTCAGCCTCACGGCGCAGGATTTTAGCAACTTGCGCCTTTGTGGTGGTGCGGAACAGCTCTTCGATTACAGCCGGAGAGCGACCAACCATGTACTCAGCCTTGCCGGAGTCGATGCCAGCAATTGAGCACAACTGGCGAATATCAGCCAATACAGCAGCGGGGTTTAGGCCGCGATCAACAATGGCGGAGTGCAGAACTGAGGCTTTGTCATCGTAGTCAGATACGCCAGCCTTTTTGATGGTGCTCACTGACTCCTCGTGCTCGAACTCGACATCTAGGTCAGGTTCGAATGCCTCTTGCTTCTGCGGCTGCTTCTGCGGTGGCTGCTGCGTTTGCTTGTTGCCACCGCTAGCAATCCACTCGGCTAGCTTCTGCTCATACACTTCATCGTCGTAACCACATGACACGTAGGTTGGCTTTGGTCCAACCTTGAGTTGCCCAACCTGCTGCTTTAGCTCGGCAAGCTCTTGCTCCAGTTGCTCACGCTTCTGGCGCTCCAGTTGCTCGCGCTCTTTGGCTTCTTTCGCTTTCTGCTTCTGCTTGGCGAAGGCTGCCTTACGGCGTCGAAGCTCTACGTCCTCATTAGGCGTTTCATGGTCGCCTTCACCATCAATCTCAAACCCGGGTTCGTCAGTGTCGATGGTGTTAGCGTCACCATCGATTGCCTCCGCTGCGGCCGCTAAACCACCAGCGGGTTGATTCACTTCAAGTTCGGTATCAGGCATATCATCCAAATCCAGCATTTTTAATCCTCGAAATCCTGGTGAAACGAAATCCGGAAAACCTCCGGTAGGCACTGCAATTGTAACACTGTGGCGAGAATGCGCAAACATTGGCTAATTTCGCCAACTATGCAGCGCGAAAATATTTTTAAAATGCCATTGACTATTTTACGTAAATGAGTAAGTATTTATCCGTCAACAACGAGGAGGTTGATATGGGTGTTATTGAGATTGCGGTTGCTGGATCATGGGCATTTGCGTGTGCATGTGCGGTGTCAAAAAATGTAGCCAGCACTGGGTTTTACATTTCATTTGCTGGCGCAGCAGTCATTACTGCGGTAGCTATTTTTTTACACTAAGGAGATTAATATGAAGAATGCAGATATGCCAGCAATGCCGATAGTAGATGCCGACGCAACACCGATGAGCCACCAAGAGATTTCGGGCTGGCGGGACAATTCGTGCTTTGGTCTAACCAAGCGCGAGATTATGGCGATGCATGTGATGACTGGGTTGATATCCGGCGGACACCTAAAGGCTTCCGATGCAAAGCAAATGCCAGAGCTGGCCGTATTAATGGCAGGCAAGCTGCTCGCCGAGCTGGAACGAACCAATGGCCAGTGAGGTAACCTGCCCGGAGTGCGGCAAGACACAGCGAATGCGCAGCGGAGCAAAGTATTGCTCCAATGTGTGCAAGCAGAAGCAATATTTAAAGCGCAAGCAGGAGGGTGAGAGTGGACGCGAAAGCGCAGATTGAGGCGGCAAGGAGAGCTGTGGTGGCAAGTGAAGTTGCTGGTAGGGGAAAGAGTCTTGAGTTGCGGTATTTGTTGATCCGAAAATTCGTTAAGGACATCCTTAGTGTGAAATATGTTAGCTATTGCGAAATAAGCTATGCCACGCAAAAGAACAGATACTCGGAGAAAAAACTTTTAGATTTACACAGAATGGTGTGGGGTGAGAAATGAAAATAAGCAAAAGCAAACGTCAACTGGCACAATTGCTCATTGAGGCGGGTGTAACGAAATTCCCTGAGGGTGCCAACTGGGCGGCTCAGGATAGAGATGACAAGACCGTGTACATGCATTCGTTGAAGCCGAATCGTCCGGTCGATTGGAGCCGTTTTTCACACAAAAAAGTAATTAGCGGGTCGGGGGTACCTCTCCCCACGATCACCCCAAACTGGCACCAGACAGTGCTGAGCCGTGACGAGTTCGGCCAGATTGTCGCGGAGACTGTTTCCCCGAGCGCGCCTGATGCTGATGGGTGGATTAAGTGGAATGGTGGTGAGTGCCCGGTTGGTGACAATGTCATGGTTGAAATAAAGACCCGTGACGGTGAAACTCAAATTGACGAATCTTACTACTGGAATTGGAGTCACACGGAAGATTCTCCTGTTCAAGATAGACAGATAATTTTCTACCGACTTCACAAGCCTGAGCTTGCCAAGTCAACAGCCGTTGGTGACGACGAGACCAATCTGGCAGCCAAGGAGGAGCTAGAAGCGATGAACACGGCGGAATCACCTGAGGAATGTGCAAAACTGGCTCGCATCTATGCACCAACCATCGACCGGCTGCTGCAAGACTGGCGCAATGCGGAAGACTTCGCAAAGCGCAAGCAGGCCGAAGCGGACGAAGCTGCAGCGATGTGTGACGAGCGGTGGCAAGCTGTGCAGGATCGCGCTGGTGAGTTTGGGCTGATGATTTCTCCTTGTGTAACAAAGCAACAAGATGATGCTGAGCTGGTGATTACCAATTGGCGAGATTTGCGCGAGGGAGATGTCATCGTATTGACGACTGATAGTCGATATAACAACACAGAGTGTGTCATGACTATGATTGATGGTTATGGTTTGCGAGCGAAATCCTCAACCGACACTATCTCTCAGTGGTATAGATTGCGTGATGAATCCGAATGGCGCTTCATTCGCCGCCCCTGATACAGCAAGGCCCGCACAGTGCGGGCCTTTCTCATTGCATTCTCTGCATCATCTGCCCAGCAGCCTTTAGCTGCAAATCAGCCTGCTTAATGCTGATGTCTGCTCCGGCCTTCTCCGCATCCACAGCAACCTGCATGCGCTTGGTCTCTGCGTTATACACATTAACCTGCTGATTCATCATGTTGGCTTGCGCCTCAACCTGGGCAGCTTGACCCTTAAGCATCTCGGCTTGCGCCAGCGCCATTGCTGGGTTTTCCTGCGACTGCGCCTGTTGCTGCAATTGCTGCTGGCGATACTGGATGAACTGCAGCTCATCCTCGGTGAAGTCGAACATCTCAACCGGATATCCCATCGACAGAATTGCATCAATCTCACGCAAGCGGGCGATCATGCGCATGCGGTCTCCACCCTCGCCATCAGTCAGTGTCATGGTGTTGTAGGCAAGTAGCTGGGCATACTCAGTGTCTGAACCAGCCATCTGGATCATCTGCAGGTTGGTCTCAATCTGGCTCTCCTTGCTGGTCTTGTATGCCTCACCCTGCTCAACCTTAACCACGTACCGTCCACGAGCAGTGTTCTTGTTTGGCCCGTATGATCCATCCTGCGATTCTGCCATTTCCAAGGTTGTAACCCTGGTAACTTCTCCATTGCCCTCTATCACACTGATTGAGCGCTGGTTGGTGAAGTAGAGCTTTTGTGCTGCAGGTATCCATGTCTCACAGGCTGCCTTGCATGAGTGCAGGACGTTCTTCACGATAGGAAGGAATGCATCATCCTGCCTATCGTTAACGCTCTGGATTGCCGCATCACTGGTATTTGCCGGAAGAGTTGCCTGACCAGTGCCACCGTTAGTTGCTATCGTCTCCTGCAGGAACGCTCCAAACGCTGCCGCTCCAGTGCCTAGCTGCGGCGGCTGGTGAATGGCAACAGGCCCCATGTGCGCAATCTCATCATTAGGCCCGCGCAGTGGGTCACTAAGCAGGAAAGGCACATTGTCAATATCAGCCCTAGCTCGCTGGTTGGCGTGGCGGGCAATCTGCTCTGGCGCATACTCAGGTTTTGATACCTGCGGCGCAGCGGCAACTTGAGCTAGGATAGACCCGAACATGTTGTGGAACATCTCGGCATCAGTATTCTTGCGCACCTCTCCGCAGTAGTATTCCTGGCCGTCAATAACTGCGTAGTAACCATAGCGCGGGATTATTGGAACCCTCTTAAACGGCATGCGCTGAGGTTTGGTTAGGAACTTCTCGCCATCAGCCAGTGCGTACTCTACGTATTTGATTTTGCGCCTGGTGGCTGGAGCTTCCTCGCCAATCTGTTGTTCGTATTCATCTCTAATATCCCTCAGCTCTTGGCGAGTGTACGAAGCCCCTGCTGTATCGGTGATGCCGTCGCCACTGGTGATTTGCAGCCCGGGAACAAGTGCAGAGAAATCATACTCTGTTACCGTCTTCTCGATTACCTCATAGTAGTGGGCAACGTAGACATCGCGATTGGAGTCAATGTCTCGAGTGTCGTTGTATATCGGATTACTGAAGCTGCACACGCTATCGACATCGAACTCATCCTCAATGCGCTCGCGATTAACCCTAACAATGTGCCAACCCCAGCGAGAATCTCCCTTGTCCTTGCGGATTGCGCCAGCATCGAAATAGACAGAGGTTGCGGCAGAGTTGATTATCTCAAGGCAAGCATACTGTTCATCACCCCGCGGATTCTCCTCGTCCTCATACTTGGTTACTAGCTTCAATGCACCAAAGCCACCAACAATTGCCTCCATGGTTGCGGTCTCGCTGGCCTCGATACCATCAGAGGATTGAAAATCATGGCGCCAGCGCTTCTGTAACAGCACGGCGTCATCATCGGTGGCGTCTTCTGAGTTTCCCAGGATGATCGCATTAAGCTCCATGTCATTGATGTCGCCAATCAGGCGATTGATGTTCTTCCAGATGCGATTGAACTCTGGGCGCGGGCGGTTCTTGAATGGCTCACTATACCGACTTGAACCAGACCACCACTCGCCATCTATAAAGAATCGCTGCATATCCAGGCTGCACTGGTCGCGCATTGTTGTATCTGACGATGCGGAGCGGTAATTCTCCATCATTTTTTCGTGCGTTAGCATTTGTTACCACCCTGTCACTGTAGGTACGTAAAGTGCGGACAAGTCCATCTCTTGACGATTCATCTTGAAAGACTCTGTTTCCGTCATCATAACGCAGTCTGCCAAGTTGGGCGATCTCACCTTGAATTTAGAGCGCATTTCCGCCTTGGTGTATAGCTCGAATCCGTTTGGGTTTGACTTAATTGGCAATCGGCACAACTCCGATCGCAGGCCGCGCAAGCCTGAGCATTCACTGGAGAAGCTAATCAGCTTGTCGGGGTCGCAGAACTCACCATGGACTACAGCTTTGTATGTGCGATAAACCCTATCCCTCAGGCGCAGATAGCACTGAGCGCGCAGGTTGCGGCTTATCTCTTTGTTGGTCTTCTCTCTGAAGTTGTTAGCGCCAGATGGTTCATAGATGGCATCTGGCCTCTCTACAGCATGAGCTCCGTTGAACTGGTACACCTGACACTTCTTGCCGGACAATGCCTCGTTAACGTCGCGCTTTAGCGTTACACCCATCCCGCCAACGTCCCAGATGTACTGGTCGGCATTCTCACCAATCGCAATGGACAGAGCCCAGTCGCTACCCTCGTTAACATCTATGTCGGCGCGGTCTTCTATCATCGTGATGATGTTGCCTTTGCGCACACACACAGCTTTAGGGTCTGCGCCAAGGTCGGATGGGTCGTGAGAAACCTTTGTGACACCGAATGGCTTCATGCCCAGCTTAACGTGAGCATCAACGCAGGCATCGAACCACTCTGCCTTGATGAGCGCGTTGTCTATCTCATCGTTGAACCCACCCTCCCATATCCAGTCGTAAGTTGAGCGCGGAAGGTTGGCTAGGTCAAACTGACGCTCTTGCTCCAGTCCTGACTCGGCGAACCATGGATTGTCACTCCAATTCATCTTAATGATGAGGTGCATATCATCCTCATAGATACCATCTCGGTTGAGGGCATCCTGGAATGGCACGATGAATCGCTGGCTGAACGGGTCTTCGCTTGATGCTGGGTTGCCAACGAACACCAGGCGAACCTGGCTCATGTCAACCTCATCATCACCAATCTCGGTCATCTGACCGGGAAGCCCTTTCTTAGGCTTGTTGCGAGCAGTTGGTGTGAGAGTCTTAAGGGACTTGTCCGATAGGAATTGACTCTCCTCACACCACCACAGACCGAAGCCGTATGCAGACTTCACTGATTCAGGGTTGCGAGCAAGGCCGGAGAATTTGGCGGATGAGCCATTGTGAGTGAATCGCAATGCTCGCTCAGTAACCTCCAACCCATCGAGCTCTAGGCGCTCAGCCTCTTCTTTCATCAGGGAGTGAACAGAGTCAGCTATTGATGCCTGGAACTCACGAAGGCACATGAAGTTGACTCCGCGGTCGTGCATCTCTATCAGGCCAATGTCACCAACTGCAATTGATTTACCAGAGCCTCGACCACCAATTACCACAATGAACCGCTTTGGCCGAGTGAATATTGGCTCCATCTTCTCAGCAAAGAATGCCTGTGGCTCTGCGCCGTGAATCTCAGTGTAGAGCTCACCATCAAATCGCAGGCATTTGGTTAGTTGGCCGCTTGGCGACACCAACCCAATAACTGTTCCGCTGCCAGCAATGAAGTTCACAGCTGACGCCTTGCGCTCAAGTTCACCAAGCCTCTTTCTTAGAGCTGCCGACACTCTTACCCTCCAGAGCTTCCAGTCGCTTAATGATTTCTCCCTTCTCGCTTATCTCGTGGCGCAGCTTGATGTTCTGTAGCATCTTCTCTGCTATATCTGGAGGTAAGTTGGATGACACCACCTTGTCAGCCATCTGCTCTAGCGTATCACCAGCAGATATACCGATGTCCACTGGCTGCATTGTCGGCTTAAATGGCGCCTCAAGGCGCTGACCAACAAGCTGCATTAGCTGGATGTTACCCTCCTTTCCATCGCCACCCATAGCCTTGTCGATCACCTCATCCCAGAAGTCCTCTGGGGTTAGCCCTCTCTTCTCGAGAGCCTTGATGATCATAGTTTTCTTTCCTGGCCCCCTTGGCGTCATCTCCTTCCTGCTTTCAGGTGTTATTGGCATTGCACTGTACCCATTCAAATTCATTCAAATCAATTGTAACACGCAGTAGATGGAAACAAAAAACCCCGCCATTGCGGGGTGTCCCTATCGTTTCACTGCAAAATCAAACGCAATCCTTCTCGCATGGTCTAGACTGCCGCATTGGAACTCTAATCTCCTCTGCTCCCAATGGTCACCAGTGGCTATTGCCAAGTATCCAATATCGCTATTAACCCATCTCAACGTCAACATGCACCCAGCATCAGTAGTGTAAGAAACGTTTGGTTCAGTGTGGTCTTTTCGCCACGTGACGTGAGCTGACTCAGCGCTGACGCCAAGGATTTCATAAATGTCTGGAACTGAAAACCCGTTTTTCTCAAACCAGAATTCTACCGGCTCTTGAGAAAACGTTACACGACCCATCCGGTTCAACATCCGGAGACCGGTACTGGCTTGCAGCGTCAATCGTTCCTGCTTTGCTACATTGCGTCGGAAAACATCAATGGAAGCGCTCAACTTATAGTTGTTGCACGGTGCACAACTTGGAACCATGTTTGCCATTGTGTCAAGTTGCGGGTATGCACACTTTCCATCACCATACCTGATGATTGGGTGGAAGTGGTCTGCCTGCCATTTGGTTCCAACAAGATTAACACCGCAGTACCAGCAGTGACCATTTGATTTATCTAGAATTAAGGCGCGGTCTGCCTTTGACAGTTTCATATCTCCACCCTCTGAGCCCGAATAATGATTGCGGCAACACGCTTCGGGTGTGACGTGAGTTCGGGGATCAGCCTAGCCGCATGGTAATTATACACCACAAAAAAGCCCTCACAAGGAGGGCAAGGCATCGTGTTGTTGCGGGAGTGAGTGAAGCAACTGTGATTGCACCGCTATTGCTATAAGTCCGAGCGGTTCGACCAATCCAGCTATCGCTGTTGCTGCCTTAAGTCCAATATCGGCACCCTATCAGTGCAATCACAGTTACCCACTCGGGATAACTGGCTTTGTCTTATTCGGTGTGCTCCGGTGGCAGTACTGCTTTGCTCTGCCTTGCTCTCTAAGTCAGTCCGTGACTAGGCAAGCATCCTGCAAACTTCACAAACGGAGTTGCACATCGGTTGCGATTTCTCAGTTACCTGACTTCGTCCGCCTCAATGCAACTTCGGTTGTGTGCTCTTCGCTCTATCGCTAGACAGTGCTAGGAGCTTGCTGGGCTACCCCTCCAGCTGGGAGCCTTTTATTATCGCTCAACCTACCGCCTAAAACGGTATGCTTTATCGACTGCGCTGGCAGTCTCGCCGGTTGCCACTCCTGGGCCCGTGGCGGGCACTTGTAAGTTGACTGGATTCCGCTCAAGGCAAAGCGTTACCAGTAGCGACATAATCAGAAAAACAACCATGTTGCCTCCTTGTCGCTGCGCCGTCTGTTCCGGCTGTCAAGATAGGAATCACCTCCCGTCTTTGTCGTCTATTCCGACTGTCAATATCCAACTTGGCTGGAACGGCGTTTAGCTTTACCAAGCTGTGGTTATGGTAGCTTATCTCCTCCGCCTAGGTCAATATCAATCACCCATCTTTGCAATAATGGCAAGCACAACCCACATTCCAACAATCTGTATTGCAGAAGAAATTGAATTGCCTTGATAGAAATTTACGGCAGCGGAAATACCCATAGATAGCGCTCCAGCGTAAATAAAATGAAATCTCATTGAAAATCCCCTTCACTTAGGTCAACCGTATAAGCTCGGTAAGTTGTCATCACTAGCGCCAAGTCAGACTGGTCTGGGTTATCCACCACCAGCGCCTTACCCATCAGATTGATTTTGTATCCACGGTCATCCAGATACATAGCTCCGTGCTGGGCGTCGCATTCTGTGATGAATTCGATTTTTATTTGCACTGCATGACCTCGTCTATTGCTGCGTCAAGCCCATCTGAAAACAAAATCCCGCAGTAGTCACCACCTTCTATCACACAGCCACATTCATCAGCCATGATGGTTAGTGGGGATTCGAAATCAACTTCAGGTGCAACATCACGCAACCACCGATACCGCGCAGCGTCCTTCTCGGCTTGGCGCAGGCGGGTGATTAGTTCAATCATGTCGCTAGCTGTATCAATTTTTGTTGCAGGAAGATATTTGTGGCCACTCTCTATTGCCAATCTACAATCAAGCTCAAGCCTATCCAAATCAATCATCACAACCACCATTGCAAACAGTTATAGTCCCGTCACCATTGTCTACCATTTCGATGTTCTCGTAGCAGTTGTCGCACTCTACGTATTGAGCGATTCCAATAATCTTGTTAGCCCCCTGCAACACGAAATCCTCGCATATATCATCAAACTCATATCCGCAGTTAGGACATACCATGTTTTCGCTTTCACTGAAAATCTTCATGCAACCACCTCCATCCACAAATGGTTATCACAAAACTCCGCACGCGCTGCGCACCAGTCTCGGTTGAGTTGATTATCAGAATATGCGCCAGCTTTTCTCCAGCAAGACGCCGCAGCGCTTAACTCTCCTGATTTTTCCATGCTGGCGGCCTTATCTGCCAGCTCTTTGAATGTTTGATTCATAACATACCACCATTGGTCAACGATATATTTAAAATTACTTCTTCCACTGGTCACCGAATTTGAATCCAAGGCTGTCAAGTATCTCATCCATTCTGGAGATGAACTTTGGCACCTCAATTTCGAATTTGTCGAACAGCTCGTTATCAGGAGTAAACGACTGCACAAACAGCCTGTTCTCTGGCTTGCCTCTCATGCGCGGGTCGAACGATACGAAGTCCCAGCGTTTCATTCCAGTCACCCACATGCAGAACTGATACTGAGCGTGGTATTCAGGCTTGATCTTTCCGTTTACCAGGGTGTCGATGTGCACCGCTGTTGTGAACGGGCACTTTATCTCCAACCCCCTGTCATCAGTCAGGCCGTCAGGGCTTACCGCGCAACGCATGGTGTCATCTCGGTATATGAGACCGCATGTCTCAACAACCTCGAACTCTCTGGCCTCGTATGCTTCACGGGCCAACGGTTCGTGCTCATGGCCGTATTCAGCCTGCTTGAACTTCACCGACTCCTGAATGAGCCCAGTACACACTTGGGCTATCAGCTCGTTCATGTACCCTGATTTCCCGTCAGGAGTAACCATGGGAAGAAGCCCGCGAACAAACTTGGTGCAAGCATCCTTGGTGCCAACGAACTCCTTGCCATCGAAAACAACACGGTTTTCACCGCGCTTTTCCAGCGGCTCTATAACAAGACCATCTGGAAATGGCGCTTGTCTGTCCTGCATCAGTACATCGCTTATCCGTGATGCTGTGATGCAGCCTGCGCGATGTCGCAGCCACTCATCGGCGCCCTGCTCAATTTTGAATGTGTTCACTCCGGTGATTGAGTTTACGTAGATCATTTTGATGCCTCCATCTTGCGGGCTGCCCACTGCAACTCTTCATCACTCATCACATCAAAACACTGGATTGTATCTGGCAACTTCCTAGCCTTACTGAACCATTCAAAGAATTGGGATTCAGTGCGACCCTTCTTGGTGATGGACGCCTTGATGGCATCGACTGGATTGATGATTATTTCTTGCTGCTGTATTGCGTCATCAGCAATGCCCTCCGCTCCATCTGTGTTAATGTGATGGACAGCCTTATCAAGTCGCTCACATCGCGGCCAATACTTACTTGCGCGCTTGATGATGGTCTTGCGGGCCATCTCTTCCCACCAGTTTTTCCAAGGGCCGTTTTTTGCCTTACTGGACGATTCAACCTCTTTTATTTCGGCAATAGTCATTTCTTCGGTAAGGTAATCACCCTGCTGAGTCTTTACCGT
>SXGU01148004.1_pt1 | contig 12927 bp, 9 predicted proteins | sample 3174531 | NCBI WGS metagenome assembly SXGU01 (sample SAMN11356863, study PRJNA531348) | freshwater metagenome | isolation source: freshwater sample F1-140 | place: China: Fuxian Lake, Yuxi | collected 2017-12-25 | reverse complement strand
GGGCTGCTCGGGTATTTCCTGGACTTTGACAAGCCCGGCTTCGCCAAGGAACTGCGCGAAAAGCTCGATGCACGCGATGCACGGGCAGGGTCCAAGAGGGCGACCGATTTCAGCTACCACCCAGAGGCGCTGAAACTCCTCCTCGAAGAGCTGTGCGTGGAAGCGGGAGTGAAGTTCCAGTTTCACACGAAGGTCTCGGCCGCCTTCAAGGAAGGCAACCGGCTCACCACCATCGTCACCGAGTCGAAATCCGGCCGGCAGGCATGGAAAGCGCCCGTGTTCATCGACACGACTGGCGACGGCGACCTCGGTTTCCAGGCCGGTTGCGCCTTTGAGATCGGCATGGCCGCCGACTGCCCCTGCCAGCCGATGTCGCTCAACGCGCTGCTCGTCGTGAAGGACGCGCAGGCCTTGCGCGAGTTCATCCGCTTCAGCACGCCGAAGGAGGGCGAAAACTCCGACGGCGAGAAGAAGAAACGCATCAAGGACGTGCTCGTCAGCACCGGCCACTCCCCCTCCTACGGCGCGCCGACGATGTGGCATGTCCGGGACAATCTCGTCTTCGCGATGATGAATCACGAATACGGCGTCAAGCCCTGGGACGCCGCAGAGATCACCGCCGCCACCGTCCGCGCCCGCGCGGAGATGAACCAGATGGTGGCGAACCTCCGCCAGCTCGGCGGGCCGTGGGAAGGCATCCAGATCGTCGCCACCGCCGAGCAGATCGGAGTGCGCGACGGCCGCCGCATCAAGGGCCGATTCACCGTGCGTCAGGACGACGTCACCAACGGTGCCCGGCATGACGCCGCCGTGGTGCGGGCCACCTTCCCCGTGGACGTCCATGCTCTCACTGCCGAGGACAACAAACAGTCCGCCTACAACAACCGAGGTTTGAAAACGCGGCCCTACGACATCCCGCTCCGCGCCTTGATCGCCCAAGACGTGGACGGTCTCCTGATGGCCGGGCGCTGCATCAGCGGGGACTTCATCGCGCACTCCAGCTACCGCGTCACCGGCAACGCCGTGGGCATGGGCGAGGCCGCCGGCGTCATCGCCGCCCTGGCCGCCACCTCGAAACGCCTTCCCCATGAAGTCGCCTGGAGCGAGGGCGAGGCAAAGCTGAAAGCCATCGGGCAGCGCGCGTGAACCGCCGCCGGTCGGTTTCTACAATTCCAATGAAGCCGACCTTCACACTCAACACCATGAAACCCACCCTCACACTCCTCACCGCCCTGCTGCTGGCTCCGCTGGCCGCGCTCGGTGCTGCGGGCACACTCACGGTGCCGCTGTGGGACGCGAACACTCCGCTCCCGAAAGCTGCCGAACTGCCGCAGGTGACCGGCGCGAAGTTCTATGTTCTTAAGAAGCCGCGGCCTGATGAAGACGGTTCAAATTTCACGCTCGGTGTTGGGCTCGCCTGGCACAAGGACAAGCTCTATGCGTCCTACGGATTCAGCACATCTGAACAAGAGAACACGGCCGACGAGGAAGCTCATGTCCGAGTCAGTGAGGACGGCGGCAAGACGTGGGGCCAGCCGGTCGCAATGGATGCGGGCGAAGGCAACCTCGGCGTGAGTCACGGCGTGTTTCTCTCGCACGGCGGCAGGCTGTGGGCCTTCATGGGGGCCTTTTGCGACAACTTTTACGGACCAACCTCACGCACTCACACCCGCGGCTACGTGCTGAATGAGACTTTGGGAAAGTGGGAGGCGCAGGGCGTGGTGCTCGATCAAGGATTTTGGCCGATGCAGGAGCCGCAGCAGATGGCCGACGGCAACTGGATCATGTCCGGCGTCCGCATGGCCTTTGGGCTTGGGGTAGTCGGCCATTTGCCCGCAGTCGCAATCAGCCAAGGGGATGACTTCACGAAGTGGAAAATGGTCGTCATTCAAGCAGACAGCAGTCTGGGAACGACGAATTTCTGGGGCGAGTCCACGGTGATCGTGGAACCGACAAAAATCACCAATATCGCTCGCAGATCTGCGGGGCGAGTCCGCGGTTATGCTCTTGTCTCGATCAGTAAGGACCACGGTCGCACCTGGACTCCGGCCGCCGCTTCCAATCTGCCGATGGCGACCCAGAAGCCCTACGCGGGCACCTTGAGCACCGGCCAGCGCTACCTCATCGGCACGATCACTGCCGACACCGACGGCAGGCGTTCGCCGTTAACCATCGCCGTGAGCAAACCGGGCGAGTCACTCTTCAGCCGAGTCTTCCTCATCCGCACGTCGGTCTTCGATGGCACGCCGGGCGTCTCCGCCCAGGACGCTGACTTCTCCTATCCCTACGCCGTCGAGCGCAATGGCCAGCTCTACATCGGCTACACCGACAAAGAACACATCTACAACGAACTCGCCGTGATCCCGGTGAGTAGTTTGGAGATGCTGCCGGGCAAGAAATGAATCGAAGGATGACCGTCAGACCCCCTCTGATAGGGAACTGGATTTTGCGGGAGTTGGGCCGGGTGGGGGTTTGTAGTGACCGCCTCCTCGCCGTGAAGCCCTGCGCAGTCCGGTCCCAGCCAAGTGGCGGCCCGGAAGGAGAAGAGACGGTTGGTCGTGACCGTGCATTTTTCGTCCGCCGCTCGGCGAAGGCCACGCGGTCGGCGACCCGATCGGACCGAGCGAGGCGGCGTGCCGGCGCCGCCGCGGTCATCGAGGATCCGTCTCGGACTTCCTGAGCTCCCGCCCGTAAGCGGCGCGGATCCAATCGCCCCTCGTCCCGCGGCTGCGTTCGTCGAGCGGCAGCGGGAGCCCGATCCGGGCTTCCCCGGCAAGCGTCCGCCACTTTGCCTCCAATTCCGGCTCCAACGGCCGGTTGAGCTCGGCGGCGTGGTGCCGCCAGGCCTGGAAATACTGGCCGTCGATCTGCGGTCCGAGCAGGTCGCGGAAGCTCTTGCCGGGAGGGCGGGCGGCCAGGCCGTGCAGTCCGCCGAGCATGCCCCACCATTGCACCGCGGCGAAGTCCGGATGTCCCGGCGGCACATCGCTCACATAGATCGTCGCCGAGCCCGCCGCATGCAGCCGGCGCTGGAGTTGCGCCACGGATACCCGCCGCACATCGGCGCCGGGACCGGCCTGCAACGCCAGGTGCGCTGCGTGACCCGCCGCCTCGCCGAGCGAGGCCCAAATCGGTTCGTAACGCAGCGCGCAGAAACCGACGTGGGTGGCGCTCACCGGCACCGGCGCGAGCAGGTTGCGCACCTCCTGCGGGACGATCGTTCCGTAGGACACCTGGTAGGCAGGCACCGGATACAGCGCTCCGTAGTTCGTGCCGTGCCGCGTGCCGCCGAAGCGCGGACCGTCGTGCCGGTTGCCGTGGCTGTTGTGGCCATAGTCGCCGCTTGCGATGGAGTCGCGGTGGAGCACGGCCCGGGCATCGTTCGGCGCGTGCCCCGTGTCGTTTTGCGTGAAGAGACGCTGCCCGATCATCCGGCGACCCTCGCGCACATAGATTTGTGGCGGCAGGTGATCGGAGTCGGCAAACTCGTCGCGACAAAGGCCCCAGGTGCGGGCGTCGGCCCGGATCGCCGCGGGCACCTCGGGATCGTTCTGCAGGAAGAACATGATGCCGACGTTCCAGAGGAGATGCTCGGCGAAGATGCGCTGACGCGCCGGAGCGTCGCCCTCGGGCCAGAGCAGTTGTTCGCCGGGGAGTGACATTCGGACCGCGCTCGCGCCAAGATCGTTGGCGTCGTGCTTCTGGCCGGGCAGGGCGGGAGCATGGGCGATCATGATGGCGTCCGGCGAGTGGCCGCCGCTGAAGAGTCGCTTGACGCGCCCGTTGGCAATCAACGGCAGCAGGCCGCTGAAGATCTCCCGACGATAACCCGCCGGGGCGCCGGGGAGGATCCGGTTTTCCGGGACCTGCGTGACAATCAGCCGGAAATTGTAGGCCTGAAGTTCACTGCGGGAGCCTTCCTCCGGGGCGAGGGATTCGTGGAATTCTTCGCGGCTTTCGCCGCCGATCCGGTAGGGAATCTGGGCCGCGGCGATGAGGTCCCCCTCGTAGGTCGCATCGACGAAGATCCCGCCCGCGACCTCGTGTTCGGTGCCGCCGGCGTCGACGAAACGGACTGCCCGCACGTAGCGGTTGCCGGCCGGCCCGCGCATGCGGGCTTCGCGCAGGGTCCACCGGCGTTGCACGCGAATCGCCGGGAATTCGCCGAGCATTTCCTCGAACACCCGCAGGGCCACCTTGGGCTCCGCCTGCGTGCCGCGGAAGGAGTGCTTCACCTCGGGAGAGTCCGCACCGTAGTGCCGGACGTAGTGGGCTTCCACGCGACGCGTGAACTCGTGAAACACGCCGGTGAGTGATTCGAAGGTGCGGAAGTCGGTGTGCGACAGGCCGCAGGTGGCCATGCCGCCGATCCGGTGGGTGGGTTCGGCGAGCACCACCGAGCGTCCATTCCTGGCGGCGGCGAGGGCCGCGGCGATTCCGCCGGGTGTGGCCCCGTAGATCACAACCTCCGCCGGCGCGGGGGCGGCGTGCGACGAAACGACGGCGACGAGCGCCAGCAGCAGCCGGAGGTGTCGGCGAAGGCAAGAGCGGCGGCCGGACAAGGGGGTTCGAAGGGCGGGCATCATGGGCGTTGGCGTATCAGGTGTGTCACGGCGGACGCAAACAGGCGATCTGGGCGCATGTTTCGCCGTTGGCGGGCGGGTTACCTGTCGTTAACCGCTGCGGTCTTCGGCTCGCCCTTGAGTTCGAGCACGACGACCGAGGCGATCGGATCCGGCGCCTGCGCCGGCACGGTGATGACCACCTGATCCTTCGCCGCGGCCACTTTGAGCCGTCTCGCCGGGTCGGCGAGCAGCCAGCTCCGCCCCACCCGGCTGGCGAGCGGCACCTGCAGGCGTCCGTCCTTCGGCCAGTCGAAGACGTGGAGGTAAAGGAGATCCCGGCCGCGGCCCTGCCCGGCGGAGCCGTCGCGAAGTCGGGTGGCACGCCCCCAGTCGAGCTTGCTGAACGGGCTGGCGCTGGTGCCGTAGATCGACTCGCCGTTCACGCGCATCCATGCCCCGATGGCGCGAAACGAGTTGACCGTTTCCTTGGGCACGCTGCCGTCGGCCCGGAGGCCGATGTTGAGCAGGTAGTTGCCACCCTTGCTGGCGATGTCGATGAGGTTGCGGATCAGCACCTCGTCGGACTTCCAGGCATGGTCGTGCTCGCTGTAGCCCCAGGTCGTGTTCAGGGTCATGCAGGTCTCCCAGTCCACCCCCGGCATGCCGGTCGGCGGGATGTGCTGCTCCGGGGTGATGAAGTCGCCGTATTTCGGATCGAGCTGCGTGGCATATCCATCGGTGCCCATGGCCTTCCAGCCCGCCTCGAGGCTGCGGAAGAGCCGGTTGTTCATGGTGATGCCGGGCTGCCTGGCCCGCACCATATTCATGAGATCGAAGGCCCGCCACGCCTCCTGTCCCTGGAAATCCTGGGCGCTGTAATCCCACCAGAGCACGTCGACCGGGCCGTAGTTGAAAATCAGCTCGCGCACCTGGGCGTGCAGGTAGTCGATGTAGCGCTCATGGTTGCGGGTGCCGTTCGGATACGGCGTGCCCCGGAGCGGATGCGGCGCCTGCGTGGAACGGGCGTATTCATACTGGTCGTGATGCCAGTCGATGATCGAGTGGTAGAAACCGACCTTCAGCCCCTCGGCGCGCGTGGCTTCGACGATCTCGCGCACGAGGTCGCGCTGGAGCACCGAGCCGGCGTCAAAGTCGCTCACCTTGGAGTCGTGCAGCGCGAAGCCGTCGTGGTGCTTGGTGGTGAAGACGAGGTAGCGGCAGCCGGCCTCCCTGGCCAGCCGCGCCCACTCGCGCGCGAAGCCGGGCGCCGGCTTGAAGAGCGGAATGGCGCGCTGTGCGTAGGTGTCGGTGTCGGCCTTGACCAGATTCTGAATCCACTCCATCCCCCCGGTTTTAGAGACAGGCTTGCCGTCCCACGTCCCGGCCAGGCCCGAGTAGAGGCCCCAGTGAACGAACATGCCGAAGCGCGCCTCGCGCCACCACGCCATGCGGGCGTCGCGCTGCGCGGCGGTTTCCTGGGCGGCAAGCGGGCCGGCCAGCACGGCGAGGATCGCTGTGGCAGAGAAGAGCAGGGACAGTCTTGATTTCATGGGTGATCGCGGTAGGGAGAATCGGTCGGCAGCAGGCCCGCCGCCCGTGGATCGCGGGCGTAGAGGTCGGCGCGTCCCTACCGCAACGCCGCCGCCACCGCCCGGGCGACCTGCTGGCCCAGCACCTCGTAGCCGCGGGCGTTGAAGTGCACGTCGTTGGGATTCTGGGTGGCCGCCAGCTGCGGTGTGATGAAGCCAAAGAGATCGTTGACGGCGCAGCCGTGTTGCGCCGCCAGCCGGGCCGCGACAGCGTTGCGCTCCACGATTGACTCCGGCGTCTGCTTCTTGGCGTCGTCCCGCGGAATCGGCGTCGTGCTGGCCCAGATCAGTTTCGCCCCGGTCGCCTTGAGCCGAATGATGATCTGCGCGAGTCGGTTCTCGTAATCGGCGAGCGGGGTGCCGCGGTCGTGGATGCCGAAGTTGAAGTGGATCACGTCCCACTTCCCGCGGCCGAGCCAAACATCGAGTTTCTTGAGGCCGTTGGCCGTGGGGCCGCAGTTTTCGGGGGCGCGGTGGACGTTGGCCTTGCCGGCGAGCGCGGCGCGCACGGCGAGGGTGTAACCGCGGGAGACGGAGTCGCCGATGAGGAGGACGCGCGGGAGCTTGGGATCGTCGACGACGAAGTCCCAGGCGGTGGCGGTGCCTTTGACGAAGTCGCGTTTGTGAATCGGGAGGTAAAATCCGTTCCCGAGATTCTCCTGCAGGGTATTTTCCCATGCGTGGCGTTCGGGGGCGAGGGTCGCGACTTTCTGTCGGTAAAGTCCGTCGATGCGTTGATCTTCAGCGGCCTTCTTTGCGGCGGCTTCCGTGGCATTGGTGGGCTCGGCGGCGGCGAGCGCGGAAAAGGCGGCGAGGAGCGCAAAAGTGACGATTGAGGAAAGCTTCATGGTGCGAGAGGTGTGGCTCGAAACGGCATCGTGGCGGCGAGACTGGCCTGGAGAGAGTCTCGGCGGGAGTAAGTCGGCATCGTGATCTTCACCGTGGCCGGCGAATGCGTGGGTGGAGCGTCGGCCTGGCTCAGCGTTTTCGGCTCAGCTGGCGACGTCGAGGCAGATCACCTCGCTGATTGGCACGCGGGCGAGCGCGACCTCGACGCCGCGGGCGTCGACCCGGGGGCGCAGGGTCTGCCCGGCCACCAGTGCTCGGGCGGCGGCGATCCGCAGCGGCAGATTGAGCCGCAGGGTCACGTCGGTCAGCGGAATCGGATCGTCGTGAAATTCCGGATGCGGCGGCGCCTTGCGCACCGGCGAATAGTTGACGACGTGGATCAGGAAACGCTCCGGGCGGCCGACGGCTTTCGTCTGGTGGGTCACCGTGATCTCCGTCGAGCGCGGGGCATTGGAGTGGACGAGGCGGGCGGGCAGGACCTCGCCGAGGAGGTGCTCGAACGCGGCCCGGTAGACCCAGTAACCGTGGCGGTAGTAGCTCTGCCCGGCCGGAAAGCCGAGCAGCCCCACGCGCCCGCTGCGCGCCATGGCGGTGAAGCCAGTGACGTGATCGAACGGTGTCTGCTTGTGGCTGGTGTAGCGCTCCGCGCTGCGCTGAAACTGCGGCACGCCCAGCGCCGCGAGCGAGACGGCAGGCGCGGAGGCTTGCCATTGCGACGCGCCTTCGTAGAGGGCGTATTCGTAGCCCGGGATGTCGCCGGTGAAGTTGGTTTGCGGGACGAGATAAGCGGGCTTGAACGGCGATGCGCCGGCATAGGTCAGGCCGTAACGGTCGAGCCATCCGGTCGTGCCGCCGGCGGCGAGACCGGCTTCGTGGCACACAAGCACGGCGCCACCCTGCGCGATGAACGAGTGGAGTCGCTCGATGGTCGCGGCGTCGGGGCGAAAGCCGTCGGGCAACACGACGAGGCCGTAGCGTTCCCACTCCTGGGTCGGCTCGAGGACATCAAACTGGAGACGCGCTTCGAGCATGAGTTTGGTCATGCCGTAAAGATACTCGTCGCGCAGCCTGTCGAAGGGCACCGCCGGGATCAGCAACGCCGCCTCGGTGACGGGTGCCGCACCCTCGAGGTACGGTTCGAGGTTCTTGATCCGGCCGTATGATTCACCAATCACGTGATACACCGCCGGATCGAGCCGGCCGGAGGGAGGCATCTGGTCGCCAATGTCGCACCGGGCGGCATTGGCCACGATGCTGGCGAGCTCGACGTCGAGTTGCGCCGGCAGTTTCAGCCCGCCGAAGTCGGCCCACGAGGCCACGAAACGGCCCGTCATGCCGTAAACCGGCACGCCGAAGGTGCGCTGGTAGCGGATCTGCGCGGGCGCGTAGAAGTAGCCCCAGCCCGCTCCGGTCGGCAGCGCCTCGATGTCGATGTTGTCGAGCATCTCCGCGCGCTGGCTCACACACGAGAGGCCGATGTCGTTGAAATCCACCTGGCAGCCGGGGCGGGTGGCGCGCACGAGGTCGCGCATGCGCCGGTGCCAGTCGAGGAAGAGCCGGTTCTTGTGGTCGCGTTGCGCGCCGGCGTCCTGCGGATCCTTCCCTGCCGCGGCGATCTGTTTCCGGCATTCCGGGCAGAAACACTCGGGGCCAATCGGTTCCGCCATGTCGAACCACGCGCCGTCGAGTTCGTACCGGCCGACGAACTCGCGGGTGTGTTCGTCCATGAGTTTCAGATACGCGTCGTGCGCCAGGCAGAGCGCGGTCCAGTCGGGCGTCTGGCCGGCCTTGGGCAGGTAGTTGGAGCCGTCGCGTTTGATCACGAGCCACTCCGGGTGCGTCTTCGCGAGGTGGTGATCCCACGTCGTGCAATAGTACGCGTAGACGGCGATCTTGCGCTCGCGGCACGCCTTGACCTGTGCGCCGAGCAGATCGAACGACAGTCCCGGGTGCACCGGACCGTACTGGCTTGGGTAATAGAAGTAGCCGTGCATGTCCTTCGCGAACACGACCACGGAGTCGACGTGACCGGCCAGGAGGCGGTCGCCGAATTCGTCAGCGTTGAACTTCTCGCCGATCTTCCCGATGTGCGCCGTATTGTGGAAATCGAGATGAATCTTCCGCCATGGGCGAGGCGGCATCGTGGCAAACCGGGGGTCGATCCAAGTTCTCGGTGCCGCCGGAGCCGGCACCGCGCCAGCGAGGGCGGACGGCGGCCAGCCCTGGACCGCTGCCACCCCGGCGGCCATCATGCCGAGGAACTCCCGACGACGAAGACGAGTCGCCACCACCGCCGCCGCTGGATTCCCGAGGTTTCGTGTTGGGTCGAGGATGTTCATGGAGTGAGGGGATGTTGATCGCGGCGTCGCAGGCCGGCCCAGAAAGAGAGACGCTCAGCCTACACGATTGACGGGCTTCTGGCTATGTCTGATCCTGTCGAAGTTATGTCTTATTCGTTCAGGGGGCACGTCAACCGCGGAGCCTACGATCGGCCGCATTCGGGGGTGGGGATCGAATTTGACCCGTTGGGCGTCAAGCCCGGACGCACCGGGATCACCCTGCACGAAAGCGGCTTCCTGCCCGCCAACGACGACTGGAATTTCCCGGCGGTGTTCAGTCCGTTCTGGCGGCTCTATTACAACCGCGAGCGCGGGCACTGCGTGCTGTTCGGCGAGCGCGACATCGAGCTGACGCCGCAGCACATCCTGCTGATCCCACCGCACTGCCTGTTTCACTGCCTTGGCGGCAATCCCGTGCCGAGCTTCTGGATGGCCTTCAGCGTCACCCAGCGGCCACATCCGGAGCAGGACGTGCCCATTCTGCTCCCGCCGCGCGACACCGAGCTGTGTCTGATCCGCGACCTGGAGCAGTTGATTGTCGCGGATGAGGAATGGGATCCGACCGAAGCCATCTACCGCAACAGCCTCGCGCTGCTGCAGGTCGTGCTGTCGCGTCCGGAACTCCGCTGGCAGCCGCCGGTGCCGGAGCCGCTGCTGCGGGTGCGACAGTACATCGAGAACCAGTTCGGCACCAAGCTGCTCGCGCCCGGTCTGGCGCGGCGGGCCGGCCTGAGCGTCGCCGGATTCAACCGTGCCTTTCGTCGGCACTTCGGCACGACACCGGCCCGGTATGTCATCGAGATGCGGGTGCGCGAGGCGGCGCGGTTGCTGTTGCAGACCGAAAAGACCCTCGACGCCATTGCCGAAGAAACGGGTTTCTCGAATCGCGCCTACCTCAGCCGGATGTTCCGGCGCGTGACGGGCGAAGCGCCCGCCGGGTTTCGTCGCACCCACGGCCGGAGCGATTAGCCCGTCGGGCTTTGCGAGTCGTGCTTGGGTCGAACCGTGAGTTCCGAGCGGCCGCGCGTCGAACAACCCAGACGGGCCGCTGATAACTGGGCCGGGCACGGCCCTGGGGCGGGGGGACTTTCGAGCAGATCGTTCCGGACGGGGCTCGTCCAGGCGGTTTACGCGATGACGATGACAAAGGGAATCCTGCCACGTAGTCCGCCTGCGGCGCGTCCGCCTCGTGCCGGCGCCGTGACGGGAGCGGGAGCGCAGCGGCAAGCGAACGGCAGATTCGGCACGTTTGCGTGTTGTCCGCACGGCATAAGGCGGAATCGGCGTTGAGGGCGTCGATGCCGACAGCTATACTGAATGTCGAAAGACGCGGCCTATGGACCCTGCAACCAGAGAAAGACCAACTGAACCCGCACGCGAAGTGCCGGCCGCGGAGGCCCCCAAAACCGGAGCGGCCGGAGTAATCGCAGCGCCTGCTCCTGATATCCTGACGCCAGGCGGATGCTGTAAACCGCCGCAGCCTATGTGTACCGTGGCCCCCCTGCCTTTGGCAGCAGAGAAGAATGTTCTGCGAAGTGGCCTTGGTCCGCCCGCCAGAAGTTTGAACCGAGTTTGAACCGGCACTGAACGCGCCCACTTCGAACATTGAACCGAGCTTGAACGTCTTTGAACAACAGGCGCTACCGGTCCATTCCGGCGTTCAAAGCGTCCACACCCCGCAACGACTGATGGATACGGACCGCCTCCATACTTTTGTTCACCCTACGCGCACCAGCCAATGCCTCTCAAATGGCGCCATGCTGCCCTCCATCCAACTCCCTCCGGTATGCCGTCCGACAATGATGCCCGGGTACCTTTCGAGCGCCATGGTAACTGCTGACCGTATCTTTAGAGACCCAAGGAAACGGCCAGAAGCTCCACGTCCAGAAGTGGCCCTGCAGTGCATCAATCCTGCCGGTTTGAGCTGCATTCACGAAAGGAACCGAGCGGCATCAGCCGCATCGTCCACCTATACAAGTCGGAACACGCCACCCCTAGCGTCCGCTACCAGAAAGTCGCAACACCACCACTACTCGACCACTACCCACCACAACTGCGCCACTACCAAGAATGGCCCAGTAATTCGAGGCAGGCCGGGCTTGAATGCTGCACGCGGGCAATTAGCCCACATCCAGCGGAATTCCTCTGGGTGACGTCACTGCCTTCCACCGTGCGATGGTCCATCTCGCTTGGGCAGGTCTGGCGGAAGCGACTGCCCTGACCATTGTGTCCATCAAAGCGGCCGCAGCGCGGCTGGTCTGGCTGGAGCGAAGGAGCGGCGGCGAAGCCGCAAGCCCGGAGCGGAGCGCCAGACGGGCCGTGCCGTGCCGCTCACCGACGCCCACCAGCCTGGCGCGAGCCGCGGAGCCGGCACGAGCGGAGCGACGAGCGCAGGGCTGGCTTTGTTGGCGCCGGCCCGCGGGTAGCGTGCTACGGCGGTTTACGCTGAAGATAAAACTGCACGACGATCGTCGCCAGTGATCCGAGCAGCGTGCAGGCGACCCAGGGCCAGGCTTGATGACCCAACGTAAGTGTCAGACTTGGACAGGTGGCGTCGCCGATTTTCGCGGGCGGCGCCGGGCGACGCCTCAATCGGTGGGATGTGGCACGCTGGCCACAGTGCTGCGGAGTTCCTCGCCCATCTTGGCAAAGCGCGCGAGTTGGGCGCGGGCGTCACGTTCGCTGTCCCGATAGCTTTCGAGCTGGGCGTTAAGGTCCTGGCGCATGGCGTCGAACGAGGGGTCGGGCCCCGTGCGACTTTCCAGGTCGTCGATGCTTCTGAACATCGCTTCGGCTTCGACGACGGCCTTTTGCGCTTTTGCCACGCTGGCCTGAACCTCCTGCACGGCGGCCTGAAGCTTCGCTTGGGCCACCGCGGCGTCGCGGTGAAACGCCCTGAGCGCCTTTGCGCGTTTGCGGGATAGGGCCATTGGGGTCCGCTGAGAAAAAGGGGATTGAGTGCGTGAGGGCGAGCGATTCCGCCGGAGAAAAATGACTGAGCGGGGATTTTCTTTCTGGACTCCTTTGGGCGGTGCGGCCAAGTTGCCGGGATGGAGACCACGCAACGCATCCAAGGACGAGACCTGCGTCCCGCCGATCTGGCGTGGTTGCGGGAGTGGATCGGCGCCCACCCGACGTGGAGCCGGAAGCGACTGGCAAAGGAACTGTGTGTGCAGTGGGACTGGCGGGACGGGGCCGGCCGGCTGAAGGATTTTGCGGCGCGCAGTTTCCTGCTCAAACTGGCGAGCGCCGGCCAAATCACGTTGCCCGCGCTGCGCCCCCGCAGCTTGACCGGGTTCCGTCGCGTGGTGCGCGAGCCCGAGGGCTGGCGGGAGCCGCCGGTTCTGACGACGTCCCTGGCGGCGCTGCAGCCGCTCACCTTCGAGGTGGTGCAAACCGGCACCGCCGCCCAGGGCGTCTGGAGTTTTTTTCTCGCCCGGTATCATCCTATCGCCCGCAGTTAAGACTTGGCTGGAGGTGCGCAACTCATTGAGAACGAGTCATGACAAGCCAGACAACGCAGGTGGTGGAGCTTCACCCGGCGGGTGAAGCGGAGGGGCAATTTCGGTTCGCGTGCGCCGGCGG
>SXGU01535567.1_pt1 | contig 12932 bp, 12 predicted proteins | sample 3174531 | NCBI WGS metagenome assembly SXGU01 (sample SAMN11356863, study PRJNA531348) | freshwater metagenome | isolation source: freshwater sample F1-140 | place: China: Fuxian Lake, Yuxi | collected 2017-12-25 | reverse complement strand
GTGGGCGACGTGTTCGAGATCTTCGGCGTGCCGCTCCGCATCCGCGAGAGTGAGCCCACCGACCGCGCGTACATCGCTACTCGATGGATCACCAGCGCAGACCTCGAGGACAAGCGACTGCACGGGCTAGCCGTCGATCGCCTGCTTGACTCGCCGAGGTCGCGCATCGTCGTGGTGTGCTCCGAGCGGGTGCCGTCGACGATCTTCGCGTGGGCCGTGGCGCTTCGAGATCCGTGCGCGATCCACTACGCCTACGTCGATGCGAAGATGCGAGGCTTCGGCGTCGGCCGAGCGGTCATCCGCGCGGTGGGCTACAACGGAGCGACGATTGCCTGCACACACCCCTGGCCGTTCGAGAGCGAGCGGTACCTGTACGACGCAACACGCGCGGGCTGCCTGCTCGCGCTCGGAGGATGACGACGATGACCGAAGACGGCTACGCGGACGGACTGGCCAGGCCACCCATCCCTCACCCGACCGACAAGATCCAGTCTGGTGTCGTAGTGCAGCACATCAAGGAGGGTCGGCAGTACAAGGTGTTGAAGTGCGACCCGAACACGAGGCAGTTTACGACGCACGGTGGGCACCGCACGGACTGGTACTCGTACGAGGACTTCATCGTCCTCGACGGACGCACGGAGCCGCTCGACCTGAACGATCCGCAGGTGGCCATCGACGACGCGCGACGCAACCTCGAGAGGCTCGAGGCGCAGGCAGCGGCGGCGAAGGCCATCGACGAGAGGCAGGCGAAGCGCGAGGCCGCGAAGCGCGAGGCGAAGCCCGCGTGAGGCCCTCTCTCGTACGCTCCGCGCTGGCGCTCGAGCGGCAAATCTCCGCGCCGGTGACGCGCAAGCCGCAGGGCGCGTCGTGTTTGACGTGTCACAAGCTCGTGGACCAGGAGGAGATCGTCGAGGGCGTAGACTGCGACAAGGACGGGGTACTCGTAGCGCTGCGGCCCATCGTCAAAGTGCTCGTGAAGTGCCACGGCGCCGAGGAGCTGCGCACGTTCGACATGGGCTCGAAGGAATGGGACGGGGACGACTTGAAGCGCTTCATGCAGAGCGCGGAGTGGTTTGACCCGACGCAGCACAATGACGCGCCGGTGGGGAAGCCTGGCGACTTGTCGCAGGAGTACGAGTGAGCGCCGCCTTTACCATCGATCCGAGGTGGCCGATCGAAGAGGCGCTCCTTGATGTGGACGCCAAACTGATTGCGTATGGCCAGTCTCCGAAGGCTGTCCGCTTGAGCCCAGACGACTACGACGCCCTGGCGGTCGTTGCCAAGCGCGGGTGCAGCGTGCTCGCGATCGCGCCCCCATCTTCGCTCGTCATGCGGGGGCACAACGGGGCTATTCAGATCGTTCGAGACGAGGCATTGCGCCCCTCTCTCACTATCTGGGAGGTGAGAGCGCAATGAGCGCCCTCCCCGTCGCCACCATCCGAGGCGCGCTCGCGGCGGCGACGCTCGAGATGCTCATGACCTCGCCGGTCTGCTTCGGGCTCACGACGGCGACGCCGCTTCAACGGGCGATCTTCCGCATCGCGGAGGGGGAGCCGCTAGGAGCGCTTGCCGATCATCCAGCCGTGACGCGCGCCATCGGGGACGTGTCGGGCCTCGACGGGATGCCTGCCGAGCTCGTGGTGCTCGGCGCGGTGCGATCGGCGAAGTCCCTCCTTGCCGCCGCGTACGCCGTGCGGTCATCGCAGCGCGTGGACATCTCCGGTCTACGCACGGGAGAGATTCCGCGCGTGTCGATCGTCTCGCTCGACAAGGACAAGGCGAACGTGGTGCTCGGGGAGCATCTGATCGGAACCATCCTGTCCTCCCCCGCGCTACGAACGCTCGTGCTCGAGGAGCCCAAGGCGGACAGCCTGCTCCTGCGTCACCCCTCGGGGCGACCCGTGGAGATCAAGGTCGTCGCGGGCAAGCGCGCGGGCGGGTCGCTCGTGTCGCGATGGTGTGCGGGCGCGATCTTCGATGAGGCGCCGCGCATGATCGGGAGCGACGAGGGCGTGGTCAACCTCGACGACGCGCGGAAGGCCGTCATGTCCCGGATGCTGCCCGGGGCGATGATCCTCGAGCCAGGCTCGCCTTGGGCGCCGTTCGGGCCGGTGTACGATCTCTACTCACGGCACTTCGGATCGCCGTCGAAGGCGTGCGTCGTCGTGAAGGCGCCCGGCCCCGACATGAACCCCGTGTGGTGGACGCCGGAGCGGTGCGAGGAGCTCCGAGTCAAGGATCCGGACTCGTACCGTACGGACGTCCTCGGCGAGTTCCTGACGCCCGAGGAGAACCTGTTCGCGTCCGGGCTGCTCGAGGGCTGCACGCGAAAGGACGGGGCTTCTCTGCCGTACGATCCGCTCGCGGCGTACTGGGCGGCGATGGACCCGGCGACGCGGGGCAACGCCTGGACGCTGGTGATCGCGACGAGGCGAGGATCACAGCGCGTCATCGTCCACGCGCAGCAGTGGGTGGGCACGGCGTCGGAGCCGCTCAGCCCGAAGGCGACGATGGTGGAGATCGCGCTGGCGCTCCGGGCCTACGGGCTGCGGACGGTCGAGACGGATCGCTACTACGTGGACGCGCTCGTCGACATCGCGCGGGACCTCGACCTCGGGACCGAGGAGCACCGCGTGCCCTACCCCGTGTCGCTCCTTCAGACGGACCTGTCCGAGACCGACAAGGCGCAGCGGTACCTCACGCTGCGGACGAAGCTCACCGAGGGCGAGATGGAACTGCCGCCCGTGCCCGAGCTGCTGGCGGACCTCCGACGCGTGAAGCGTCGCGCGACGCAGACGGGGATCTCGGTAGTGCTCCCTCGCACGGGCGACGGACGACACTGCGACTACGCGCCGGCGCTGATGCTCGTGTCGACGCGCAACCTGGCGGACGTGCGCGATCCGCCGCGCGTCGTCGTGGATCCAGAGACCGAGGCGCAGCGAGCGCGACACTTCGCGCGCATCCGAGAACGAAAGCAGGGGTACGCATGAGCCACACCGAGGACAAGCAGTGGTGGAGCGCGTGGCGGCGTGAGGAGGACAGCGCGCATCGCTGCCTCCACGCGCTCATGTCCGAGATGAAGATGCAGCAGAGCGTGCTGTACGACAACACGCGGCGCCTCATCGCGGCCTACCAGTGGGGCTTCCGGGGCAACGCCGTGCATCCCGAGGACGATGTTCCGCTCGACGAGGCGCAGTCGTCGTTCAACCACGCGGCGAACATCATCAACACCAACCTCTGCAAGATCATCAAGGCGAAGATCCTCCCGATGCCGCTCACGACGGGCGCGGGCTACCTCGCTCGAGCGCGGGCTACGCAGCTGGCGCGCGCCATCGAGGGGGAGTTCGACGAAAACGACGTCGATCAGATCAAAGAGGACGTGGGCCTTGACGCGATGGTCACGTACCATGGCGCGGGCGCGGCCAAGGTGTTCACACGCGAGGGCCGGATCAAGATCGAGCACGTGCCCATAGAGGACGTCCGTTTCGATCCGACCGAGTGCCGCTACCGCCGTCCCCGCAACATGTTCCAAGTGGCGCGGTGGGACCGCTGGCACGCGGCGGATGTACTCAGCGAGGATCCGCGCACCGGCAAGGTGGACAAGGCGCTGCGACAGAAGATCGCCGACGCGCCGACCGCGCGGGATGACATGTCGATGGCGCGCATGTCGTCGTCGTCGGAGCAGATCGAGGTCTACGAGGCATGGCACCTCCCGAGCTTCTGCCCGCAAGATGGCGACACGGCGAAAGAGCACATGGGCCGGCACGTCATCGCGATCGAGGGCGCGACGATCCTCGACGAAGAGTGGCGTCGCGACGTGTTCCCGTTCCAGTTGTACGTGCCCCGCAAGAGGCGGCGCTCGATCTGGGGCATGTCGATGATGTTCGACATCGTGGGCGCGCAGCGCGAGCACGAGGAGCTCACGGCGCGCTTCCAGGATGCGAACCGGCGCGTCGCGCAGAGCGGCGTCATCGCGCCGCGGGCGGCGAACCTGAACGAGAAGGAGCTGGCCAACAAGGCGATGTGGGTGGCCGAGTACGACGGCCAGGTGCCGCCGACGCCGTGGACGATGCAGGCCGTACACCCCGACTCGTACGCCTACCGCGAGGGCATCGTGTCCGGGATGCTCCGCGCGACGGGGACGAGCGAGCTCGCGGCGCAGAACCAGCTTCCGGCCGGCATCCAGCAGGCGAGCGGGCGCGCGCTGCTCGTGTTCGAGGACGTGGAGAGCGAGCGCAAGCTGCCCGAGCACCGCGAGATGGAACGGTTCCACGTGGGCCTCGCGTACTTGGTGATCGACGAGGCGCGCGCGAACGTCGACCGCGATCCGAAGTACGCCGCGAGGTATCGAGGCAGGAAGGGCGTGGACGCGATCCGGTGGGCCGACGTGCTCCAGGACCGCGCGGACTTCACGCTGAAGGTCTTCCCGACGTCGGCGCTCTCGCGGTACCCGTCTGCGCGTTTCGAGCAGCTGCTCGAGCGGTTCAAGCTCGGGGCGTTGACCATCGAGCAGTTCCGCCGACTCGACGACAACCCGGATCTCCAGGCCGAGGATGACTTGCAGAACGCGGACGCGGACATCATCGACGCGAAGCTCGATCTGATCGCGACGAAGGGCGAGCCTGCGGTGGCGCAGTCGTTCGACAACCTGGACATGATCGTGCAGCGCGCTGGCTGGTTCTACAACCGGCGCAGGGTCGAGGCTGCGACGGGCGCGAACGACGTTCCCGAGGCGCGGATGCAGTTGATCCGCGAGTACATCGAGAGCGCGCGGGCGCAGAAAAAGCGCATCGCGGACGAGGCCGCCGCAGAGCAGGCCGCCGAGGCGCCTGCGATGCCGATGGACCCCGGAGCCATGGCGCCCGCCCCCGAAGGGGCGCCACCGATGATGCCGCCGATGCCGTCCGTGAACGGCGTGGGCAACGCATGAGGACGACATGACCCAGCCATCGACAATCGACGCCAGCATCGAGACGACAGGGGCCGCAGCCCCGGGGACGGATGGCGCGACGCGCGCGGACCTCCTCGCGGCGCTCGAGGGCGTAGACCTGACGGTGCCCCCGGAGCCTGGCGCCGACGCGCCGGCACCCCAGACGCCCCCGACAGGAGCGCCGGCAGCGCCCACAACGCAGCCCGCGAGTCCGGGGGGCGCTTCTCCCACGCCCGACCCGGACGCTGACGCCCCCGACGTCGTGAGGCAGATCCGCGCCCGGGAGAAGGCCGAGCAGACCCGGGCGGAGGCTCGCACCGAGGCGGAGCAGATCCGCGCGGAGGCCAAGGCCGAGGCCGAGCGGTGGCGCACGGAGGCGCGCGAGGCTGGCGCGCGGGAGGCCAGGGAGGCGCGGGAGGCGTGGGCCAAGCAGTTCCGCGAGGCCCCCCTTGCGGCGATCAAGGGCGCGGGCATCGACACGGCCCGGCTCGTCGCCGACGTCACGGGCGAGGACACCCCTGAGTTTCGCCTGCGTCGCGCGCAGGAGGACCAGCTCCGTGCCGCCGACGAGCGCGCGCGCAAGGCCGAGGAGGCCGCGACCGCCGCGACGACAGCCGTGCAGACGCAGGCGCAGCAGATGGCCGCGTGGCACCGCCAGCAGGCCGAGCAGCAGGTGATCGGACTCGTGAAGTCTGACGGCCAGCTGCACAAGGCAGCCGAGGCGGCCTCCGCCGCGCTGGCGGCGATCGGCGTGGCGCAGAGCCGAGACGAGATCCTCCTGGCCAGAGCTCACGCCGCCGCCGACACGATCAAGGCCGCCGGGGGAGTTGCGTCCCCGGCGAATGTGGTGCAGTATCTCGAGTGGGAGACATCGAGGCGGCTCGGGTCGCCCAACGGTGCGAACGGCACCACGTCCGCGCAGGGAGCGGGGACGACCGCTACGGAGCCCACGGGACGGGCGAACGGCACGACGCGCACCCTGAGCGCGGCTGGCGCCTCCGAGCGGCGCAGCGCCCCTAAGCCCATCGACGAGTTGACCCCGCGCGAGCAGCGCGATCTCCTCGTCGCCGAGGCGGAAGCGGCGCTGCGGGGCAAGTAGAGCGCGGCCGTTCGGCTCGTGCGGGTGCGTAGCGGTTTGAACCCCCTACCCCCGAAAGAGACGACATCATGGCTGCTTCCAACGCCGCATCCCTGGCGATCCTCAAGCGACGCTACCCCACCGGACAGGTCCCCAAGGCGACCTTCCAGGACTTCCCGCTCCTCGGCGTGACCGAGAAGCACGAGGACTTCGACGGCGACGACTGGGCGCTGCCGATCATCACCGAGAACCCGCAGGGGGTCGGCGGCACGGTCGGCCGAGCGCAGGAGGCCCTCGCGCAGAGCACGTTCGCGCGCTTCCTGATGACCCGCGTGGAGTACTACGGCGTCGCGCGCATCAAGGGTCAGGCGCTCCGTACCGCGACGAAGAAGGGCGGCGGCGCTCTCGTGGACCTCTGGGTCAACGAGATGGACGGCATCACCAGGATGGTGATGAAGCTGTTCGAGATCTACCTGTTCGGCACGGGCAACGCCGTGCTCGGGACGGCCGCGAGCGGTACCGCTGGCGTCACCGTGACCCTGACGGTGGCCGAGGACGTGAACAACTTCGATCTCGGCGGGCGCTACGGCGCCGTGTCGGACACCACGCTCTCTCCGACCATCCGCGTCGGCTCGCGCGTCATCACGGCGATCAACCGCACGGCTGGCACCATCACGGCTATCGCGGCGTGGGACGCGGGCATCGCGGCGCTCGTCCCCGGAGACTCGTTCGTCCGCGCGGGCACGTCGGGCACGGATGGCAGCGTGGCAGGGGTGCCCGTCGCGCCGTTCGGGCTCCGGCAACTCATCATCGGCGGCGCCACGCCAGGCACGCTCTACTCGCAGAGCCGCAACGGCGACCCCGTGCGACTCGCAGGGCAGGTGATGGACATGACCGGCCTCCCGATGGAGTCCGCGATCATCGACCTCGAGAGCCTCATCACGATCCAGGGCTTCCAGGGCAAGAAGACGCTCTGGTGCAACCCGCGCGACGTCCGGCAGCTCAAGAAGTCACTCGGCGGCAAGGTCACCTACCCGCGCGTCAAGATGGAGGGCGGCACCGCAGGCGTCTCCTTCGAGGCGGTGCAGTTCGAGGGCGACGGCTCCACGATCAACATCGCGACCTCGCCGTTCTGCCCGATCCAGAACGTCATCCTCAAGGACATGAGCACCTTCTGCCTCTACTCGGCCGGCGGCGCCCCCATGCTCCTCGACTTCGACAAGAGCGAGTTCCTCCGCGTGTCGAACGACGACGCGTACGAGGTGCGCGTCGGCGCGTACCTCAACGCAGGCGACAACTGCCCGGTCAAGTCCGCCCGCGGGACGGGATGGGGCGCGTAACATGAACGGCGAGACCAGCTACGTCGCGCACGGCCTCGCGCCGGACAAGTTCACCGTCGACCTCTCGTTCGGCGGCAACGACGTCGGCGCCCCCGTCACCGTGCGCAGCGAGCGAGGCCTCCCCGCGGGGGTCGCGGTCGCACGCACGGGCGTCGGCGCCTACCGGATCACCTTCGGCGCGGGGATGACCCTCCCCAACGCCCCCTTCGCGATCCAGGTCACCCCGGAGCCCGTCAACACGGCGGGCGCGTTCCTCGCGTTCCCGATCGCCGGGAACACGCTCACGACGACGCGCATCCTCGACATCCAGTGCGTCGATGCGGCCTTCGCGGCCGTCGAGCTCCCCGCCGCAGGGGCCTCGAGGGTCAACGTCAGCATCGCGTTCACGAACAACACCGGGAGGTAGCGCCGGCCCATGGCCCGCTCCGTCAGCCGAGACGCCATCGTCCTCCGCGCGCAGCAGCTCGCGGACATGGTGGGCTACGACTTCGTCGAGGCCGCGGAGTGGGCCTCGCTGGCCAACGTCCACTTCCCGGAGGTCTACGATCTCCTCGTGGACTGCGGCCCTCCCGACTACTACGGGGCGAGCGCGACCATCAACGTCGTCGCAGGCACGCTCGCCTACGCGCTGCCCGCCGACTTCCGCACGATGTCCGGCCTCTTCGTGAACGACTCCACGACGCGGCGGCGCATGCTGACGGCGCTCGAGGACCGCGAGCGCGCGGCCTACCAGCCAGCGCAGGTGTCGGGCACGCTCACGCTCGAGTACGTCCCGGCGCCCCCGCTCCTCGCCGCAGGGGCGGACACGTTCGATGGCGTGAGCGGGTGGGACGAGCTCGTTGCGCTCCTCATGGCGCGGAGCGCCCTCGACAAGCAGGAGCAGGACAGTTCGGCGATCGTGCTCCGCATCAACGAGATGCGCGCGCGCATCAGGAGCTCCGGGGCGAATCGCGATCGAGGTGGTCCGCGCTTCATCTCCGACCTCGACGCGCCCACGCTCGACTGGTGGTGGCAGGCAACGAGCCTGCCGGTGACGCGCTACCGCTTGCGCGCCGGGAACGTCGAGGTCTACTCGCCGATCGTGGGGCCGCCGTGACCGAAGCGGCAAGGCTCAGGCCAGAGACGTTCGCCGCGGACGGGTCGATCGTGTCGACGGTCGCAACGCCCCTGCGTAGAGAGCAGATTGGGGTGGCGGACGACGCTCCCACACGGGCTCGTCAACTAGACCAGATTCAGGCGCATGCCGCGGAGGCGTCGGAGGCCGCGCGATCGAATCGCTGGAACCAGGCGCGGTACTTCGAGGACATCGCGGTCACGGCGGGGGGCAACTTCAGCGTCACGCACGGGCTGGGGCGAAAGGTGTACGCGGACATCGTTCGCTGGGCCCCTACTGTCGCCGGCACTGGCATCGACAGCCCGCCGCCGACCGTCTCCGAAACGGACAACAGTTCGACATTCCGCGCGAGCGCCGCAGGCGTCCTCACCCTGGCGGTGTGGTGATGGCGCTCGAGCTCCAGTACTGGGATCTCCCGATGCGGGCAGGGCTCGTCGAGGCCCAGCAGCCCGAGGTGCTCGATCCAGCGGCGGGGTTCTCGCGCGTGGAGAACCTCCTGCAAGACAAGACCGCCGCGTTGGTAAAGCGCCCGGGAACGCGGAGGTTGAGTCCCCTCTTGCTGGACGGGACAACGCTGCCCAACGCAATCCGTCTGGCGGCGAGCAAGGACGGTGTGCTGGCCATCGACGGGGAGTATCTCTACGCGAGAAGCGACACCGTCAACCGATGGGTGAGGCGCGACCACGTCCCGAGCGTGGGCGCGACCAGGAGCGTCGGGGTGCAGCCCGGCGCCGGGTTCGAGCCGTGCTACGAGATGGTCGCTGTCGGCAACCTCCGAGTGGTCACCTACGCGACAACCAACGGCCTCGCGGGCATACTCCAGATCCACACGATATCGGCAATCGTGCTGGACGGGGCGACGGGGGCGACCGTTCGAGGGCCCGATCTCGTAGCCACATCAGCGGCGGGCGCCGAGTTCTTCGTTCACAAGCTGATCGCGTGCGGCAACAACGTGATCTGCGTCTATGACCCTCGCAACGCGCCCGGACTGGAACAGATCATCGCGCGCGGCCTCAACGTAACAAACGCAGCGACCATCTCGGCCGGGTGGGCCGTCCCCGCCGCGGTGACCGTCCTCGGCGAGTACATCCCACTCGGGAGCGCGTTTGCCTCGGCGTGGGACGTATGCGCGATGAGCGACCGCTGGTTCCTGTCGTTCAACGCGACGGGCGTGCCCCCGACGCCCATCAGGACGGTGGCGAACAACCCTACGACGCCGTTCGCCCGCATCGACACGGCCGACAACGGCATCGAGGGGGTGACCATCGCCAACGCCGTGGCCGAGGGCGACACGCTGTGGATCGCGTGGTGTCAGAACACGTCGCAGGTGAGCGTGAGGGTGATAGGGCTCGACCCGACAAACCTCGCCGCGACGCTCGCGACGGCCGCGATCATCTCGACGGCGACCACGATGCCGTTCGCGGTCTACAAGGGCCTCGCGATCCAGCCGACGACAGCGGGGAGCGGGATGGTGTTCTCTTGCCCGGACATGCAGGGCGGACTGTTCGCTGAAGTCTACGCGCGACGGTTCACTACAACGCTTGGCGCGTGTGTGACGGACGGCGCCGACAGGCAATACCGTAACTTCGCCATGTTCACGAAGCCGTGGCGCACATCCGGGCGCGTATACATGGGGCTGATCCTCGCATGCGGGTTTGTGGCGTTCACCGTTCCCGGACGCTGGCCGTGTCAGTTCGTCGTGGACATGACGGACGAAGAGGACACGCTGCGCGTCGTGGCAAACCTGGCGCCAGGCCTCGTGTCCATCTCGGAGGCGGGTGCAGTGGTGCAGCCGCATGGTGTGGCGGTGGCCGGGTCCAGCGTCGAGTACCTGCTGCCGATCAGGCATGCCGCGGCGTCATCCGGTCTGGAGATCGTGATGGTAGACCACGCGGCCACGTCGAGGTGGCAGCCGGTGGACTTCGCCGACGCGGTACACATGAGCGCCGGCTGCGCCTCGTACTTCGATGGGGTGCGAGTGGCCGAGATGAACTTCCTTCGGCCTGGACAGATGGTTGCAGCGGCACCCTTCGCGGCGGTGTCTGGACTGGCGTTAGGAACGTACTTTTACACGTGCGTCTACGAGCAGATCGACGCCGCGGGCAACCTGCACCAGAGCGAGCCGGCGTTGCCTCAGAGCGTCACGGTGGGGGCCGGACTCCCGCCGCCGGCGAGCGTGATCCTAAGCTTGATCCGGCTCATCCCAACGACGCGGCAAGACGCCGAGGACAACACGAACCCGGTGCGCGTCGCGATCTACCGCACGGCGCCAAACGGAGGCACGTACTACCGGCTGGCCACGGTGGACAACCAGCCTGGCGGTGGAAATCTGACATACACCGACGAGATCACGGACGTGACGACGGGTGCGCTCCTCTACACCCAGCCGGGGACGCGCGGGACGGCGTTGCCGCACCGGGCGCCTCCCTCTCTGTCTTTCCTCGTGCAGCACGGCGACAGCCTTGCGGGGATCGCAGACAACGGGGCGATATGGTTCTCGGGTGCGCACGTCCCCGGAGAGGGCGCGTGGTGGAATCCGCTCATGAGCGTGACCATCGAGGACGCCAATCGCCCCGTTGCGCTCGCGTCGTTCGACGGGCGGCTGTACGTGTTCATGCGGTCGAGGATATGGGTCATCGATGGGCCAGGGTACGCCGACAACGGCACCGGAGGCTACTCCCCGCCGCAGCGTCTCGGCGTCGCGTCCGGGTGCGTCGAACCTCGCAGCGTCGTGATGACCCCGTGGGGCACGTTCTTTCAGAGCGACAGAGGCCTCGAGCTCCTGACGCGGACGGGCGAGGTCCAATGGATCGGGGAGGTGGTGCGGGACCGCCTCGCGGCGTTCCCGGTCGTCACGGGGGCGACGCACAACCCCGACACGGACCAGGTCGTGTTCTCGTGCGCGACGACAGAGGCCAGCACGTCAGGCGTGCTGCTCGCGCTGGACCTGGCCACGTCGACGTGGTCGACGTACGACTACCCGAGCAATGCTGGCGCCGCCACCGCGCCGCGCTCCGTCGTGACGGCCCTTCGGGGCGGCGCACCGGAGCTGCACTGGATCGACGGCGCGGAGGGCGAGAGCATCGCGTACGACGACGCGACCATCGGTTACGACGAGATAGCGGCGGCGAACGTGTGGGCGGACGGCGTGCTCGAGACCGCGTGGATCAAGCTTGCCGGCCTCCAGGGCTACCAGCGGGTGTGGCGGATCCTGCTCCTGCTCCGTCGCATCACGGACCACGCGCTGACGGTCGAGCTCGCGTTCGACTACTCGGACACGTACACCGAGACGTTTACATGGACGGCGGCGGAGATCGCCGCGCTGCCGCGCGAGCAGGCCGAGGTGCGGCCGAGGCGGCAGAAGTGCCAGGCGGTGCGGGTGCGCGTCACGGACGCGGCAGGGGGCACCCTGGGCTCCGGGCGAGGGTCGATCGTGCTAGGGTGCAGGGTCGCGTACGGCGTGAAGCGAAAGACGGCGCTCTCCGTCGCTCATAGGTGAGACGATGCCTTTCGATCTCGTAGGTGCAGGATTCGGAGCCGCCATCGGCGGATCGGCCGCCGCGATGGGCGTCGGGAAAAACAGGGCGGAGTACAAGCCGTATTCCTACGATCCGGGCGCGGCGGCCTCTGGGCAAACGGGCATAGGCATGGGCTGGGAGGGGCTGGGCGACAAGGGCCAACGACGCGAGGGCGTGCAGATCGACAACACGCTCGGAAACGAGACGCGCGGGGCCAACCTGGATGCGCTCGGGATGATGCGCGAGGCCGCGATGGGGACTCGCCCGAGCGTGGCGCAACTCCAGATGAAGGAGGGGATGGACGACGCGATCCGCTCGCAGCAGGCACTTTCCGCGAGCGCGCGCGGGCCTCAGGCGCTCGGGATGGCGCAGTACCAGCAGGGCGCCAACACGGCGGGCATCCAGCAAGCGACGAATGCTCAGACGGGGCAGCTACGCGCGCAGGAGATGGCGCAGGCGCTCGGGCAGTACGGTCAGCAGGGACTCGCTACACGCTCGCTCGACGAGGCGCGAGCGGCGCAGCAGGCCGAGCTCCTCGCGAGACAGCGCCAGCTCAACGATCAGTACCAGCTCGGGCTCATCGGGCAGAGCGCGGGCATGTCGCAGGCCGAGCTCAACGCTAGGATGCAGGGCCAGGGGATCAACGCGACGAGCTACAACCAGGCGCAGGCGCTCAACGCCGGCAAGGACGCGGCGAACGCGGCGAACGAATGGAAATACTTCAACGCAACGCTGGGTGGCGCGCAGGGTGGCATGCAGGGCGGCGGCATCCCTCCGAAGGTGGGCTAGATGGGCCCATACGACGACTTCGCGGCGCGCCTGGGCCTCGGATCGCCCGGAGGCCCTGCGCCGAGCGCGCCGGTCCCGTCGAGCGTCGGCGGCGGGTTCGCCTCGGCGCTCGGCGCGGCCGGGCTGCCGACGTCGATGCCCGACGTGTCGATGCCGGCGATGC
>SXGU01425251.1_pt1 | contig 12936 bp, 8 predicted proteins | sample 3174531 | NCBI WGS metagenome assembly SXGU01 (sample SAMN11356863, study PRJNA531348) | freshwater metagenome | isolation source: freshwater sample F1-140 | place: China: Fuxian Lake, Yuxi | collected 2017-12-25 | reverse complement strand
CAAGACGACTTGCAAAACTTGTAAATGCTCCATTCCTAAAAATTGAGGCAACAAAATATACTGAAATTGGATATGTTGGTCGCGATGTTGATTCAATGGTGAGAGATTTAACAGAGATTGGAATCAACTCAGTAAAAAAAGAAAAAAGCGAAGAAGTAAAAGAAAAAGCAATACAAATTGTAGAAGAAAAAATTTTAGATATACTACTTCCACCAATAAAAAGAAAACACGATGTTGAACTATCTCAACAAATTGAGATTGCAGAAGAAAATTCAAATACAAGAACAAAATTTAGAGAACAACTTCGCAATGGAGAACTTGACAATAAAACTATTGAAATTGAACTTCATGCTTCGCAAACTCCGAACTTACAAGTATTTGGTCCATTAAATATGGAAGAAATAGGAATGAATGTTCAAGAGATGTTTGAAAATGTGATGCCAAAAAAATTGAAAAAGAAAAAACTTACAATTGCTGAAGCAAGAAAAATTTTACAACAAAATGAAATCACAAAACTTATTGATATGGATACAGTTGTAAAAGAAGCAATTGATTTAGTTCAAAATTCTGGAATAATTTTCATTGATGAATTTGATAAAATTGCAGGAAGTAAATCTAAAACCGGACCAGATGTTTCTCGCGAAGGTGTGCAAAGAGATTTGCTTCCAATTGTTGAAGGAAGTAATGTAAATACAAAATATGGAATTGTAAAAACTGATCACATACTTTTTATTGCTTCTGGTGCATTTCATATTTCAAAACCATCTGATTTAATTCCAGAACTTCAAGGAAGATTTCCTATTCGTGTGGAATTAAATTCATTGGTAGAAAATGATTTTATACAAATTTTAACTGTTCCACAAAATGCTTTGATATTGCAATATTCTTCACTTCTTAAAACTGAAGGAATTGAAATTGAATTTACAGATGATGGAATAAAAGAGATTGCAAAAACTGCAGCAACTGTAAATGCGGAACTTGAAGATATTGGCGCAAGACGACTTCACACAATAATGACAACACTTTTAGAAGATATTCTTTTTGAATCTCCTGATAATCTTTCTAATTGCAAAATTACAATTTCAAAAAAGTTTGTAGAAGAAAAACTTTCTACAATCATAAAAAATCAAGATTTAAAAAAATATATTTTATAATTTTTTATGAAAATTCTTATTGCAGACGATGATTCAGTTGCGAGAAATTTACTTCAAGTAATGCTTGAACAATGGAACTACGAAGTTGTTTCTGCAAAAAATGGAAAAGAAGCATGGGAAATTTTACATTCAGAACATTCTCCTTCACTTTGTATTTTAGATATTCAAATGCCTTTTATGACGGGAGAAGAAATTTGTGTAAAAATAAAATCTGAACTTCAACACAAACCATTTTATCTTATTTTAATCACTGGAGAATTGAAGGAAACAAGTGATATTATTGAAGGAATAAATTTGGGAGCAGATGATTATATTACGAAACCATTTGTTGCAAAAGAACTTTTGGCAAGAGTAAATGCTGGAGTAAGAATTTTAAATTTAGAATTTGACTTACAAAATAAAATAAATGAACTTGAAAAAAGTTTAGAAGAAATAAAAAAACTGAAAACTGAAAAACAATAAATTTTTACCACAAATAGATTTTATTTTACATTTAAACTTAGAAATTGATATACTTATTTTAGAATCGTGTTTATTGATTGAAACTGTGATATAAATTACATAAACAAAACGGAAAAATTTTCCTATTTATTGTCTAAAAGAGGAAATTTTTTCCTGTTTACTAAGTTTTACTATATGTAAACGACTTTACATGTCACGTGAATCACTTCACATGCCACGAGAACGACTTTACATGTCATGTGAATCACTTCACATGACACGGGAACGACTTTACATGTCATGTAAATGACTTTTTGTATAGTAAAAAGTGGTTTTTTGTCCCGAAACGGAATTTTTAATGAATAATTCCCAGTCTTTAAAAAACAAAAATGGGACACAAATAAACTTCGTGTCCCAATAATTATTTTACGATAATAACAATTCTATTTCACCAAAATCATTTTCTTCATTTCGGAAAAATTATTTGTTGTCAATTTGTAGAAATAAATTCCACTATTCAAATTATTTGCGTCAAAATCAGTTTCGTAATATCCCGCATTTTGATTTTCATTTACAAGTGTTTTTATTTCACGTCCCAAAACATCAAACACTTTTAAATTTACAAAACCACTTTTTGCAATTTCATATTTTATTTTTGTTTTCGGATTAAATGGATTTGGATAATTTTGTTGCAAAGAAAATTTATTCGGAACAAAATTTTCATTCACACCAACACTCACAGTTTTCACAACAACTCTAACCATAACATCTTCTGTGCTTCCAAATCTATTGCTTCCCCATCCTGCAGTAATTTCCCATCCACGATTTGAACGAGGTGCAGTTGCGTCCATTGCATAAGTATGTTGTCCAATTGCTCCAACATAGAATTTTCCTCCCGCAGGAAATTGTCTTGCATCATCACCAAAATATACTTTGTTTACACCAGTAATTGGTGTTGCAATAATTCGTTCAGATAAAATTGTTCCTGGAGTTCCATTTGGACCATCACTATCTACAAGCACAACTTTTAAATTTCCCGTTCCAACTGTTTGAATGCGAACATATGCAGATTCAATTACTGCTGATACAGGTATTTCAAATTCATTTCCAAATCCACCATCACTTCCCCAACTTCTTCCTGTTCCATCAAGTACATCATCATCATATGCAAGTGTGGAATTTTGATCTGGTAAAAAATTTATAACATTAGTTTCAGTTGTTGCAGAATTGTTTGTAACAATTATATCTCCTGATGCTGTTGCGGTAAATTTTGCAGTGTGAATTCCTGCTTGTGTCGGTGTAAATATTTTTGGGAAAACAATATTTTCACTTGTTCCCGCAGGAAGTGAAGCAAGAAAAACTGTATCTCTCAAAACTGTTGTCAATCCTCTTGAAATTTGATGACGAACCATAACATTTGATAAATCTGTTGTTCCATAATTTTTGACAACACAAGAAACTTCATTGCCCTCATTATTTTTAAGAAATACTGCACCATTTATTGCATTAAAACCTCCACTCACTCCGGCATCAGAAACTTGATATCCAGTATTTATAGTTCTTGCGATTTTTACAGCAGTTCCCATTGCATATTGAGTTGGATCAATTACACCAGATGCAAAATAATAACTTAAACCAATGTTTCCCAATAGGTTTTCAATTCCCATTGAAATATTTGATTCAGAAGCAAAATTTCCATTATCTGTAACGTCTCCATATTGAAAAGTTATTGAACTATCATTTTTTGAAAGTATAACTTGGAAAGAATATTTTGGTCTTGCTGCTGGTGGAGTTGCATACCATTCAACAGCACGAATCCAAGTAACTATTGCACTATCTACATTGTTTGTCCAAAAATAACATTTGGAATCAAATTGTGATGCAATGCTATAATCAAAATCTGCCGCAAGTGGAGCAATTACATCATTTGGTGCAGCTGCAGTTGGAAATTGTGTAAATGCTGCTGCAAGATTACCAAGTTGTGGAGAAAATGAAATCCATCCATTTGACCCAATTTGAATTCTATTTGGTTTGTACCAATAATATGGAAAATCAAAATTAAGTTGGAAAAAACCAACTGCATTATCATCTTGAAGTCCAGTTACTTCTGTCCAAGTTGTTGGATCTGGTTCAATCCAATTATATTCGGGACCACCTTCTTCACCATTTTTTTTCCATGTATATCCCCAATCATCAGGACCACCACTATCTACATCAGCAATATAATTTATTCCTGATTTTAGATTCAATGTTTTTTCAGTTTCAGAAAATGCATTTGCTACTAAAACTAAAATAAATAAAAACGTAGTTAACAATTTCATTTGATTACCTCATTTTGTTGTTGATTAAAATATAATTATTACTAAAAAAGCGTTGGCAAAAATAAAAAAAAAAATCTAAATAAAAAAGAATAAAAAATTACTTTGCTTTTTTATTTTTTGAATTAAATAATTTATACATATTAAAACATATTAAAAATATAAAATTTTAAAAAATAAATTTTATATTTCATATTATTTTTTTAACTAAAATTACTATTCAAATGAAAAAAATTATTTTTTTCTTTTTACTTTTGATTATTGATGTAACATTTTCACAAATTGTAAAAGGTCCAAAAGTTGGTTCTGTTCCAAATGGTGTAAGTGTTAGTACAGGAACTTTTAAATTTGAACCAAGTGAAGATGAAATTGTAAAAATTCCTGAACTACCAAATACTGAACTTCCACTTCTTACAGATCCAGAAAATTTAATGCCACCACTTGCTCCTGAAGGAAGTAATTATATTGAAGATAACTCTGCGATAGGAGTTTCTCGTCCAGTTGTTTTAAAAAATTTTCAAGGAATTCCTGATCAAGGAGGATTTCCTCCTGATCCAATTCTTGCAGTTGGTCCAAATCATGTTATGGCACTTGTAAATTCTTCATTTAGAATTTACGATAAAAATGGAACGATTTTAAAATCTATTTCTGCACAAACGTGGTTCAATAGTATTGCTCCTGCAAGTAGTCCAAACGATCCGCAAATTATTTATGACCATTTTGCAAATCGTTGGGTGATGCTTTGGATGACTTATCCAACAGCAACTGATCACTATCATATGTTTTCTGTATCTGATGACGAAAACCCAATGGGAGTTTGGTATAATTGGAAAACACCATCTCATTTTGTTGGAGATTCAACTATTGGAAGTTGGGGAGATTATCCCGCATTAGGTTATGATGATAAGGCAATTTATTTAACTTCGCGACAATTTTCTTTTGGAGGAAGTTATCGTTATGGAAAACTTAGAATTGTTCCCAAAGAACAGTTATATCAAAATATTGCTGGACCAATTATGTGGTATGATTTTTGGGATTTTAGAGATCCGCAAAATACATCTACTGCTCCTGATAATGTTCGTCCATATTCTGCATATGATTCACTCACTTCTGCTTATATGATGAACTCATCTCCATTTGGAACGGGAACATATTTTACTCTTTGGAAAATTTCTAATCCAGTAACTTCTCCAAATATAACTGCGATAAATATTCCTGTTACTCAATATTCATCTCCACCAAATGCAAATCAACTTGGAGGAAGTACTGTTTTGATTGAAAGTGGAGGAAGTAAACTTAGAGCAAATGTAATTTATAGAGATAGTTCGCTTTGGGCAATTCATTCAATTGGAAGTGGAGTAGGAAATGCATATTCATCAATTCGCTATGTAAAAATAAATCCATACACAAATACAACATTAGAAGATGTTGCAATGGGTAAACAAGGGTTTTGGCATTTTTATCCCGCAATTGCTGTTGATAAAAATAAAAACTTGATAATTGGGTATAGTCGTTCCGGTCTTACTGAATATATTGGTGCATATGTGAGTGGAAGAAATAGTAATGATGGAATTGGTTTATCTCAAAGTGTATTAGTAAAAAATGGCGAAGCAAATTATGTAAAAAGTGATGGAAGTAGAAATAGATGGGGAGATTATAATGGTGCTGCACTTGATCCATTTGATTCATCTGCGGTTTGGACTTTAACTGAGTATGCAAAGTTTCCCGCAAATACTTGGGGAACTTGGATTGGAAAAATAAAAATGGGACCATTTAGTGGAGTTGTTGCAAGTGTTAGCAATTCTCAATTACAATTTGGTCCAATTCAAGTTGGAAATGAAAGCAATGATTTAGATATAAAAATTGGAAATGATGGAATTGATTCACTTGAAATTTCAAATGCAACTTTGCCAACTGCAAATTATTTAATTTCTGGATTGCAAAATTTTCCAATTAAAGTTTCATATTATGATTCGCTTTTATTAAATGTAAAATTTATTCCATCTGCTGTTGGAAATTTGAATGACTCCATTATTCTTCACACAAATAATTCTGAAAATCCTGATATTGTAATTCATCTTTTTGGAAAAGGTTACACAATTGCTCCTGCAGAAAAAGGAATTCTTTACGCAACTTCTGGAATTTCAGATGGAGGAAGATTACTCAAAATAAATCCACTCACAGGAGGTTTTACGCCAATTGGCGAAACTGGATTTAATGAAATTGTAAGTTGTAGAGTTCATCCAACAACTCATGAATTGATTGGACTTACAAAATCGGGTTCAAATTATTTTATAGTTAGAATCAATAGCGATCTTGGAGATGCATATGTTTTGGATACAGTTTTTATTGCGAACCTAAAAGGAATGGAATTTAGAAATGATGGTGCTCTTTTAGTTGCATCACAAACAGGATCAATTTATGAAGTTGATATTTATAATGTTGATCCAATGGAAGTAACTATGTCTAATATTCCAATTGCAGGACTTGCAATAAATCCTATTACAAATCAACTTTGGGCATCAGTTCGTCCCGCAATAACTGGAAAAGATAGAATTTACAAAATCGCTCTTCCGTTTGGTGATACAATACGAGTTGGTTCAACAGGAACTGGAATGATAACAACAGATATTATTTTTGATGCGAAAGGAAATTTATATGGACTTGTTGGAAGTGGAACGCAACAAAATAAATTGATAAAAATTGATACATCAAATGCTGTGGGAACTGTTGTTGGATCACTTGGAATTTCATCTGTTTTATCACTTGCACTTTATGCTGATACTGTTGCGTTGAGTGTAAATGAAATTACAAATCTTCCAAATAGGTTTTCATTGAAACAAAATTATCCAAATCCATTTAATCCGAAAACGAAAATTAAATATGAAATTGCAAAAAGTGGATTTGTAAATTTAAAAGTATTTGATGTTTTAGGAAGAGAAATAAAAACACTTGTAAATGAAAACCAAAATGCTGGATATTACGAAATTGATTTTGATGCAAATAATTTAAATAGTGGAATTTATTTTTACAAACTCACAACAAATAATTTTTCTGAAATGAAGAAAATGATTTTAGTAAAATAAATTTTTAGTCGTTATCGTTGTGGAAAAAAGCGGATACAAAATTTTGTGTCCCTTTTTTATTTGTCCAAAATCAAAAAATCCCGTTTCGGTTCAAAAAAGTACTTTTTATCATATGAAAAGCGATTTACCTAACATAAAAAGACGTTTTTATGCCACGAAAACTGGTTTTCATGACATAAAATTCACCGTTTATGATATAAAAAGTCGTTTACATGTCATGTAAAGTGGTTTACTTGACATGAAAACTAGTTTACCTATTAAGTAAAGTCATTTACATATCATATAAACTAGCTATTTAAAATATCTTACATACAGAGTTTTTGTATCTTTGTAAAATTTTTTGATGAAACTTGTTCCCAAAAAAAGTTTGAGCCAAAATTTTCTTCAAGATGAAAATATCATCAGAAAAATTATTTCTCAAAGTAAAATTTTAAATGATGATTTAATATTAGAAATTGGAAGTGGATTTGGTGCATTAACAAAACATATTTGTGGTATTTCAAAAAATTTTATCATTGTTGAAGTTGATAAAAATGCAATTGAATTTTTAAAAGAAAATTTTGAAAATGAAAATGTAAAAGTTTTTGGAACAAGTTTTTTGGAAATTGATTTACAAAAAATTTCTGAAGAAAATTTTAAACCAATAAAAATAATTGGAAATATTCCATACAAAATTACATCTGAAATAATTTTCAAAATTTTTGATAATGCAAATTTTGGAAATGTGGTTTCAGAGGCAATTTTAATGGTTCAAAAAGATGTTGCGATTCGCTTTGTTGCGAAACCAAATTCAAAAGAATATGGAATTTTATCTGTGTTTTCGCAATATTATTCGAATCCAAAAATTTTATTTGATGTTTCACCAAATTGTTTTTTCCCGAAACCAAAAGTTTGGTCATCAGTTGTAAAATTTGAAATGGAAAAAAATATTCACAATAAAATTGAAGATAAAATTTTCCGTCAAACAGTTCGCACATGTTTTGGAAAGAGAAGAAAAACAGTAAAAAACTCTCTAAAATATTTTCCAAATGTTTCAGAAAACGAATTGAAATTGTTTTTTGAAAACTGTGATTCGAATGTAAAACCAATGTTAAATAAAAGAGCAGAAAATCTTTCGCTTGATGATTTTATCTCTCTAACAAAAAATATAACACATTCACTTTTACAAATAGAATATGGAAGAATTTAATAATCAAAATGAAATTGAAAACGAAATAGAAAATATTTCTTCTCCTATTTTAATTGAAATGGATGAAGAACTTATTTCTGAATTTCGTGAGTTGATAAAGTTGAAAACACCTGCTCTTGTTGTAAATCTTTTAATTGATTTATATCCAGCTGATATTGCACATCTAATAAATCATTTGCATTTGAACGAAGCGAAATATATTTTTCAACTTTTGGAAAAAGATATTGCAAGTGAAGTTATCACAAATATAAATGAATCACATAGAGCAAATCTTTTTTCAGTTTTAAATAAATCACAACTTTCATCAATTATAACGCAACTTCCATCTGATGATGCTACTGATTTGGTTGCAGAAATGCCAGATGAAATTGCAAAAGAAATCATTGAACAACTTGATTTTCCAACTCAAAGTGATTTGAAAGAACTTTTGCAATATGCTCCAAATACTGCTGGTGGAATTATGGAGAAAGAATATATTGCGGTGAACTTGAATGATACAATTCATAAAGCAATTCAAACTGTGCGAAAACATTCTGAATATGTAGATGATGTGTATAATATTTTTGTTGTGAATGATGAAGGGAAAATTGTTGGTGATTTGCCAATAAAAAATTTGTTGATTCATTCGTCAAATAAAAAAATGAAAAGTGTAATGAATCAAGACGTAATTACTGCTGATGTTTTTTTAGATCAAGAAGAAGTTGCAAGATTGTTTAAAAAATATTCTTTAGTTGTTGTTCCTGTTGTAAAGGAAGATGGAATTCTTGTTGGTTCAATTTCATTTGATGATTTAGTTTATGTTATTGAAGAAGAAACTTCTGAAGATGTTTACAAAATGGCTGGAAGTAATGTTGCAGAAATTGAAACAAAGTCACCGTTTGCAGTTGCAAAGATGCGAATTCCTTGGCTTTTAATTTCAATGGGATTTTCATTATGTTCTGGTTTTGTGATTTCTGCGTTTAGTGAAACATTGAGTAAATTGATTTTACTGGCAAGTTTTATGCCAGTAATTTCTGCGATATCAGGAAATGTTGGACTTCAATCAGCAGTTATTGTTGTAAGAGGGCTTTCAACTGGACACGTAAATTCAAGTGAATGGAAAAAAGAATGGTGGAAAGAAATTCGCGTAGTCTTTTTAATAGCATTAGTTTGTGGAATTGTTATTGCCATTATTGGAATTATTTGGTCTCGCAATAATCTTTTTGGAGTTGTTGTTGGTTCATCTATGTTTTTATCAATGTCAATCGCTGTAACAATGGGAACACTATCTCCAATTCTATCTCAAAAGTTTGGAATTGATCCTGCTGTGAGTGCAGGGCCATTTACAACAACTTTGCAAGATATAATTGGTATTACAACTTTTTTAAGCATCTCGTCTCTTCTTTTAAATCAACTTGGAGTTTAAAGTGAAATTGATTTTAGTAAATCCTGTTTTGTAAACTTTGATTTACTCACAAATCTTTTTGCAAGCGATTCAATTTTTTCTTCCATTTCATCATCTAATTCAGCAGATGAAATAATTATTATTGGAATATCTTTTGTCAAAGAATTTTCTTTCAATTTTTCTGCAAAATCAAGTCCAAATCCATCACTTAACATCAAATCCAATATAATTAAATTTGGTATTTCTTCTTCTGCTTTTTTTATTCCACCACTTCCTGTAAGTGATTTTATTATTGTAAAACCTTCATTTGAAAGCATCACATCTATAAGTTCAGAAAAATTTTTGTCGTCATCAATTATAAGAATTTTTTGTTCGTTATTTAATTCATCAGATTTTAAAATTGAGTGTTTAACAGAATTTAAAAACTCATCTCTATTAACTGGTTTAACAAAATAATCATCTGCACCAAGAGTAGTTCCAAGCGTTTTTTCATCACTTACAGATACAATAATAACAGGAATATTTTTACAAACAGGATGTTGTTTTAAAAGTTTTAAAACTTGCCAACCATCTTTTATTGGAAGCATTATATCAAGTAAAATTATATCGGGCAAAAATTCTTTAGCTTTTTCAAATGCATCAATTCCATTTTTTGCATAAACAGTTTCAAAATTTTCACCTTTTAAATAATGAGCAAGAATTTTTTGTGATTCTATTGAATCATCAGCAATAAGAGCAAGTGGTTTTCTTTTTTGTATTGGAAGTTTTTCGTTGAACTTTTCCAAAAAATTATTTACAATTTCTTTTATATTTTTTTCATCAGCAATTGTTTCAATAGAATTTACAGTGAGAGGGATTTGAATTAGAAATTTTGTAAAATTATTTTCTTCACTTTCGATAGAAATTTTTCCATTGTGAAGTTCCACAAGTTTTTTTGTAATTGCAAGTCCAAGTCCCGTTCCTTCTTTTCCAGAACTTTTCACTTGATAAAATGGTTTGAAAAGTTTTGGAATTTCACTTTGAGGAATTCCTTTTCCAAAGTCCTTTACAAAAATTTTGATATCATTTTCGTTTCGCAAGAAACCAATAATAATTTTTCCACCGTCATTGGAAAATTTTATTGAGTTAGAAATTAAGTTTACAAGTATTTGTTGAATGCGAGTTTGATCAGCATTTATTATATCTAAATCATTTGCAATATCAAACTCAAGTTGAATATTTTTTTCTTGAAGTTTATTTTGTAGAATTTTTTCCAATGAATTTTTAAGATATGAAATTGCAAAATTTTCAATATGAATTTTTAAAACTCCTGCTTCAATTTTAGAAAGATCTAAAATATCATTAATCAAATTTTGAAGATGATTTCCGCTTTCCACAATTGAAGACATAAAGTTTTGAATTTTTTCATTTTCAAATGAAGAAAAGTTTTTTGAAAGTAAATCTGCAAAACTTATTATTGAAGAAAGTGGTGCACGTAAATCGTGACTAAACATTGCGATAAATTTTTTCAATTGTGCATTTGCTTCTTCAGTTTTTTTTGTTTCTTCTTCAAGTTTGGTTTTTTGATGTAAAATTTTTTCAAGCAATTTTTTTCTATTCAATCCATTTGCAAGTTCATTTGCAATTTTTTTCAAAAATTTTATATCCTTTTCAATATAGTTTATATTTTTCTTCATTATAATTTCAATAACACCTTCCAATTCGTTTTGAATTAAAAGTGGTAATGCAATAAGTGTTTTTAGGTTTAAAATTTCAAGTTCAGAAAAAAATATTTTTGCAAAAGTTCCATCTATAATTTCATCAGTAAATATGAGATTTAAATTTTGAGCAACTTTTTGTATATAAGAATTTCCTAAAAAATTTTGATGTAAAATACTATTTTCAATTTCAGAGTTTTTGTTTTCAATGTTGCTTACTAAATGCAAAAATCTATTTGACATATCAAAGTTAAATATTGAAACAAAATTTATTGGAACTTCAAAATATTTTGCAACTATTTTTTGCACACCAAAACACATTTCTTCAATTGTATGTGATGTGTTTATTGTTTTTGAAATTTGAAGCATAATTTTATTTTGCTCTTCTTTTTCTTTTTCTTCAGTAATATCACGGAAAAATACGACAAGTCCTTTTTCAATTGGAAAAATTCTAATATCAAATGTTGCTTCAAATTTTTCATCTTTGTATTTACTTATTAAATTTTGGAATGTTTGTGTTTGAAGAGATAAAATATATTTTTCACCAATCTCAGAATTTTTTGCATTTGGAAAAATTTCAAAAACATTTTTCTCCAAAACTTCATCGCTTTTGAGACTAGTTCCAATTTCAGCAGATTTATTCCAAAATGTAAAACACAAATTTTCATTTAAAATAAAAACGCCATCTACAATTCCATTTAAAATTTCTTTGTACTCAACTATAAAATTTGAATCCATACTAAAATTAATTTTTAAAAATCTAATAAAAAAAATGAATAACTTTAAAACACTTTTTTAAATGCATATTGCTTTTACAAATAAACTAACTTCATCTCTTGAAATTTATACTACACTTAGACAAACACAAAAACATTTAAGTGATGGTATTTTTATTGTAGAAGGAGAAAAAGTTATGAAGAAACTATTTCTCTCCAATTTAAAAATAAAATCACTATTATTGACGAAAGAATGGTTTAAATTTTTTTTTGATTTGATATGCAGAAGAAAAGAAAGTTTACAAATTTTTATTGGAGATAAAGTTGAACTTCAAAAAATTGTTGGATTTAATTCATCAAGGAATTATGGCATGTGCAGAAATTCCACATGCAATTTTATTTGAAGAATTTAAAATGAAATCAAAAAATATTTTTGTTGCATTAGATGGAATTGCAAATAGCGAAAATATGGGAGTTATCATTAGGGATTGTAGTGCATTTGGAGTTGATTGTATTTTGGTTGGAGAAAATTCTTGTAGTCCATATTTGAGAAGAGCAGTGAGAAATTCAATTGGAACAGTTTTTGATTTGAAAATTTTTCATTCATATAATTTATATGAAACATTGAATATGTTGAAATATAAATTTGAGTTTAAAATCTTTGCTGCTGAAACAAATATAAATTCTCTTTCAATTTCTGATATAAAATTTTCTAAATTTTTATGAAAATAAAGTCTATAAAACAAAATTCTGAAACAACACTTTTAATTCTTTGGGATGATGGTGTTCAAAATGGAATTTCTCTTTCGTTTTTAAGAGATATGTGTCCTTGTGCAGAATGTAAAGGCGAAACAATTTTGATGCAGCATTATAAACCTACAAAAAAAATAAAATTATTAGGTTATGATATAATTGAAAAAATTGAAGTAGTTGGAAATTATGCTTTAAAAT
>SXGU01311341.1_pt1 | contig 12937 bp, 10 predicted proteins | sample 3174531 | NCBI WGS metagenome assembly SXGU01 (sample SAMN11356863, study PRJNA531348) | freshwater metagenome | isolation source: freshwater sample F1-140 | place: China: Fuxian Lake, Yuxi | collected 2017-12-25 | reverse complement strand
GCCGAACGCGAGCGCGCCGACCGCGCCGTGCGTCGCCGTGTGCGAAGCGCCGCAGACAATCGTCATTCCCGGCTGCGTCAAACCGAGTTCCGGTCCGACAACGTGCACGATGCCCTGTTCGCTTGAACCCAAATCGAAAAATTCGACCGCGAATTCCGCGCAGTTTTCTCTGAGAGTTTCAACCTGTTTTGCCGCGATTTCATCTTTAAAAGGCAAATGACGATTGACCGTCGGAATCGCGTGATCAACCGTCGCTTTCGTTAAATCCGGGCGGCGCACCTTTCGATTATTCAGGCGCAAACCTGCAAACGCCTGCGGACTCGTGACTTCGTGAACGAGATGCAGATCAATATAAATCAGCGCCGGTTCGTTTTCCGGTTCGACGACCGTATGCCGCTCCCAAATTTTATCGAGTAGAGTTTTCATAAATGCAGAAAATTTTATTAACCGCGAAATGACGCGAAATGACGCGAAAATAAATCACAAAGATATTAAAAATTCTTTCCCTTTTATTTCGCGTGTTTTGCGGTTAAAAAATTGTTCAAGTCGCCGAAAAAGCGCGATTGGCTTTGTAAATTTCTTCTAAATTTTCGACGATCAAATCGCCCATTTCGCTGGTGCCGATTGTATTGTTCGACTTGCTCAAATCCGCCGTTCGATGACCGTTTGATAAAACTTTAACGATTGCGCTTTCAACGTTTTGCGCCGATTTTTCGAGCTGCGCCGAATAACGCAGAAGCATCGCCGCCGACGCAATCGCGCCGATTGGATTGGCGATGTTTTTGCCCGCGATGTCCGGCGCGGAACCGTGAACCGGCTCGTAAAGTCCGACCGCGCCGCCGATGCTCGCTGATCCTAACATTCCCAAACTTCCGGTCAAAACTGCCGCTTCGTCCGACAAAATATCGCCGAACAGATTTTCCGTCAAAATCACGTCGAAGCGTTTTGGATTTGTCACCAGAGCCATCGCGCACGCGTCAACGTAAAGGTGTTCGACGGTGATTTCCGGGTATTCCGGCGCGATTTTGTTGACCGTTTCGCGCCATAACTGCGACGTTTCGAGTACATTCGCTTTATCAACCGACGTCACTTTTTTGCCGCGCGTTTGCGCCGCTTCAAACGCGACGCGCGCGACGCGTTCGATTTCCGCCGCCGAATAACGCATCGTGTTATAAGCCTCACGATTCGCGCCGTTCGTCTCGATTTGGCGCGGTTCGCCGAAATAAAGACCGCCGAGCAGTTCGCGAACGATTAAAATGTCTGCGCCCGCGACGATTTCCGTTTTCAGCGGCGAACAATCGGCGAGCGCTTCGTAACAAACTGACGGGCGCAGATTGGCGAACGCGCCTAGGCGTTTGCGCAGTTTCAAAAGTCCGGCTTCGCAGCGCATTTCGCCTTTCAAATGATCGAATTCCGGCGCGCCGACCGCGCCCAATAAAACCGCGTCGCTATTTAAGCAGACTTCCAAAGTCTCATCGGGCAGCGGCGAATTTTTCTTTGTAATTCCAACGCCGCCGATTGGCATTTCCGTAAATTCAAATTGATGATTTTCGTGTTGCGCAATCGTTTGCAAAACGCGAACGGCTTGTGCGGTAACTTCATCGCCGACGCCGTCGCCGGGCAAAACTGCAATTTTCAAATTCATATATTGAAAGATAATTTTGTGCGGAAAATGTTGATTTTAAGCCGCAATTAATTCGTAAGTGCCGACCGTTTGCGCCGCATTGTTTTTCAGCGCGAGCGGAAGCAGTCCGATTAAATCCTGATCGTAAATTTTCTTTTTGCGGTCGGCGAGCGCAGTGAAATTGCGGTAAGTCTCTTCGATTTCGGCGGCGGAAAGCTCGTAGCCGAGTTCGACGAGTTTGCTTTTGAGCGCGTGTCTGCCCGAATGTTTGCCGAGAACGATGTCGTTTGACGGCACGCCGACCGATTCGGGCGTCATAATTTCGTAGCACAAAGGATTGCTCAAAACGCCGTGCTGGTGAATTCCGGCTTCGTGCGCGAACGCGTTGCGCCCGACAATCGCTTTGTTCGGCTGAACGCCGAAACTGACCATTTCCGCGAGCATCTGACTCGTCGGGTAAAGCAGCGCCGCGTTAATCGAGTTTTCGTACTGAAACTGGTCGGCGCGCACGCGCAGAGCCATAATCACTTCTTCGAGTGCCGCGTTTCCGGCGCGTTCGCCGATGCCGTTAATCGTGCATTCGACTTGCCGCGCGCCCGCCGTCACCGCCGCCAAACTGTTGGCGACCGCTAAACCCAAATCGTTGTGACAATGCGTGCTGATCGTGATGTCGCGGCGATCTTTTACGACTTTTTCCTTGACGGTTTTGATCGTTTCGTAAATTTCCGTCGGCGTCGTGTAGCCGACCGTGTCGGGAACATTGAGCGTCGTCGCGCCCGCTTCCATCGCGACAGTCAAAACTTCGCACAAAAAATTGATGTCGCTGCGCGTCGCGTCTTCGGCGGAAAATTCGACATCGTCGCACAATTCGCGCGCGAGCCGGACGTTTTCTTCGACCATTCGCAAGACTTCGCGGCGCGTTTTTTTTAACTTGAATTCGAGATGAATATCGGAAGTTGCCGCAAACGTGTGAATGCGCGGAAATGCGGCGTTTTTCAATGACTCGGCGGCGCGCACAACGTCGGCTTCGATTGTGCGGCAGAGGCTGGCGACTTTGACCGTGCGGCACGTTTCGGCAACCGCTTGAATCGCTGCGAAATCGCCGTCCGACGCAATCGCGAAACCGGCTTCGATCACGTCAACGCCGAGTTTTTCGAGCTGGCGAGCAAAGCCAACTTTTTCGTCCAAATTCATCGAACATCCGGGCGATTGCTCGCCGTCCCGCAAAGTCGTGTCAAAAATTACGATTTTTTCTGCTTTATTCTCCGCTTTATTCATACAAGTTTTCGCCTCCTGCAACTGACAACCGGAATCTTAAAGCGAAAACGAAATGAAAGTCAACCTTATGAATAAAATTTATACATAACGTTTAATTATAGAAACGGCACAAAAATTTATGCGCCGCGCGTTTCAAAAAAATATGAAATTTTTATTGACAGAGATTATATTTTGTAATATTGTTTGAAACAACAAAAGTTCTGCTTATGAAAAGCGCACACAAATACATTTCAAATCAAGCAATAAAAAACCGACAATCTTCGCCGGTAATTATTATCAGCATTATTTTTAGCGTCATTATTACTTAACACGGTAATGGCACAGCGTAAGCATTGTTTACACGAATGTCATTACCTGAAAAAAGGGTAGTGACATTTTTTTATCAACCGACATTTGAGAGTAAATATGACCAGCGTTGCAAATATTCCGGCAGTTTCGAGCGTTCCCGCCGCCGCCGCACAGATTTTAGAAACAGTTAAAACGCCCGCGCCGCGCGGAGCGGAAATTCTCGTCCGAGGTTTGATCAAAAACGGCGTCGAAACGGTTTTCGGACTTCCGGGCGGCGCGGTGCTGCACATTTACGACGAAATCTGGCGTTTTCGCGATGAAATTTCGCATTATCTCGTGCGGCACGAACAAGGCGCGGTTCACGCGGCGGAAGGTTACGCGCGCGCGACCGGAAAAGTCGGCGTCGCGCTCGTTACGTCCGGTCCCGGTGCGACGAACGCCGTGACGGGAATCGCGACGGCTTATATGGATTCGATTCCGCTCGTCGTTATTACCGGACAAGTGCCGAGCACGATGATCGGAACCGACGCTTTTCAGGAAGTTGACACGTTCGGCGTTACCTTGCCGATTGTCAAACACAGTTATTTAGTCAAAGACGTGCGCGACCTCGAAGCGATTATTGATGAAGCGTTTCAGATTGCGAAATCGGGTAAGCCCGGTCCGGTCGTGATTGACGTGCCGAAAGATATTACGGCGATGCTGTGCGACAATCCGCGCAAGCTGCACGCCGAATATTTGTTTGAAAGCAAGGAAGAAACGATTGATGAAACGGCGCTTAATTTAGTCGTTGAAAAATTAATCAACGCGCGCCAGCCGATTTTTTACGTTGGCGGCGGAATCGTGACGGCGGACGCGGCAAACGAATTAATGCGCGTCGTTGAAACGCTGCAAATTCCCGTAACGCCGACTTTGATGGGGCTCGGCGGATTTCCGACGGCGCACGATTTGTGTCTCGGAATGCTCGGAATGCACGGCACTTACGCGTCGAATATGGCGGTTTCCGAAAGCGATCTGCTCGTTGCGGTCGGCGTTCGTTTTGATGATCGCGTGACCGGAAAACTGGCGACGTTCGCGTCGAATGCGGAAATCGTTCACATTTACATTGATCCGTCGAACATCGGAAAAGTTAAAAAGGCGCACGTTTCATTGATCGCCGACGCGAAAACGGCTCTGGGAAAAATCGCCGAAAAACTCGCCGCCGCCGACCAAACGGAAATTTCCGACGGCGTCAAAAATCGCGAATCGTGGTGGCTTAAAGTCAACGACTGGCGCAATTCCGCGCCGTTCGCGTGCGAATATTCGCAGACGGAAATCAAACCGCAGCATTTAATCGAAGAGCTTTACCGCGTCACGAACGGCGACGCGATTATCGTCACCGATGTCGGACAGCACCAAATGTGGGCGGCGCAGTTTTACCCGTTCAAACGGTCGCGCCAATGGCTGACGAGCGGCGGACTCGGCACGATGGGATTCGGACTTCCCGCCGCGATGGGCGCGCAGCTCGCGTGTCCCGACAGCCAAGTCGTCGCGGTCGTCGGCGACGGCGGTTTTCAGATGACGAATCAGGAAATCATCACCGCGATTCAATACAAAATTCCGCTTAAAGTCATCATTATGAACAACGGTTATCTCGGAATGGTGCGCCAATGGCAGGAAATGTTTTACGACCGCGCGTATTCGGAAGTTGATCTTTCGATCTCGCCCGATTTCGTCAAATTAGCCGAAGCTTACGGCGCGCAGGGTTTACGCGCCGAGAAACCGGAAGATTTAAAACGAGTTTTGGAAGAAGGTTTGAATTTCAAAGGCGTAACGATTTTCGACATCGTCGTCAGCAAAGAAGAAAACGTTTTCCCGATTATTCCCGCCGGACAAGATACGCGGAATATGATTTTGAAATAAATGATGAAGTAAGAATGATGAATGATGAAAAAGCTTTAAGTTCATCGTTCATCGTTCTCAGTTCATCATTGAAAATTATGCAGCACACGATTTCAATTTTAGTGGCGAACGAACCGGGCGAATTGTCGCGGATCGTCGGGCTGTTTTCGGCGCGCGGTTTTAATATCGAAACGATTTGCGTCGGAAAAACGCTCGAACCGGCGTGGTCGCGCTGCACGATTGTGACTGAAGGCGACGACCGGACGATTGAGCAGATCATCAAACAATGCGGGCGGCTGGCGCGCGTTCGCGAAGTTCGCGCCGTGACGAAATCGCCGCACATCGAGCGCGAAATGGCGCTGATTGATGTGAGCGTCAGCGCGGGGCGCGAGCGGCAGGAAATAATGAATCTCGTCCAGATTTTTCGCGCCAAAGTCGTGGATATTTCGCACGAAAAAATGATTTTGGAGCTTTCCGGCGATTGGCGAAAAGTTGACACGTTTATCGAAATGCTCAAACCGTTCCAAATCAACGAAGTGACGCGCACGGGCTGCGTCGCGATCAATCGCTTGTCGCCGTTTGAAACGGCGGAAGCGGAGACGCAGACGGCAAACGCCGCCGCTTGAAAAAGCAATATTATATGAAAACACAGATTCGCACAGACAAACGCAGATATGAATCCGGTAAAAATCATTTAGTTTTATCTTTTCTCAATCTGTGTTTGTCTGCGTGAATCTGTGGCTAAAAATTCTTATTTTATACAACGAGGAATCTTAATGAAAGTTTATTACGACGCAGACGCAGACACGCAATTAATTAAAAACAAACGCGTTGCCGTTATCGGTTACGGTTCGCAGGGACACGCGCACGCGAATAATTTGAAAGACTCGGGCGCGGACGTAATCGTCGGTTTGCCGCAAAACAGTCGTTCGTGGACGAAAGCCGAAGCCGCCGGACACGAAGTGATGTTTACGTCTGACGCCGTGAAAATGGCGGATGTCGTGATGATTTTAGTGCCGGACGAAATCGCGCCGACCGTTTATAAAAACGAAATCGAGCCGTTTTTAACCGCCGGAAAATATCTCGCGTTTGCGCACGGTTTTTCGGTTCATTTCAAAAAAATCGTCCCGCCTGAAAACGTCAACGTTTACCTCGTCGCGCCGAAAGGTCCCGGTCATCTCGTGCGTCACGAATACACGCTCGGTCGCGGCGTTCCGTGTCTTTTGGCGGTTCATCAGGACGTGAGCGGCGACACGCAGGCGGTCGGATTGTCGTATGCGGCGGCGGTCGGCGGCGGCAAAGCGGGCGTGATCGAAACGACTTTCAAAGAAGAAACCGAAACCGATCTTTTCGGCGAGCAGGCGGTTTTATGCGGCGGCGTAACTGCACTAGTGCAAGCTGGTTACGAAACTTTGACCGAAGCCGGTTACGCGCCGGAAATGGCTTATTTTGAATGTCTGCACGAACTGAAATTAATCGTTGATCTGATGTATGAAGGCGGCATTTCCAATATGCGTTACTCGGTTTCCAACACGGCGGAATACGGCGATTTAACGCGCGGCAAACGCATCGTCACCGAACAAACGAAGCAGGAAATGAAAAAAATCCTCGGCGAAATCCAAAGCGGCGAATTCGCCGACGAATGGATGAGCGAATGCGACAACGGCAAAGTCAATTTCAAGCGTTTGGAAGCCGAAGGCGAAACGCACCAAATCGAAGAAGTCGGTAAAAATCTGCGCCAAATGATGCCGTGGATGAAGGAAAAAGTTTTGGTTAACAAACAGGTGAATTAGTGAACAGTTGATAATTGATAGTTAATAATAAAAAACAATCCGAATTATCAATTATCAACTATCAATTATCCATTTAAAATTATGACGCAATACGATTGGAATAAAAACGTAAATCGAACGACGACAGATGGTTACAGCCGCGCGGTGGCGGTCGGCGAAAAAATGATGATGGCGCACGTCAAACTCGACGAAGGCGCGATGACTGCCGCGCACCAACACGCGCACGAAGAAATTATCTACGTTGTTTTCGGCAAATGGCAGATCAGATTGGGCGAGCAGGAATTCGTTCTCGAAGCGAATCAAAGCCTCGTCGTGCCGCCGAACGTCGAGCATTCGTCAATCGCGCTTGCCGAAACGCTCGCCGTCGTCGCGACAAATTATCGTCCCGAATGGAACGAAAACACGGATTTCTGGCTGCATTACAACACGGACAATCATCTCTGGGCAGTTTAGAGTTTCAAGTTTCAAGTTTCAGGTTCGGAGTTTGTATTTCAATTTTTGAGATTAAGTGTTGGAGATTTGAAACGAAAGCTTGAAACCTGAAACCCGAAACCTGAAACCTAAAATTTATGTCTTTTGAAAATATCGAATGGATTTGGAAAAACGGCGAAATCGTGCCGTGGGCGAACGCGACCGTTCACGTTTCGGCGCACGGACTGCATTACGGCAGCGGCGTTTTTGAAGGAATTCGCTGTTACGAAACGGCAAGCGGCGCAACGCTTTTTCGCGTCTCCGAACATTACGAGCGCTTTCACGAATCGGCGCGCACTTACGGTTTTACGATTCCGTATTCGGTTGCAGAATTGACCGAAGCAACGTGCGAATTGATTAGCCGCAACGAATTTAAAAGCTGTTACGTGCGCCCGATTTGTTTTATGGGTTCGGGAAGTTTGGGCGTTTTCCCCAAAAATTGTCCGGTCGAAGTTTCGATTATGGCGTGGGCGTGGGGCGCGTATTTGGGCGCGGACGGCTTGGAAAAGGGAATTCGCGTCACCGTTTCGCCGTGGCGCAAATTTCATTCTTCGATGATGCCGACGACGGCGAAAGCGTGCGGGCAGTATTTGAATTCGATTCTGGCGGTGAGCGACGCTTTCGCGCGCGGTTTCGACGAAGCGCTACTGCTCGACATTGACGGGAAATTGGCGGAAGGTTCGGGCGAAAATCTGTTCGTCGTCAAAGACGGAAAAATTTACACGAACAAAGCCGACGATTCGATTTTAATGGGAATTACGCGTTCGGCGGCGATTGAAATCGCTCGCGAATTAGGGTTTTCCGTCGAAGCGAAATCGCTCGAATTAGAAGATTTGTTAACTGCGGACGAAGCGTTTTTCACCGGCACGGCGGCGGAAATCACACCGATTTGCTCGGTTGACGAGCACACGATCGGCGAAGGAAAACGCGGAGCAATAACGGAAAAAATTCAAACGACGTTTTTCGATGCCGTCAGCGGACGCGATGCGCGTTTTGCCAAATGGCTTCACCCGGTTGAACATTTCGTCGCGGCATAATATTTTACAAAGATTATGAGCGAACCGATCATCAATAATCCGCGCGCGGAAATTGACCGCATTGACGGCGAAATTCTGCGGCTGCTGAACGAGCGCGCGGCAGTCGCTCTGCGCGTCGGCGCGGCGAAAACGAGCGTTGACACGTCGCTGTGCGATCCGAAAAGGGAAACCGAAGTTTTAGAAAGATTGACCAAAGAAAATACCGGTCCGTTCGACGCGCAGAGCGTCGAAAATATTTTTCAGCGCATCATTGACGAATCTCTGCACCTTCAGCAGAAAACTTACCGCCAGCCGTTTGCCGCGACGCCCGAAACGCGTGCGGAAATCACGATTTCCGCAGGAAAATCACGCGTCGCTTTTCAGGGCGAACACGGCAGTTTCAGCGAAGCCGCCGCGCTGAAAATTCTCGGCAGAGAGTGCGAAACCGTGCCGTGTCAGACGTTTGAAGATTTGTACAAAGCAATTGACGCGGGATTGGCGGATTATATTTTATCGCCGCTCGAAAACAGTCTCGTCGGTTCGATTCACCGCTGCTACGATCTGCTTTTGAACAGTTCGCTGCACATTATCGCCGAAACGGTTTTGCCGGTTTCGCATTTTTTGATCGCGTGTCCCGCAGCAAACTTTGAAACGATTGAAACGGTCGAATCGCATCCGGCGGCGCTCGCGCAGTGCGAGAGATTTTTCGCGGCGCATCCGCATTTAAAAGGAATCGCAGCGGACGATACGGCGGGCAGCGTCAAACGCGTCGTCGAAAGCGGCGATGCGCGGCGCGCGGCAATCGGCGGCAAGCGCACGGCGGAAATTTACGGCGGAAAAATTCTGCGCGAACACGTCGAAGATCACGCGGAAAATTACACGCGTTTCGCGCTGCTTTCGGCGCAGGCGGACAAGGCAAATACGGGCGGAAAAATTTCGCTGGTCATCAAATTGAACAATAAACCGGGCGCACTGCACAGCGCGCTGCGTCCGTTTGTGCGGCGCGGAATTGACTTGCTGAAAATCGAAAGCCGTCCGATCAAACACCAGCCTTCACAGGTCAATTTTTATCTGGATTTGCAGACGCCGGCGAGTGAAAGCGAGCTGCGCGGTGCGCTTGATGAGATTCGGGCGCAGGCGGAAAACGTCAGATATTTAGGTCGCTACTCGCGCATCGGCGATTTGTGATGTTTGCGTAAACTGTTGATTATAAAACAAAAACGCTTCAAAATAGATTTTAATGATTATTATTCTTAAACCATACGTTCACGGCGAGACGCGCGAATTTCAGCGCATCGAGAGCCACTTAAAAAGCCTGCCGAACATCGAAACGCGCGTTCATCACGTGCAGGGCGCGGAGCAGGTTTTGACGGAAATTTATTTGATCGGCAACACGGCGGCGTTATCTTTGGAGGAGATGAAAAGTTTTCCGGGCGTCGAAACGGTCGTGCGCGTTTCCGAAGAATATCGAGTTCTCGGTCGCCATAAAAATGACACCAGACCGAACCATTTCAGCTACAACGGCGTCGAATTCAGCCAGGACAATCTCAACGTTTTCGCCGGACTTTGTGCCGTTGATTCGCCCGAATCGGTCGAAGCGATGATGAAAGCGCTCAAAGAAAACGGGCAAAACTGCACACGAATGGGCGCGTACAAACCGCGCACGAGCCCTTATTCATTCCAAGGGCACGGCAAAAATTGCTTGCCCTACGTTTTTGAATTAGCGGGAAAATACGAAATCAAAGTGATTGCGATGGAAGTCACGCACGAATCGCACGTCGAAGAAATTCGCCAAGCGCTCGACGAAACCGGCAAACCGACCGGCGTGATGCTGCAAATCGGGACGCGCAACACGCAGAATTTTGAACTCTTAAAATCGGTCGGCAGGCAACAGGAATTTCCCGTTTTATTAAAACGCGGCTTCGGCATCACTTTGGACGAATCGCTGCACGCCGCCGAATATCTGGCGAGCGAAGGCAATCAAAAAGTCGTTTTCGGTCTGCGCGGAATGAAAACGAACATCGGCGATCCGCACCGCAATATGGTTGATTTCGCGCACGTTCCGGTCGTCAAACGCCTGACGAGAATGCCGGTCTGCATTGATCCGTCGCATTCGGTCGGCTCGCGCTTCCGCAGTTCGGACAATATTTTGGATGTAATGCACGTGACAGCGCAGGCAGTCGTCGCCGGTGCGAATATGATTCTCGTGGATTTTCACCCGAATCCGAAGGTCGCGCTCGTTGACGGACCGCAAGCGCTGCGATTAGAAGAATTGCCGCTGTTTTTGGAAGACGTGGCGATTTGCCGCGCGGCTTACGAAAAACGACGCGCGCTTTATCAAAACAATTAAAAATTAGCGGAAAAACAATCCGAAAAGTCGAGATTTTCGGACGAATTTACAAAAGGCAAAAAAATGTTATTAACGGCGCGTAATGCGAAAAAAAACGTTCGTTTCAAGAGTTCACCAAAGGTCTTCAGCAGCCGTGAATTAAAAAATATCACGACGACCGGAGAAATTATTGAACTCGCCGAAATTAGAAAAGCCGCCGACCGCATCGCGCCGTATATTAAACGCACGCCGCTGTTTTACGACGAAGATTTGAGCGCGCGATTCGACTCGAATTTCTATTTGAAACACGAGCTTTTGCAGACGACCGGCGCATTTAAGGTGCGCGGCGCGTTTAATAAAATTTTGAGTTTGACCGAAGCCGAAAACGAACGCGAAATTGTCGCCGTCAGCGGCGGAAATCACGCGCAGGCGGTCGCTTACGCGGCGCACGAACTCGGACGAAAAGCCTTGATTTTGATGCCGGAATTTACGCCGCGCAATTACATCGAAAAAACCGAAAATTACGGCGCGCGCGTCGAGCTTTATCCGACGATGGCGCAGGCGTTTGACCGCGCGAAACAATACGAAGCGGGCGGCGCGGTTTACGTTCATCCGTTTGACAATGAAACGGTTGTCGCCGGTCAAGGCACAATCGGACTGGAAATTTTGGCGGACGCGCCGCAGGTGACGGACGTGATCGTCAGTATCGGCGGCGGCGGTCTCGCAGGCGGCGTCGCGGCGGCGATCAAATGGCAAAAACCGAACGTAAAAATCTGGGGCGTCGAAACGAATGGTGCGGCGAGTATGCGCGCCGCTCTGGACGCGAACGAAATCGTCACGCTGCCGAAAATTACTTCGATTGCGCGAACTTTGGGCGCGCCCGCCGTTTCGCAACTAACTTTCGATTTGGCGCGCCGATATTTGTCGGATGTCACGGTCGTTGACGACGCGGAAGCCGTGCGCGAAATGTTTTACCTGCTTGATAAAACAAAAGTCTTAACCGAACCGGCGACTTCGTGCACGCTCGCGGCGGCGGAAAAACTGCGCGGAAAATTCGATGAAACGAGTCACGTCGTCGTGATTTTATGCGGCGGAAACATTGGTTTGGACGATTTATTTCAATTGAAAAAGATAAAAGAAAATTAACCGCAGATTTACACAGATAAACGCAGATTAAGAACGGAACAAAAGTATAATAAAAGCAAGATAAATCACCAATAATTTAAAAATAAATTCTGTTTCTATTGTTCTTCCATCCGCGTTTATCTATAGAATCTGCGGTTAATTTTCTTAAGCTGAACAGCAAAAATGACGTTAAATTCGAGAAGCAAAGCAATTACCAGCGGCGTTGAGCGTTCGCCGAATCGCGCGATGCTGCGCGCCGTCGGTTTTACGGACGAAGATTTTGTCAAACCGATTATCGGCGTGGCGAACGGTTTCAGCACAATTACGCCGTGTAATTTAAGTCTCGGACAACTCGCCGAAGACGTAATCGCGGCGGCGAAAAGCGAAAATATGATGCCGCAAGTTTTCGGCACGATTACCGTCAGCGACGGAATTTCGATGGGAACGCAGGGAATGAAATATTCGCTGATTTCGCGCGAAGTGATCGCCGATTCGATTGAAACCGTGTGCGAAGCGCAGCGAATGGACGGACTCGTCGCGATTGGCGGCTGCGATAAAAATATGCCGGGCGCGATGATCGCGATGGCGCGGCTCGATATTCCTTCGATTTTCGTTTACGGCGGCACGATCAAAGCCGGACAGCACAAAGGCAAGGATTTAACAATCGTCAGCTCGTTTGAAGCGGTCGGGCAATTTATCGCCGGAAAAATTGACGAAAAAGAACTGACCGAAGTCGAAAAACGCGCGTGTCCGGGCGCGGGTTCGTGCGGCGGAATGTATACGGCGAACACGATGAGCTCGGCGACTGAAGCTTTGGGAATGAGTTTGCCGTTTTCGTCAACGATGGCGGCGGAAGATTTTGAAAAACGCGAGAGCGCGCGGGAATCAGCCAAAATTTTGGCGAAAGCGGTTGAAAAGAATTTATTGCCGTCGCGTATTATGACGCGCCAAGCGTTTGAAAACGCGATTGCGGTTGTGATGGCGACCGGCGGTTCGACGAACGCGGTGCTGCATCTTTTAGCGATTGCGCATTCGATGCGAGTTGATTTGCAGATTGAAGATTTTGAAACGATTCGGCGCAAAGTGCCGGTTTTGTGCGATTTGAAACCGTCGGGCGTATACGTCGCGACCGATT
>SXGU01009308.1_pt1 | contig 12940 bp, 12 predicted proteins | sample 3174531 | NCBI WGS metagenome assembly SXGU01 (sample SAMN11356863, study PRJNA531348) | freshwater metagenome | isolation source: freshwater sample F1-140 | place: China: Fuxian Lake, Yuxi | collected 2017-12-25 | reverse complement strand
GGGCCGACGTCACCGCCGAACAACTCGTCCACGGGCTGAACGACCTCTTCCGCCGCCAGTCCGTCCCCGGTTCGGCCTGGGCAGTCTCCTCGATGTGGCACCTCAACCTCGGCGCGCCCGCCCCCTTCCCGACGGATGTCGAGTGGGATGCCGCCGAAGAGCCGCGCGGCATCGAGACCGCGCTCACGCGACCGCTGCGCCAGGCGCTGTACAACCACGGCGTGGACCTGATGGGGAACGGCGGGATGGTCTCCAGTACGCACGGCGGACGGGAAGTCGAAGACACGGTGCGCGCTTTCGAAGCGGCGGTCGCCGACCTGCGCGCCGAGGGACTGTTGGGCTAGATCTCGACCGAGGCGTCAGGCGCCAGCCACGTCCTCGCCCAACCCGCCCGTCAGCGCGGCCACGGCATCCTCCGCGCGCGCAAACACGGCGTCCACTCCGACAAGGTCGATGATCCCGAAACGCCGCAGCGCCAGAAGCACCTCGGGCTGCACGTCCGTGAGCAGGATCCGCGCCCCGACATGCCGCCGCTGGTCGATGATCCCGCGCAGCATGATCAGGCCCGACGAGTCGATGTGGTGCAGGTCGCGCATCCGCAGGACGAGTGGCCGGTGATCATGGCCGATCAGCGCGCGCTCGAACTCGGTCGCCGAGTGGAACGAGAGCACGCCCTGGACGTTGAAAAATGCCACATCCGGGTGCGCTCGCAGCAGCACCACCAAGTCGTCCGGGATCCAGCCGTCGCCCGCTTCCTCGGCGACGATCCCGAAGCCAATGGCGTAGGTAAGGTCGAAAAACAACGTCACCAGCGCGGTGCCGAGCAGCGCCACGAGATCTTCCGATCAGCAGGTCGAGGCGCGCATCCCGCAGGAATCGCACGTCAGGGATCGGGAAACCGCGCGGAAGCTCGCCGCGGACTTCCCGGAGGTTGTGCATCTGCTGCGTGGCGCCCCTCGCGACGACGCCGGACAAGATCGCGATCGAGACGGCGAGCGGCGTGATCTCACGGTCGCGACGATGACGACGATAAGCGGGCCGGGGACACGCTTCGCGTGCGCTGCCACCAGAGCAGGAACGCGGCGAAGAGCAGGCCAATAAGCGGCGTCTGCCAGCGGACGGTCGATAGGTGCTCAACCGTGTCAATGAGCTTCTCGTGGAAGTGCTCCATTGCTGGATCGGTGCCTGTCACCGCCAGCAGGCTGTTTACCTGGCCGAAGCCGATTGAGAGCGCGATCCCGGCGGTGAACCCGACGACGACCATCCCATGCATGAAGCGGACGAGACGGCCGAGGCGCAGCCGCCACATGCCGACAAGGATGAGCCCGCTCATCACGCCCAACAGCGGGAGCACCTCGACGCCGTACTGCAGCACAGCGTGGGCAAGCAACGGGACAAGGGCGGCGGTAGGGCCGGTGATGTTGAAGCGATATCCACCGAACAGCGAGGCCACGGCGCCGGCGAAGGCGGCGGTGTAGAGCCCGGTGATGGGTGACACCCCAACCGCCACCGCGAGGGCGACTGAGAGGGGGATCGCGGTCACGCCAGCGGTCACGCCAGCGGTCACGTTGGCGAGAATCTCATCGCGCGGCATCGACAGGCTGAGGGCCATCGCGATCCCCCGACTGGGGGTACGCACACCATCCGCGCCGCTCCACCTACGGGAAAGCCCGCATCGGGAAGCCGGCCGTTCGCACTATGTCTCTCTATCCAGATTCGATGGTGCACCTCTGTGGATGGGGTGTGGATAAGTTTGGGTCGCCCCGGCCTCCCCAGACGGGTTCGGCTGACATACTCGAAAGGATGGCGGGGAAGATTCGCGGTTCAGCCGGCCGCGCGCTGCGGCGCGTGTTGCTACGCGCAGCGTTCGCTGCGGGTGGCGGGTTCGCCGTCGCTCTCGCGATCGGCATCGCTGCCTTCGCCTTCGGCGTCCGCCCACCCGCGGCCATTGGTGGGGCTACCAGCGCCGCAGCCTCCATGCTCCCTGCCGCCCCGGCGGAACTGCGCTCGCTCTTCGTCCGCACGGAGCGGGCAGAGCCGGCGCCTTCTGTCATCCCCGCCAACGCCCGGCCGCTCGAGGCCTCCCGTGCGGAAGCCCCCTCTACCGATGTCGCCCGCGTAACCGCGCCTCCCCTGCGGGCGGGCGACCGGATCGGCGTGACGCTGTCCTACTACTACTGCGAGGCCGGGCGAAACGCCGCCGCCGTCGGAGACGGGGGCGGGTTCTGCGGCCACATGCGTGATGGCGCCATCGTCAGGCCGGGAGCCGCCGCCTGCGATATCGCCTACCTCGGCCAACGGTTCCGGATCGAGGGCGACCCGGAACAGCGCGAATACGTTTGCCAGGACACCGGCAACCTGGTCCACGGACTGCACCGGGACATCTGGTTCAACGTCGCCGATGACGGGGCTGACTGGGTACTCAAGGTGGGTCGCCAGGCGGTCATCCAAATCCAACCCTGACAGTCGGCCTCCGCCCGAATCTGACAACCCACCGGCAAAGGTAATTCACCCCGGACTTCCATCCGCAGAGGGCTTGCATCGGCGTCACGCACGGGCCATCATTCGGTCATTGGATATCGGTTTCCAAGATCAACACAGATGGCATACCGGCCGCGCCGACCCTGAGGACACGATGATGAACGACACTTCCCGCACCGCCCTGCGCTGCGATGTTGGCGTCAAGATCCGAGAGTGGCGTCTGCTCCGTGAGATGTCACAGGCCGATGTCGCCCGCCGGGCTGACATCACACAGGCCTCCCTTTCCAATTACGAGAACGGCAAGCGCGACATGCCGCTGTCCACGCTGATCGGCGTGGCGTCTGCCCTCAACGTCTCGCTCGGCGACCTGCTGGAGTTGCCGGATTTGATCGTCGTGCGCAACTCCCTCCTCGGCCGTGCCGTGGAACAGTTGCGTGACCGCATGCCGGTCGGCGAGCTCGCCGAAGCCGCGATGTAGCTCGCCTTGCGCCGAGGCGGACAAACCTTGTCCGTGTGAAGCCCCCGCACACCTCAGCCGTTTCTGTGAAAGCCACCCGGTCGCATGCGGTCGCGCACCCGTGTCGTGCCTTCACGGTGATGCCGCAGACGGCACTCGACAGACGGCTATACTGGCGGCCTGCGCAGCGGCGGAGGGAATACGACTTTGGCGAATGAACGACCAGCCACCCTCGGTGCATTGAAGGCGGGAGGCGTTCGCGTCCTGCCGGTGCGCGAAGAGATGCGGAAGAATCTCATCGCGCGGATTCGCAGCGGGGAGGATCGCTTCCCGGGCATCGTCGGGTACGAGGAGACAGTCCTCCCGCAACTGGAGAACGCGATCCTCAGCGGTCAGGACATCATCCTGCTGGGCGAGCGCGGCCAGGCGAAGTCGCGCATCATCCGCGCGCTGACCTCACTGCTGGACGAGTGGACGCCGATCATCGCGGGGTGCGAGATCCCGGAGGACCCATTCAAACCGATGACCCCGGCGGCACAGTCGATCGTCGCGGAACAGGGCGACCAGACCCCCATCGCCTGGATGCACCGCTCCGAGCGCTACGGCGAGAAACTCGCCACGCCGGACATCACCATCGCCGACCTCATCGGCGAGATCGACCCGATCAAGGTCGCGGAAGGCCGCTACCTCTCTGACGAGCTCACGATCCACTACGGCCTGATCCCGCACACCAACCGCGGCATCTTCGCCATCAACGAGTTGCCGGACCTCCAGGAGCGCATCCAGGTCGGCCTGCTCAACGTGATGGAGGAGCGCGACGTCCAGATCCGCGGCCACAAGGTGCGCCTGCCGTTGGACGTCCTCGTCGTCGCGACGGCGAACCCGGAGGACTACACCAACCGCGGCCGGATCATCACTCCGCTGAAGGACCGCTACGGCTCCCAGATCCGGACGCACTACCCGCGCAACATCGAGCACGAGATCGCGATCATGGAGGCGGAGACCACCGACCTCGTCGGTGGCGACTTCCCGGTGGTCGTCCCCGAGTTCATGAAGCAGATCATCGCCGAAATCTCCCGCCTGGCCCGCCGCTCCCCGGACATCAGCCAGCGTTCCGGCGTCTCGGTCCGCGCCTCCGTCGCGAACTACGAGGCGCTGATCGCCAACGCGATGCGCCGTGCGATCCGGCTCGGCGACAGCGTGGTGGTGCCCCGCATCTCCGACCTGCCGTTCATCATCCCGGCCCTACAGGGCAAGGTGGAGTTCGAGACGGTCGAAGAAGGCAAGGACGAGCAGATCCTCGACCGGCTCATCCAGGGCGCCATCGTCGCCACGTTCAACCGGGTCATGGGCGACGCCGACACCGAGGCTGTGGTGGAGTCGTTCCGCTCCGGCCGTCACGTCGAGGTCGGCGAGGTGATGCGCGCGGCCGAGTACCAGCGGCTCCTCAAGGAGATCGACGGACTGGCCCCGCTGGTGGGTGAGATCACGCGCGACGAGCGGTCTGAAGTGCAGGCCTCCGCCATCGAGTTCATCCTCGAAGGGCTCCACCTCAACAAGCGGCTGAACAAGGACAAGTCGACGGGACAGGCGCTCTACCGCGGGTAGTCGCGGCGCGCGGGAAGCGAGGCGGCCCATGCCGCTGGCGTACCGGTACAGCGAATGGGACGGCACGCAGTCGATCCCAGGACTCGACGCCGACAAGGTGATCGAGGCCCTGTCCGACGACATCATGAATTTCGGCGACCTGCAGCACGCCCTGCGCAACCTGATGCAGCGCGGGATGCGCAATCAGCAGGGCGACCGCATGCAGGGCCTGCGCGACCTGCTGCAGAAACTCCGGCAACAGCGCCGCGAACGCCTCGACCAGCTCGATCTGGGCGGGGTGATGGAAGACATCAAGCGTCAGCTGGAGGAGATCCTCCAGATGGAGCGCGACACGCTGCAGGATCGCCTCGACGGCGAGCAGCCTCGGGGCGCGCAGGAAGACGCCCAACCTCAGCCCAGCGGTGACCAGCAAGACAGCGGCCCTCGCGGCGAACAGCAGCAGGGCCAGCGCGGGCAGCAGTCGCCTCAGGAACAGCGGGGCGAGCGAGGTCAGCAGCAGGCCAGCGAAGGTATGGACGGCGGCGATGACGCGACGGACGACGGTCAGCCCGGCCAGGGCGACCGACCTTCGTCAATGGGGCAACGCGGCCAGCAGGGTCAGCGCGGACAGCGCCAGCAGGGGTCACAGCCGGGCCAGGACGCGCAGCCCGGCGACGCCGACGGCGCCGAGTCCAGCAGCGGTCAGCCCTCGGGTGGCGGCGACCCGGAACAGCAGTTCCGCGAGATGCTCCAGCGGATCGCGGAGCGGAAGCAGCATTTCTTGGAAGGTCTCCCCGGTGACGCGCCCGGCCAGATGAAGGCGCTCCAGGACTACGAGTTCCTGAACCCAGAGGCGCAGCACAAGTTCCAGGAGCTCGTCGACCAGCTGCGCCAGGCGATGACCGGCCAGTTCTTCAAAGATGTCCAGAAGATGGTCGAGGAGATGTCCGACGGCGACAAGCAGCGCATGAAGGACATGGTCCGCGCGCTGAACGACATGCTGGCGCAGAAGATGCGCGGGCAAGAGCCGGACTTCGACTCGTTCATGGAACAATTCGGCGACATGTTTGGCGACAACCCGCCGCAGTCGCTCGAAGAACTCATGTCGGAGATGCAGGCCCAGATGCAGGCGATGCAGTCGCTGATGGCCAGCATGCCCGGCGACCAGCGCCAGCAGCTCCAGGACATGCTCGCCCAGCACCTCGGCGACCCCGAGCTTGAGGACGAGATCTCGCAGCTCGCCCAGAACCTCGAGTTCCTGAACCCGAACCGCGGCGACCCATCCTCCTACCCGTTCCGCGGCGACGAAGAGGTCGGCCTCGAACAGGCGATGCGTCTCATGAACGAGATGCACAACATGGATGACCTGGAGAACGACTTGGAGCGCGCCCAGTACAACGGCGACCTCGACACGGTCGACATCGATCAGTTGCGCGAACTGCTGGGCGACGACTCCGCGGAGCAGTTCGAGGAGTTGAAGAAACTGCTCGAAGTCCTCGAACAAGCCGGCTACGTCCGGCGCGAGGGCGACGAGTGGAAGCTGACGCCGCGCGGGACGCGGATGATCGGCCAGACCGCCCTCGGCGAGATCTACAAGCAGCTGAAGAAGCAGGGACTCGGCAACCACCCGGCCCCGGAATCCGGCCGGCACGGCGAGCGCCTCGACGAGTCGAAGCCGTACGAATTCGGCGACCCGTTCCACCTGGACATGCGCAAGACGCTGATGAACGCGATCGAGCGCGGCGGACGCGGCACACCGGTCAAGCTCAGCCCGGACGATTTCGAGATCAACCGCAGCGAGCTGGTGACCACCACGACCACCGTCCTGATGGTCGACCTCTCGTGGTCGATGGCGCTTCGCGGCTCGTTCCAGGCGGCGAAGAAAGTCGCGTTGGCGCTGCAGAACCTGATCAAGGCGCAGTACCCGAAGGACTCGCTCTACATCATCGGTTTCTCCGCCTACGCGCGGGAGTTGAAGCCGCACGAACTGCCCTACGTCCGCTGGGACGAGAGCGTGCTGGGCACGAACATGCACCACGCGCTGATGCTGGCGGAGCGCCTGCTCGCGAGGCACCGAGTCGGCACGAAGCAGATCCTGATGATCTCAGACGGCGAGCCGACGGCCCACCTCGAAAACGGACGCTCCCAGTTCGCCTACCCACCCAGCCCGATCACGATCCGCGAGACGCTGAAGGCCGTAAAGCGCGTGACTCAGCAGGAGATCACGATCAATACGTTCATGCTGGACCGGAACTACTACCTCAAGGAGTTCGTGAACCAGCTGGCGAAGATCAACGGCGGCCGGGTCTTCTACACGACTCCTGAGAAGCTCGGCGAGTACCTCCTCGTCGACTACGTCGCGCACAAACGGAAACACCTGACGGGGCGGTAGCCGGGGGCACTGCCCGCCCGCGGCGGCAACGGACGGAGACTCGCCCTCGTGCGACGCCCGATCTTCCTTGGCGCCCTCCTGTTCGCCGTCGTCGTTGTCGGGACCACCTGGTACGGCCTCGTCGAGGGATTCGGGTTCGAGGACGGCCTGTTCATGGCCGTCATCTCCATCACCACCGTCGGATACGGTGAGGTGCGCCCGCTGGACGCGAGCGGGCGGGCGTTCACGATCGCCTACCTGCTCGTCGGGGTCGGCGTCCTGTTCTACGTCGTCGCGGTTGAGGTGGAGACGGTCATCGTCGGCGGCGTCGCGGACGCCCTTGGGTTGCGGCGGAACCGCGGGAAGGTGCGACGGATGAAGGACCACGTCATCATCTGTGGCTTCGGCAGGGTTGGACGCGAGACAGCGGACATGCTGGCCGCTCGGAGCGTCCACCACGTCGTGGTCGACGTAGATGCGGCTGCGATCGCCTCGATCTCCGGGGAACACGTCGCGACCGTGGTCGGTGACGCGACCCAGGAAACGACGCTACGGGACGCCGGGGTCGAGCGCGCCCGGACGCTGATCGCGGCGGCGGACTCGGACGTGCAAAATACCTACATCGTGCTGACCGCGCGGGCGCTGAACCCGTCGCTGTTCATCGTGGCGCGGGCCGGATCCGACTCGGCGCAGCGGCGGCTGAAGACGGCGGGCGCGGACAGCGTCGTCTCGCCATACCAGATCGGTGGACGGCGGATGGCCCTCGCCGCCGTGCAACCTGCCCTCGTCCAGTTCGTTGACCGCATCACCACCATCGAGGCCGGCGGCGGCCACGTCCTTGCGGAAGTCATCGTGGAGGACGCTCCGTGGGGCGCGGCGGGGCAGACGCTCAAAACCCTCGCGGCCGAGGTCCCCGCCGTACATGTGCTGGGTATGGAGCGGGAGGGCGAGGGGTTCACGGTGGGCCCCGAAGGCGACCTGACGCTACGCCGGGGTGACCGGCTCTTTGTCTACGGTGACTCGGAGGATGTCGCCCTCATGGCGCGCCAGCCGAACGCCGGGTAGAGCTGCCGGCAGGGTCTTGCCCGCCCACCCACCCCGAGGGATGCTGGGTTCACCCACCGACGAGAGGCTGACCCATGCATCGCCCCCTTCGAGGCTTCCCCCGTGCTGCCCTGGCGACCATCGCCGGGGCCCTGCTCGCGGCGGCCTGCGGCAGTGGCGGTGAGGCGAAATGGGACGCGCGCAGCCTCGAACAGACGGTCGCCAACGTGCCGTTCACGCCGATTATCACCAACTCAAACCTCGGCGTCGGAAAGAACCGGCTCTCGCTCGCCCTGTTTGACGTCAACCAAGAGTTGATCGCCGACGCACAGGTCACGGCCATCTTCTACCACCTCGACAAAGAACCGGAAGGCGAGCCGAAGAACCCGAAACGGGTTGGGGAAGCGACGCTGCCGCCTCACACGCTGAAGGGTGTCGGCGTCTCTCGCCTCGATGGCATCCTCGTCTCCCGAGTCCCGCGTGCGACCTCGACGGACGCGGGCGACCTCCACATTGGCCACGACATCACGGTGTACGCGTCCGTGGTCGACTTCGACCGCGCCGGGTTCTGGGGCGTCTCGCTGGACGTGAAGACGAAGGACAAGACGTACTCCGGACTCCGCCTCGTGTTCGCGGTGCAGGACCGGACGCTGGAGCCTCGTGTTGGTGATCCCGCGCTGGCGACCAAGCAGCTCACCCTTGCCGACGTGAAGAGCGTCGAAGAGGTGGACAGTTCGCTCGCGCCAAACCCGGAGCTGCACCGCCTGACAGTCGCGCAGGCGATCACAAGCGGGAAGCCAACTGTGATCGCGTTCGTCACACCGGCATTCTGCCAGACACGGTTTTGCGGGCCGGTACTCGACCAGGTCGTGACCCCGGCGTGGAACGAATTCAAGGGACGGGTGAACGTCCTGCATGTTGAACCGTACGACATCTCCAAGGCGCGCGAAGGCAAGCTCGTCACGGTGCAGGCGGTACAAGACTGGAAGCTGCTCGCGGAGCCGATCATCTTCGTCGTCGGACTGGACGGCGCCATCACCGCGAAGTTCGAGGGGGTCATGGACTATCCCGAACTGCGGGCGGCGGTCCAGGAAGCGCTGAAGTAGCAGTCCCGCTAGGGCTGCAACCCGAACGATGCGCGCCAGAACGCCAGGACGCGGGTGGCATAGGCAGGTGAGACGGGCGAGCCCTCGCCCGTCTGCATGAACACGGGCGACACCCACAGTTCCTTCGGATCGCCCGCCGCGTTGAGCAGGCGCTCGGCCCCACCTGGCTCCACCGGCGCCTCGCCCTCATGGTCGATCACCAACAGCGGACGCGGAGTCAGACGTGCGGCCGCTTCGGTGGGAGAGACCTCGGAAAGCGGTTCACCCAGCCGGCGTTCGACGAGCCAGAGCGTGACGTCACGGAACAGGAACGCCGGCAGGCTCAGGCGATCGCGGTACGCGGTCCACACCGCGTCGCGCAAGGACGAGACCGGCTCTTCCGCGATCACCGCGCGCACCCGCAGGTCCTGCGCCGCGGCGATGATGCCGGCCGCCGCGCCCATCGATACTCCCTGTACCCCGATCCGGCCGGTGTCCACGTCCGGCCGCGTCACGAGGTAGTCCACCGCCCCCAGCACATCGTTGGCGTCCAGCCCCCCCAGCGCTGCGACCTCATCGGCCGAGGTCCCGTGCCCGCGGAAGTCGATGATTAGTGCGTTAAACCCGGCGTTGACGATCAACTCGGCCTGCGGCAGCAGGCTGTCGCGCGTTTCACCGTAGCCGTGCAACAGGATGATGGTCGGCCGGCGAGGCTGCCCCACCTCGGCGCCCGCCGGCGCCACAGTAGGCACCCATAGCGCACCGGTGCGCACACCGTCGCGCGCGGGGAACTCCACCGCCTGGGCGGCGAACATCTGCTCCGCCAGGAACGGGAGCTCTCGGGGCGGCGAGGGGTTCAGGATCGCGTCCGCCGAGATGTAGGCGATCATCAACCACATCCCGACCGTCATGGTGACGACCACGACCACCGTGCCGATACCGACTTTCCAACCCGTGCTCACTGCGCCTCCGTCACCACATCCCGTCTCCGATGCAGCGTATCCGAGGTCCCCTGTAGGGTCGCCGTCGCACGGCTGTCTCACCGGCGCAGCGTGTTAGGCTCCTCGCTTCCTCCGGTTCGCATCGGGACAGGGGCGGAAGATGCCACGCAGCGTCGCATTCAGGCAGGTCGACGTATTTACGAGTGTCCCATTCCTCGGCAACCCCGTCGCCGTGGTCCTGGACGGCTCTGGGCTCAGCACAGAGGAGATGCAGCGCGTCGCGCGGTGGACAAACCTCTCGGAGACCGCCTTCGTCCTGCCCTCGGAGCATGCGGACTACCGCCTGCGGATCTTCACTCCGCTGGACGAGCTGCCATTCGCGGGACACCCCACCGTCGGATCGGCGCATGCCGTCATCGAGGCTGGGCTGGTGACGCCTCGCGCTGGCGGACTGACGCAGGAATGCGCCGCCGGAATCATCGCCCTGCGCGCTGAGCCGGATAGTCGCATCTTCGCGCGCGCCCCGAAACCGACAGTCAGACCGGTCAATATCGACCCCGCACGACTATCGGCGGCGATTGGAGCGCCAGTGGAACGCGATCCGGCCCCGGCGCTCGTGGACATCGGCCCGGTCTGGCTCATCGCCCAGGTCGCGAGTGTTGAATCACTCGCCGAGGCGATGCCCGACCTCGCCGCCGTGAGCATGATGAGCGCCGAAGCCGGCGCTATCGGTATCTCAGCGTTCGCGATCAGTACGCAGATGGACGCGGCCGAACGGGTACGGATCCGCACATGGGCGCCGGGCGCGGGTGTGCCCGAGGATCCCGCGTGTGGTTCCTGCAACGCCGCCCTCGGCGCCTATCTCGGGGCGACCGGCCTGCTCGCCCGCACCGGTCGGTCGTATGTCGCCTCCCAGGGGCGCGAGTTGGGCCGGGATGCTCGGATCGCCGCACGGTGCACGGTCCGGAAGAAGTCGATATCGGCGGTCACGCCGTCACCGTGGTTGAGGGCACGATCCGCCTCGATTAGCGATTCCCCAAAGACATAACGACGGCCTGCTCAATGAGCAGGCCGTCGTTATGGTGCGTTTCGACGGCCCGCGGCCGCGTGATATCTAGGAGCGGCGGCGCTGCACCGCGTACGTACCAGCACCCGCGAGGCCGCCAGCAACCAGGACGAGGCCAGCCAGCGGGAGGAGCGACATCGAGTCCTCCGCCACACCGGTACCGGTCGCTGCCGGGCGCGGCGCCACCGGCGCCGGGGTGACGACGACCATGGCCCAGATCGAGAAGCCCGAAGTGCTACAGCTCGAAGGTGTTTGGAATCGACAACTCGAAGGGGCTCACAACGCTCCTGCTGGCCCGCTAGCCCGACCTGGAGCGCACGCTCATCCGGTCGCTGTACGCGAATGTCACCGTCCTCCCATCCGGCCCGCTCCCGCCGAACCCGTCGGAACTGCTCGGCTCAGCACGCATGCAGGAAATCCTGGACGGGCTTCGCGAGCGGTTCGACGTGGTGCTGATGGACTCGCCGCCTGCACTCGTCGTCACGGACGCCTCCGTCCTCGGCATGCTCGCGGACGGTCTGATCATCGTGGCACGCGCCGGGAAGACACGGATGGGCGAACTGCAGGCGACGATCACGGAACTCGCCCAGACGGGCCGCCCGATCGCCGGGCTGATGCTGAACCGGGTGGGCACCCGTGACGCCGGGTATTACTACTACTACCAGTACGGCCGGGGATACGGCGCGGAGGAAGAGCAGCCGGCGGACGATTCACCGCGCCTGCGCCTGCAGGACCTCACCCGAGGCGCGCTCAACGACGAGGCCCAACCGACCGGCACGGCGGAGTAGCCGGGCGGCCTGACGCCGCTACTCTGCACACATGGCTCCCAATTTCCTCTCATGGCTGTTCCGTCGCCGCACCAGGCACGTCCGCGTCGACCGCGTCGCGCCATGGCTCTACCTCGGCCCTGTCCTCGACGAACGCGGCTACCGAGGCCTGCGCGAGCAGGGCGTGACACACGTCGTTGATCTTCGCGAGGAAGCCGCCGACGACGGCTCCCTCATGGCCGCGCTGGGATTGCGTTGGCGACGCCTGCCGATCCGCGACTATGCAGCGCTGTCGCCAGAACAGATCGACGAGCTACGTTCATGGCTAGAGGCAGAATCCCCCGGCCCGGACGAGCCGGTTGTGTATCTGCACTGCCACGCGGGCCTCGGCCGGACGCCCACGGTCGCGATCGCCCTGCTCATGCACCGGGAGGTCCCGCTGGCTGACGCGCACCGCCAGGTGCGCGCCGCACGTCTGGGCGCGCAGCCGACCGCCGCGCAGGGCGCCTTCCTCGACGCGCTCGCCCAACGCCTCAGGGGCGCCGGCGGCTAGGGGCGAGGCCCCACCCGTGGGGCAATCAGTCGCACGTCCACGACCGTCACGTCGGCACGCTCGTGCAGCACGGTGGTGACGTACCACAGGGGAAACGTCTCTCGATCGCGGGTGGTCTCCAGACGGCCGAACTCCGGCGCCCCGGCCAGCGCCGCCCGCGCCTCGTCCACCAGCGTGGCATCGCCACGGAGCGAGACATCGTGCCCCACCCAGATTGCCCACCACGCGAACAGCCCCACGATGACGAACCCGAGTCCCCTGCGCGCCCCTCGATCGGACAGGCGCGCTGCGACCCAGTCCCAGGCGGACACGCCGCCCCAACCTGCGACCAGCGCCAGCGCCATCGTCGTGCCCTGCAAGTAGTCCTCGCGGCCTGCCGCCAGATAGGCGGAGGTGAACGCCGTAAGCAACAGCAACCACACCCCCAGCACCAACGCGAGACTAGCGCGGGCCTGCAAGAGAGCGAACGTCCCCGGGATCAAGAGCAACCACGCCGGCGGCGGAATCTGGCGAAGCGCGCCGCGCACCGTCTCCGGAACGGCGGACACCACCGCGCGCGGCGACCGTTCGAGCGCGTCCCGATAGGTC
>SXGU01077897.1_pt1 | contig 12945 bp, 15 predicted proteins | sample 3174531 | NCBI WGS metagenome assembly SXGU01 (sample SAMN11356863, study PRJNA531348) | freshwater metagenome | isolation source: freshwater sample F1-140 | place: China: Fuxian Lake, Yuxi | collected 2017-12-25 | reverse complement strand
GTTTGGGCGCACTATCGCCCAACAAATGGCGCAAATTTTTCAGATCATGCGCGGCGACCTGCTGGAATTGGGGGCGGGTACGGGTAAGCTGGCGGCCGAACTGTTGTTGACCTTGGCTGAATTAAACAGCTTACCTCAGCACTATTTTATTTTGGAAGTGAGTGAGCACTTACGGCAGGTGCAGCGGGAAACCTTGCAGGCCAAGCTGCCCAAGCATTTGCTGCAACGTGTGCAGTGGCTCAGTGCTTTGCCATCGAATTTCAATGGGGTGGTGCTGGCCAACGAAGTCTTGGATGCCATTCCGGTGCATATCGTCCATGCCACCGAGCAGGGTCTGTGCGAGCGTGGTGTGGCCTGGCAGGATGGCTTTGTTTGGCAGGATAAAGTGTTAGAGCAGGCGCCCTTGCTGACGCTGGCGCAACAACAGCATTTGCCTGGCGGCTACCTGACCGAATTTTGCCCAGCGGCCAATGCTTTGCTTTCGAGTCTGGCGCTAAGCTTGCAGCGTGGGGCGATTATCTTGATTGATTATGGCTTCTCGGCGCGCGAGTATTACCATCCGCAACGCAATCAAGGCACATTGATGTGCCATTACCAGCATTATGCGCACACCGACCCCTTGATTAATGTGGGTTTGCAAGACATTACTGCGCACGTTGATTTCACCCGCATGGCCTACGCCGGGGTGGAACAGGGCTTAAGCTTGGCGGGCTATTGCAGCCAAGCGCAATTTTTAATGAATGCCGGCCTATTGCAGCTCATGGCGCAGGTATCAGCGCAAGACGTCAGTCGCTATGCGCCGCTGGCGGCCGCTGCGCAAAAGCTGTTGTCACCGGCCGAAATGGGCGATTTATTTAAGGTCATGGCGTTTACTAAAAACCTGAGCGAGCCCTTAATCGGGTTTAGTCAGGGCGATAAATCGCATACTTTATAACGTCGGTTTCAGTCTATGGGTATAATGCCAGCCATGACTAAATTACCTAGCCCAGCTCTCCAAGCCGATGCAAACGAAAATGTAAAAAATCGACCCATACGCAGCTTTGTTTTGCGCCAAGGTCGAGTGACCAAAGGTCAAGCCCATGCGCTAGCCGTCGGCCGGCCAAAGTTTGCCATTGAGTATGCGCCGGTTAGCCTAGATTTAAATGAAAAATTCCATCGCGCGGACAGTAAAAAAATACTGGAAATAGGCTTTGGCATGGGGGAAACCACGGCGAAAATTGCCCAAACTTTACCTGACTGTGATTTTTTAGCCGTTGAGGTGCACACGCCTGGGGTTGGTGCTCTGCTTAAGTTAATTGAAGAGTCAGCGCTTACTAACATACGGATAATTCAACACGATGTGGTGGAGGTGTTGCACAATATGCTGCGGGATGGAAGTTTGCATGGGGTGCATATTTTCTTTCCCGATCCTTGGCATAAAAAACGCCACCATAAGCGTCGTTTAATCCAAGCGGCATTTGTCAAATTGCTCTGCAGTAAATTGCGTGTGGGGGGTTATTTGCACGTGGCCACCGATTGGCAGGAATACGCGGAATGGGTATTGGAGGTATTGCATGCCGAAACGCAATTGCAAAACAGTGCGGCCAGTTACGCAGAAAAACCCAGTTACCGACCACTGACTAAATTTGAAAACCGTGGCATCAAACTGGGCCACGGGGTATGGGATATGGTGTTTACTAAAAAGTAAGCAGGGCGGATTAATGATCCGCTTGATCGCTCGCATCCAGCCCAAAGGTTTTGCGCACTAAATCTTCCGGTTCTTCGGCAAACAGCCATGCCCCTATTATTTTTTCGGCTTCTTCTACGCCTTGTTTTTTCAGGCTAGAAAAAAGTTGTATGGTGCACACGCTGTGGTAACGATTGCCCCAATTCTCCAGCAATTCTTTGCGCACCCGAGTTAAAGTGAGGCTGGCCTCGCCACGCGATAATTTATCCGACTTGGTCAGCAAGACGTGCACCGGTTTGCCGCTGGGGCAAAACCAATCCAACATTTGTCTATCCAGTGGGGTAAGCGGGTGGCGGCTGTCCATGACCAAGACTAAACCCCCTAGACTGGAGCGTTCGCTGAGGTAGCGCGCCAACACGTTTTGCCAATGGGCGCGCATGGCTTCCGGTACTTTCGCATAACCGTAACCGGGCAAATCAACCAAATGCCTATCGTTGCCCAGTGTGAAGAAGTTGATGAGCTGGGTGCGACCAGGTTGTTTACTGACGTAGGCCAAGCGATTATGGTTGGCCAGGGTATTAAGCGCGCTAGACTTGCCGGCATTGGAGCGGCCGGCACAAGCCACTTCTATGCCGCTGGCTATGGGTAAGTCGCGTAAATGGTGTGCTGAAATATAAAAAGCAGCATTTTGAAACAAAGGCATGGCGATCCGATTCTAGTTTGCTTAAATTACGGTGAATTAAGCACGGTATTATGGCTGTGGGCAACAAACTTCAATTAAGCACAGCGAAAAATGCTATCACGAATAGGGGTTTTTCGCTAAAATGCCACGTTAATTGCTGGAATAATTAAGATAGTTGCTGTGAATTGCTGGCCTATGCGTCAGTTCATTTGATATTTGGGAGTGGAAATGCAATTTTGTCATCCAATAAAGGTAAACACGCTAAGACTTAGCGCGCTGGGTTTGCTGTTAGGCCTCGCGTTGACTGTGTCCGCTGCCGAAAAGCCGGCTGCAGCGCTCGAAAAAAATTCGCTGGCACAAATCACCAATACGGTATGTGCGGCCTGTCATGGGGCCGATGGCAACAGTGCGATTACGCTCAATCCAAAATTGGCTGGTCAGCATCCCGATTATCTGCTCAAGCAATTGACCGAGTTTAAATCAGGCAAACGCGCCAACGCGGTGATGTCTGGCATGGCGGCCATGCTAAGTGATGCCGACATGAAGGGCGTGGCCAATTATTTTGCCAGCCAAAATTTAGTGTTGGCTAAAGCGCAGAGTAATGGCGTGGGTTCTGTGGGTGAAAAGATATACCGTGCGGGCATTGCGGCGAATAATGTGCCGGCTTGTGCGGCTTGTCACGGGGCTACCGGCGCCGGTTTGCCTAAACAGTTTCCCCGTTTGGCCGGTCAACATGCCGATTACACTTTGGCTCAGTTAAGAACCTTCCGTACCGGTGAGCGTGCGAATGCGCCTATGATGATGGCCATAGCCACTAAAATGACCGATGCGGAAATGGCGGCCGTGGCAGATTACATACAAGGCTTACGTTAAACCTTAAGTGCGCAGCGCTTACCTCATAAAAAGGCAGCTTAAAGCTGCCTTTTTTTATGCGCTTTGTTTTGCAGAATAGCCCAGTCATGCTGCAGTAAAAACTCCCCCGACATAAGTATTATTAAGGTATCATCTTTGTCCGCCTACTGGATTTTTTGCAACAGCGGTTTTTAGGCATTGAGTGGTGTTAGCTATTGTTAAATTTCAACAGTAAGCGGCTGTATTTGGGGTGTTTGATCACAAATTATTTTGGAGAACGACATGAAAAAACAACAGTTGGGGTTTACTTTGATAGAGCTGGCCATCGTTTTGGTTATTATTGGTTTGCTATTGGGTGGGGTGTTAAAAGGCCAGGAGTTGATTAACAGTGCTAAGGTGAAGAGCATGGCCACGGATTTTAAGAATATTCAAGTGTATCTTTATGGCTATCAAGACAAATTTAAAGCTTTGCCTGGGGATGATAAGGCGGCCAGCAGTCATCTTACTGGCGCGGTGAATGCCAGCACCGGGGGGACTTTAGGCGATGCGGTGATTCAAGGCTTGTATGGATCGAGTACCGCCACGGAAGAATCGGCGCTGTTTTGGCAGCATGTGCGTTTAGCCGGTTTGGCGGCGGGCCCCACCGATGTGAGCGCTGAAAATTATTACCCGGTTAATGCCGATGGCGGCAGGATAGGCATACAAAGTGTGGCCAGCTTGGTGGCGGTGACGCCTATTTCCAGCGCAGCACCGACAGGTATTTCTGGCGCTTATGCGGTTTGTTCAGAAGGGGTGCTAGGTAAATTTGCTAAACAGCTTGATAGCACCATGGATGATGGGGTGGGGGACACGGGGTCTATGCGCATAGTAGTGAAGGGTACGCCTAGCGTAGGGGTGGCTGGCCCGGACGATGCCAGCCCTTATGTGGTGTGTTTAGCTTTTTAAAAAACATTCGTATAGTCCAATATTAGGCCTGTGAAGCCCGGCTAGTTGGGCTTCACAGGCTTGTCCTCAGTAAAAGGATCCGGCCTCACAAACAATGAACGTCTTGCGTGGATGCTAAATTGTTTTAGAATAGAAGCTTAATAAAAAGCCCATAACATCACCGCGTAATTCATGACCTCTAATATAGTAGAAATTGACAATCTTTCCTTTGGTTATAAAGGACGCTTGCTGCATAAAGGCATCAATATGGCCTTTCCGCGCGGCAAAGTGATTGCCATTATGGGCGGCAGTGGCAGTGGTAAAACCACGCTATTACGCTTAATAGGCGGGCAAATTAAACCCAGTCAAGGCGAGGTGCGAGTCGATGGTGAGGTGGTGCATCATCAAGACCGTGAAGGCATTTATAAATTACGTCGAAAAATGGGCATGCTGTTTCAGCACGGGGCCTTGTTCACCGATTTGTCGGTGTTTGATAACGTCGCTTTCCCCATGCGCGAGTTGACCGATTTGCCGGAATCCATGATTAGGGATTTGGTGTTGATGAAGTTAAATGCCGTGGGCTTGCGTGGTGCGCATCAGTTTATGCCGGTGGAATTGTCCGGTGGCATGGCCAGGCGAGTGGCCTTGGCCAGAGCCATTGCATTAGACCCCGCCATCATTATGTACGATGAGCCTTTTGCCGGCTTAGACCCCATTTCCATGGGCGTGATTTGTGGCTTAATTCGCAGTTTGAACGATGCTTTGGGCGCAACATCTATTATCGTCTCACACGACGTGAAGGAAACCTTTCTGATTGCCGATTACGTTTATTTTGTGGCCAACGGGGAAGTGGCGGCAGAAGGCACACCAGCAGATTTAATGGCGAGCACACTGCCCTTTGTGCATCAGTTTGTGCACGGCGATAAAGATGGTCCGGTGCCGTTTCATTACCCGGCCGCCGATTATCGTGCACAGCTCATGCATCCCGGCTTAGCCTAAGGACTAGAGGATTAAAACATGATGAAATCCAAGCTAGTTAGCCGCCTAATACAGCACTTGCGTGGCATGGGGCATCGCATGATAGAACGCATTTGGCGTTTGGGTGCGGGGGCTAGGTTGTTTTTTTTGGCGATCGTCTATTCGGGCGAGAGCTTTAGGCGCTTTCATTTAACCTTACGTGAAATTTATTTCACCGGCGTCATGTCGTTACTCATTATCATCGTGTCGGCTTTTTTTGTCGGCATGGTGCTGGCTTTGCAAGGCTATAATACCTTGCAAAAATACGGTTCATCGGAGGCGATAGGCGTGTTGGTGGCTTTGGCTTTGGTGCGTGAGCTGGGGCCGGTCGTGACCGCCTTATTGTTTGCCGGGCGGGCAGGAACGGCCATTACCGCTGAAATAGGTTTGATGAAAACCACGGAACAATTATCGGCCATGGAAATGATGGCGGTTAATCCGATTGCCCGTGTGGTTGCCCCGCGCTTCTGGGCTGGGGTGATTTCCATGCCCATATTAGCGGCTATTTTTTCCATGGTGGGGATTTTGGGCGGCTATTTGGTGGCTGTGCCCTTGATAGGCGTGGATGATGGCGCGTTTTGGTCACAAATGCAGGCCAATGTCGATTTTAGGACAGACATTGTGAATGGCGTGATTAAAAGTTTAGTGTTTGGCGTGGTCTGCACCATGATAGCCTTATTTGAAGGGTTTGATGCGCCGCCGACGGCAGAAGGGGTCAGTCGTGCCACCACGCGCACGGTGGTGATTTCGTCATTGACGGTATTGGGCTTGGATTTTATTTTAACGTCTTTTATGATGGTTGTATAAGGCCAGTGTCTGTGATTTGAGGGGGTATTTAAGTGGATAGAACAACGGTGGATTTATGGGTGGGTGTGTTCGTGGCATTCGGTGTGGCGGCTTTATTTGGCTTGGCCATGAAGGTGGGCAATTTAACTTCAAGTAAGATAGGCCCAACCTATACCGTCAGCGCGGCATTTGAGAATGTCGGCAGTCTCAAACCGCATGCCCCGGTGAAAAGTGCCGGGGTAGTGGTCGGCCGAGTGAATGCCATTGTGTTTAACAGTGCGAATTACGAAGCGATAGTGACGCTTGATATTGATAAGCGCTATGCCTTTCCTCTGGACACCTTTGCCAATATCTATACGGCGGGCTTGTTGGGTGAGCAGTATGTGGGTTTAGAAGCAGGTGGCGATGAGGATGTGTTGAAAAATGGTGATAAAATTGCAAAAACACAAGACGCGATTGTGTTAGAGAAAATGATCAGTCAGTTTTTGTTCAGCAAAGCCGCTGAAACGGAAGCTAAAGCCGATGTCAAAGCGGCTGTGCCGGATACCGATTTACTTAAATAGGGTTAGTAATGAAAGCGATGCAGAAAATTTTACTGGTTGGGGGCTTATGCTTAACGCTGTTTGCCCACAGTGCCATGGCCAATATCGATGTGGCTCCGGATGTGTTGGTTAAACAAACCGCCGACGACGTGTTGAGCATCGTTAAGAATGATAAAGAAATTCAAGCGGGTAACCAACAAAGACTGTTTGCGGTGGTGGAAGAAAAAATCTTACCCAATTTTGATTTTGATCGGGTTTGTCGCATGGTGTTGGGCAAAAATTGGAAATCGGCCACACCGGAGCAGCAAGCCTTGTTTCAAAAAGAATTCCGCAGCCTGTTGTTACGTACGTATGCCACGGCACTGGGCAAATACCGTGATCAGGTGATCGAATACCGGCCCATGCAAACGGATGCCAGTGAAAAAAATGTCACGGTAAAAACCCAAATTCTACAAAAAGGCGGTCAGCCCATTGCCGTGGATTACAGTTTGGTCAAGGGTCCAGCTGGCTGGAAAGTTTACGACATCATTATCGAAAGCGTAAGCTTGGTGACAAATTACCGCAGTCAATTTAGCAGCGAGATTCGTCAAAATGGTTTGGATAGTTTAAATAAGAAGCTGGCTGACAAGAATGCTGCGGCTGAAGTTAAGCCCTAAGCTTAAAGCCTTGATGGTCATGAACTCTCCCACTAAAATCGAGCAGCAAGGAAAACAATGGCGCTTGGCTGGCGATGTGCTGATGGATAATGCCAATGTCATCCTGCAGCAAAGTCAGGCTTTATCCATGGGCGACGATTTTTTGGTGGATTTTTCCGCCGTCAGCAAGGTTGATACGGCCGCACTCAGTCTCATGATGGAATGGCAACGGCGCGCCATGGCTTCTTCTTCCCGTATTAGCTTTGTTAATTTGCCCTTGAATTTAAGCCGTTTATTGACGGTTTATGGCTTGACGGGATTTGTGCCCGTCAGCGCCTCTTGAGGCGCACTTAACGATTTTTTAAGTCACCATCCACCCCCTTGGGCTCGTTCATGTACCCGCCCTTGTTCAGTTAAGGCCGCTAGTCCGCGTATTATGACCACTGCCATTAAAATTAATAATATCCATAAGCATTTTGGCAGTTTGCATGCGCTAAAAGGCATTGATTTGAGCATAGAGCAAGGCGAATTCTTTGCCCTGCTTGGTCCGAATGGTGCCGGCAAGTCCACCTTAATCAGTCTGTTGGCCGGTTTAATTAAGCCCACCGCCGGCGATATTTCCGTGCTGGGTTTTGATGTGGTGCGTCAGTACCAGCAAGCCAGGCAATTGCTAGGCATCGTTCCGCAAGAATTGGTGTTTGATCCATTTTTTAATGTGCGTGAGATGTTGCGCTTTCAAGCGGGTTACTTTGGTCGCGGTCCTGAGAATGATGCCTGGGTGGATGAGATTTTGGCAGGATTGGGCTTGGCTGATAAGGCGCACACCAATATGCGCAAGCTTTCTGGTGGTATGAAACGGCGTGCCTTGATCGCGCAAGCGCTGGCGCATAAGCCGCCAGTCATTGTCTTGGACGAACCCACCGCGGGCGTGGATGTGGAATTGCGGCAAATGATGTGGGAGTTCATTAAAAAACTCAACCAAGATGGCCATACCATTATTCTTACTACCCATTATTTGGAAGAGGCGGAAACCCTGTGTACGCGGGTGGGCATGATGAAGCAGGGCGAAATTGTCGCTTTAGACAGTACGGCTAATTTGCTCAATAAATTCTCCGGAAAGAAATTAAGCCTCAATTTGGGGGAGGTTAGCTTGCCTGTCGCAATTAGGCCTATGTTGCGCAGTCAAGATAAAGGCATCTTTAGCTTTGCCCTAAGCAATATGGCGCAAATTGAGCTGGTGTTATCCAGTTTGCGTACGGCCAATATCTCAGTATTGGACATGCAATTACACGAAGCAGACTTGGAAGACGTCTTTCTGTCATTGGTAGGAAAAGCATAATGCCTTCATCCATTAAATTAGCGGGGTTTAATATGGCGGGTATAAGAGTGAGCGCTAAGTACCGCGGTCCTTGGACCTTGTTGAAAAAAGAGATGTTGCGTTTTTGGCGGGTCGGTTTTCAAACGGTGGCCGCGCCTGTCATTACCGCTTTGCTGTATTTGCTGATTTTTTCGCATGTGCTGGAAGGCCGTGTGCAAGTTTACCAAGATCTGCCTTATACGGTTTTTTTGATACCAGGCCTGATCATGATGTCGGTCTTACAAAATGCCTTTGCTAACAGCTCATCCAGTTTGATTCAATCCAAGGTGATGGGTAACTTGATTTTTGTCTTACTGACACCGTTGACGCATATGCAGTTCTTTTTTGCTTTTTTATGCGCGGCGATTATTCGTGGCCTGGTGGTGGGTTTGTGTATTTACTTGGTCGCCATCTGCTTTGTGGATTTGCCCATAAGTCACCCTGGCATGGTGTTGGCTTTTTCATTATTGGGCAGCGCCTTATTGGGCACCTTTGGCATTATTGCGGGCATATGGGCCGATCGATTTGATCAAATGGCGGTGTTCCAAAACTTTATCATCATGCCTTTGTCCTTTTTATCCGGGGTTTTTTATTCCATCCATTCCTTGCCGCGATTTTGGCAGACCGTGTCGCACCTCAATCCATTCTTTTACATGATAGATGGTTTTAGGTATGGTTTTTTTGGTCAATCTGACATTTCGCCTTGGATTAGTTTGGGCATTGTTGGCGCTGCATTCTTACTGTTAGCATGGAGTACGCTAAAAATGTTAAAATCCGGCTATAAATTAAGAGCATAAGCCGCTAGGCTAAATTAAAAAGGCAATATTCCAGTGTTAAGCGCGCAACAATTACAGTCTTACATTACCCAGCATTTAGCTTGCGAATACATCAAAGTGTTGGGCGATGATGGCACGCATTTTGAGGCGGTGATTGTCAGCCCAGCCTTTGTGGGAAAAAATAGGGTGCAGCAGCATCAGTTAGTTTATGCGGCGCTAGGCGATAGAATGCGCGTGGAAATTCATGCCTTGTCCATGCAAACCTATACCCCAGAACAATGGGCAACGCGGTCTTAAAAATAGAATTTAATACAATAAGTGATGGAGATAGCAATGGACGCACAAGCGCAAATTAAGCAAACGGTCAGCACCAATCCGGTGGTGCTTTATATGAAAGGCAGCCCCAAATTTCCGCAATGCGGTTTTTCTAACTTGGCGACGCAAATTTTAGAAGCTTGCCAAGTGCAATACCTGGCCATAGATGTGTTGGCAGACCAAGCGGTACGTGAAGGCATTAAGGTGTATGCGAACTGGCCGACCATACCGCAGTTGTACATTAAGGGTGAATTTGTTGGCGGTTCAGATATCATGCGGGCTATGTACGAAAATGGAGAGCTTCAAACGATGTTGGAAGCGGCAAAGTAATTGGATAAATTAATCATACAAGGTGGCAATCGCCTCAATGGGGTGGTCACCGTTTCTGGGGCTAAGAACGCGGCTTTGCCTATTTTATGCGCGGCCTTGTTGGCTGAAACGCCGCTGCATTTAAGCGGCGTGGCGGCATTGAAAGACATAGACACCACCATTAAATTGCTCGACACCATGGGCGTGAAAATAGCACGCAATGGCAGTCAAGTAAGCCTAGATGCCAGTGAGGTGGCGTCTTTTGAAGCTACCTATGAGATGGTGAAAACCATGCGCGCCTCGATATTGGTACTGGGCCCTTTATTGGCCCGTTTTGGTACCGCTCGCGTGTCATTGCCAGGTGGCTGTGCCATCGGTTCTCGGCCGGTTGATTTGCACATTAAAGGCTTGCAAGCGATGGGCGCGGCCATACACATTACCCACGGTTATATCCAAGCCAGCACCTTGCATTTGCCCAATCGACGCTTGCAAGGCGCTAGGTATTACATGGACATCGTGACCGTCACGGGCACGGAAAACTTGATGATGGCGGCAGCTTTGGCCGAAGGCACGACGGTATTGGAAAACGCCGCCAAAGAACCGGAAGTCATCGATTTAGCGGAAATGCTGATCAAGATGGGCGCCAAGATTAGCGGCGTGGGGACTGACGTGATTACCATCGTTGGCGTAGAGAAGCTCAATGGCACCGAGCATAACGTGGTGTGTGACCGCATTGAAGCCGGCACTTACATGGTGGCCGCGGCGATGGCCGGTGGCGAAGTGACCTTGCTTAATGCCAGAGCGGATTTGCTGGACGCGGTCATAGAGAAACTGCGTGAAGCTGGCGCCAGCGTGAGCAGCGATAAAAATAGCATCACCGTGAAAAGTGACGGAAAACTGAAGGCGGTAAACATACGTACCGCGCCTCATCCGGCTTTCCCTACCGATATGCAGGCGCAATTTATGGCGCTTAATACGGTGGCCAGTGGCGTGGCAAAAGTGACGGAAACCATCTTTGAAAACCGTTTCATGCACGTGCAAGAAATGCAACGCATGGGGGCGGACATCAGTATAGATGGCAACACCGCATTGGTTAAAGGGGTGGCGGCATTAGACGGTGCAACCGTGATGGCCACCGATTTGCGCGCATCGGCCAGCTTGGTCTTGGCCGGCTTGGTGGCCCGTGGCGAAACGGTGATAGAACGTATTTATCATTTAGACCGCGGCTATGAAAATTTAGAAGCAAAATTAAACGCATTGGGCGCCAATGTGAAACGAGTGTAAGCATGATTACTATTGCCCTTTCAAAAGGTCGTATCTTCGAAGAAACCACCCCATTATTGGCGGCGGCGGGTATACACGCCTTGGAAGATCCTGAATCTTCACGCAAGCTGATATTGGCCACCAATCGGGATGACGTACGTTTGATTATTGTCCGTGCTTCCGATGTGCCCACTTATGTGCAATACGGCGCCGCCGATTTAGGTATAGCCGGTAAAGACGTGCTGGATGAGCATGGCGGGGATGGTTTGTATCAACCTATAGATTTGAAAATTGCTAAATGCAAAATGATGGTGGCGGTGCGGGAAGATTTTGATTATTTTGCGTCTATACGCAGCGGTGCGCGTTTAAAAGTCGTGACCAAGTATGTCAAAACTGCCCGTGAGCATTTTGCCGCTAAAGGCATGCACGTGGATTTGATCAAACTCTATGGATCCATGGAGCTCGGTCCTTTGGTGGGCTTAGCGGATGTTATCGTGGATTTGGTCAGTACCGGCGGTACTTTGCGGGCCAATAAGCTCAAAGCGGTAGAAGAAGTGGGCGACATCAGTTCGCGTTTGGTGGTTAATCAAGCCTCACTTAAATTGCATCGCGATAAAATTCAACCGATTATGGACGCCTTTTTAAGCGCCATTGCTAGCAAATAACGATTTGAAATTAAGCTATTGAGAAGATTAGGTTTTTTATGAGTGTAAATATGAGACGTTTCGCCACCAGCGATAGCGATTTTGACGCTAAGTTACAGGCCTTGTTGGCGTTTGAAACAGCGCAAGACGATAGCATAGACGAGGTGGTGGCCAACATACTGAAAGAGGTTAAAAAGCGTGGGGATGCAGCAGTGCTGGAGTATACCCAGCGTTTTGATAAAACCAGTGCCAGTCATTTAAGCGAGCTCGAAATCAGTAAACCAGCCTTGGACGAGGCTTTAAAGAGTTTGCCGGCTGAGCAGCGGGCCGCCTTACAAGTGGCGGCTGATCGGGTGCGCACCTACCACGAGAAGCAACTCATGAGTTCGTGGAGTTATACCGAGGCCGATGGCACTTTGTTGGGTCAGCAGGTGACTGCGCTAGATCGCGTGGGTTTGTATGTGCCAGGGGGTAAAGCGGCCTATCCGTCATCGGTGTTGATGAACGCGATTCCAGCCAAAGTAGCCGGTGTTAAAGAGTTGATTATGGTAGTGCCGACGCCGAACGGCGAGCGCAATCCCTTGGTATTAGCGGCAGCAGCCATATCCGGCGTGGATAGGGTGTTTTGCATAGGCGGCGCGCAAGCGGTGGGGGCTTTGGCCTATGGCACGCAAACCGTTCCGCAAGTGGATAAAGTCGTGGGCCCAGGCAACGCCTACGTGGCCGCGGCCAAGCGTCGTGTGTTTGGCGTGGTAGGCATAGACATGGTGGCTGGCCCTTCAGAAATTTTAGTCATATGCGATGGCAAAACCAATCCAGATTGGGTGGCGATGGATTTGTTTAGCCAAGCTGAACACGACGAATTGGCGCAAGCTATTTTGTTAAGCCCAGACGCTGACTTTTTAGATAAAGTGCAAGCCAGCATAGACAAGTTGTTGCTGGACATGCCGCGTAAAGACATCATTAAAACGGCTTTGACGGATAGAGGCGCGTTGATACAGGTGCGTGACTTGGCCGAGGCGGCTGACATTTGCAATTACATTGCGCCCGAGCATTTGGAGCTGTCTATGGATGACCCCTTGGCTTTTTCTGCCAGCATCCGGCATGCCGGTGCGATATTTATGGGGCGCAATACCTGTGAAGCACTGGGCGATTATTGCGCTGGCCCTAATCACGT
>SXGU01053386.1_pt1 | contig 12945 bp, 8 predicted proteins | sample 3174531 | NCBI WGS metagenome assembly SXGU01 (sample SAMN11356863, study PRJNA531348) | freshwater metagenome | isolation source: freshwater sample F1-140 | place: China: Fuxian Lake, Yuxi | collected 2017-12-25 | reverse complement strand
CCGTGAGCCCTATCGCCAATACGAGGAAAAAGGTCCCAATCACTTCGGTGATCAACGCCTTCATTGCTGGCTCCCGTCAGGGGTCGTGAGGGTTGCGCTACACCTGAACATGACTCAATAAGTACGTAAGTATGGCGGAACACACACCCGTGTGGCCACTCGCCTGCGCCAACACCCCACCACGTACAACGGCCCCGGGAGGGGCATCGCAAATGATCAAGGAGTTCATCGCGTTTCTCAAGCAGTACGGTGTCATCGGCCTCGCCATCGCCGTGATCATCGGCGGAAAGTTCAACGACTTGTTGAAATCCGTTGTCGACGGGCTCCTCATGCCGATCGTTGGGATGATGACCCCGAGCGGAGAGTGGCGTGATGCGGCATTCGAACTCAACGGCTCGAAGTTTCTCTACGGTCCCGTCATCGGCTCGATGATCGACTTCGTGATCGTCGCGGCGATGGTCTTCATCATCGCAAAGAAAGTGCTGAAGGAAGAGCAGGTCGCCAAGAAGTAGCCAAGGCGGCTACCGCTTGCGGAACCGCCAGTCATACGTGAGGTCGAATCCAACCTGGTAGGTGTCCGCAAACGACCCGACGCGGCTGCAAGGTGCCGGGCCGGGATCAATCGAGAGGAGCGCTCCCACGGACCGCCGAGGCCGATACTCGGCGGCCGTGCCGAGCCAGAAGGGCACGTTTCCGGTGGAGGACACGCGGGTCCCGCGGCAGACTCCGCCGCTCAGGCTGAAGAACGAGTCGCTGCCCACCTGACGCCCGCCGGTGACGGCAAAACTGTTGAGCACGTCGATCGGGTTCGAGATCAGGTTGGTCGCACCTTCGTTGGCAACCGTGGACACCTGCAGGGTCTGGAAGAACGGCAGCACGGTGCCGAGTACGCCTTCCAGCAGTCCACCGAGCGACGGGACCAACGCAGCCTGCGCGGTTTGTTGCGCGGACTTCGAGTTCTGCGGCACACCGAATGTCGATTGGCCAAACACCAGGTAGCTCACGATTTCGCTTTGGCTTGTCGCCGAGCCGAGGTTGCTCGTCAGCGTCAGCCGAGGGCGATCCGTGGTGCCGAAGAGGCGCGCGCCAATCGTGACGTCATCATCGGAGCGGCGGACCACATACGACGTGTAGATGTCCAGCGCCGCGGGGATATCGGGCGTGCCCTCGAGAACCACGACTCCACTGTCCACCCGGAACGTGCGTTTGATTGGTCCGAGGTCCACGCGATAGGTGCCGCGCGTGGCGTTCACCGATCCGCTGATCCACGGTCGGTCGAGCGGCCCAAAGAGTTCCAGCGCGCCGGCGAGCTGCACATTGGCTTCGCGCGACCTGAGCCGCACATCACTGCCAAATGACACGACCACGCCGTTGACCGTCGGAATCCCGAGGCGCGCGATGCTGTCAACCGCCGGCGCGGTGCGGCGACGTCGCGATGGACCAATCGTGAACACGGCATACGGCAGGTACACATTCCCCGAGACGCGTGGCTCACCAAGGAGCCCGTCCACATCGAGTTGCCACGTTGCCTCGGCGGTCGCGAGTCGCGGGTCGTTGATCACGCGGAATCGGCTGGCGGTGGACGTCAGGTCCAGCGTCCATTCGCTCCAGCGGTTGCCGGCGAGTCGGATGAGCCCTGAGATAGCCGCGGTGTCGCGCGGGGAATCCGTGGCGTCTGCCAGTCGGAACGTGCGTACGTTCACCGAATCGCCGGCGAGTGCGATGTCCGCCATCAGGTCGCGCGCTTCAATGCCGTAGCGGGGGATAGCGAACGCGCCGCGGGCAATGGTGAGCGTGCCGCGGCCGCGCGGCCGCCGCAACGTTCCTTGCACGTCCATGGCCACGTCGAGCCGACCGGCGAGTCCTGTGACGCGTGGCGCGATGCCCTCGAAGTCGGCAAGCGGCACACTGTCGGCACGCACCCGGAGCGACATTGGCGCATCAATGATCCGGTCGTCCACTTGTCGGAGCGAAAGATCGAGCGGTACGTCGCCACGGATGTCGAGGACGCTGCGGCCTGCCATCGTCCCCACCAGCGCGAGCGCGGCGCGCCGGCTGGCGTAGGTGGCGTCGAACTTGAACGCCGGGCGTGGACGGTCGCCCGAGGTCAGCGAATCCACCGTCGCGGTCGCGATCATTTGCGGCGTGTCGCGCGTACCCGTGACCCGTGCCGCCGCGTTGACCTGCCCGGCGATCTCCGCGGGCAGGAAGCCGAGGAAGGCGATCTCGTCGGTTGCGAGGTTGCGGACTTCCACGCGCGCGTCAATCGGCCCGCGATCGGCGATGGCCCCGGCGGCTACCAGCATTCCGTTGTGGTCACTCCGGATGAGCAGCGAATCCACCGACACGGATGTGGCCGTCACCTGCAGCTGTGCCGGGCGGGCGAGTGCCCACTTATGCCCGCTCACCAGCGCGAGAAGCGAATCGAGTCGCACGGCGTACGCTTCGTCCATCCAGGTGACGTCCGCAACAGCCGAGACGTCCACGGTATCGCCAATGGCGATCCGCGCGCGCCCACGCGCCCGCTCGCCCCGGTCGAACTGCACGGCCACGGAGGCCGAGTCGATGCGTGAGGCGCCGCTCACCACGTTGACGAGCGTACCGCGCAGCAGGCCCGTTCCGCGATCGGGGAGGCTGTCGAGCCTGACATCGCCGACGACCGATCCAATTGTCGTGGTGCCGACGCGGATCGCCGTGCCGCCGACCAGCGTGCGGAGCGCGGCTGACTCGAACGACCCACGCAGTACGCCCTCGCGCGTGTTGAGGCTGCCGCCGAGTTCCGTGAATCTCGCCGCGCCGGTGCTGTCGAGCAGGAGCGACTGCAGTGACGCCAGGGAATCAATCGTGGCGCTGAAGGTCAGGGAGTCACTGCCGCCGACGCCGGTGAGCGCCAGGCTGCCGCGCGCCTCGACAGCCCACCCAATCGCCCGGAGGGACGCGGTGTCGAGATGAAAGCCGGTGGAGTCATATCCGAACCGCAGCACCGCCGTCTGCAGCTTCGTGCTGCCGATGAGCGACGTGGTGTCGAGTCGCACTTCCAGATGCCGATCAAGGCGCGTCGCGCTGTCGTCCATGGCCAGGCGCAGCGTACCGCTCATCGAGAGGGCAGGGATCTCCTTGCGCCCGATGAACACGCCGGGGTCGATCTCGGTCAGCGTGCCGGCGAGGTCCAGGCGGGTGCGAAGCGTGTCCAGCAACGACGTGCCGGTGATGCGCACGGAACCGTCACCGCCCCGAATCCGCGCATCAATCCACATCGTGTCGGCGAGCGCCGAGAGCGTCAGCGAGCCCGATGTGGTGCTGCGCAACGGCACGACGCTCTTGTTCCCGGCGAGTGTCGCGATGGCGATCGTATCGAGCGTCAACTCGGCGTCGAGCCATCGGGTGTTGTTGTCCGATGCGATTCGGCCTGACCCGCGTACCAGTGAGGCCTGTCGGTCGCCGTCAATGTGGCGGACGACGAGGTCCGAGAAGAGCACATTCTTCGTCGGCCCATTCAACGAGAGGTGTCCGACGAGTGCGCCACTCAGTGAGTCGGCCGCGCGCGAAACCACTCCGGCGGTGCGGACGTCCATCGAGTCAATGTCTACGCGGAATCCCATCAGCCGCGTCGTCACACCGGACACATCCATCGCGCCATGCGCGCGCAGGCGCGACTGGGCGCCATGGAGACGTGCGTCAGCAAAGGTGGCACGCACTGAATCGATCACGAGACTGTCGAGAAACCCGCCGCTGGCACCGACCTGACCGGTGAGCGCGCCGCGCCATCCGGGGGCAAGGATTGTGTCGCCAAACACATTGCGCACCAGCGCGAGATCGATCGGGGCCATGGTGAGCTGGAGATTGCGGACTTCTGTGCGAATCCCCGGTGTCACCGTCACTCGGCCGGTGATGTGCGAAGCGAAGGCGCGCAGGTCGAACGCCTCGACCTCGTACCGAAACGCGCCATCGGCGGCGGTGCGCACGGCCACGCGCGCAGTGCCGTTCCCCTCCGAGGGGAAGAGCGCGGACATCCATCGTACGTCGGTCACGGAAAGGCTGTCCGACACGACGTCCAGCGCCCACTGCGTCGGGAGATTGGCCTGCCACGCAATGACGCCGTTCAGGCTCGCGCGTGAGCCGGGAAGTCGCAGTCGCGAAATGTCGAGACGGAGCGAATCGGCCCACCAACGCAGGTCACCCGCGGCTGAGACGAGGCGAACCGGCGGGTTATTGACCGTGAGCGCAAGCGCACGCAGCGCTGCGTGCCCGCCATCCGGACTGGCCAGTGTGGCCGCGCCGGTGGCCAACTCCATTTGTGAATACTCGCCTCGCACATTCGGTCGCCCGCGACCGGTATCCGGAGTGCTTACCACAATCCGACTGCGGCGGATCTGGATGCTGTCGGCCATCACGACGCGTGAAGCACCCCTTGCCGGGATGCCCGGCTCGGGCGGTTTCGCTGCGAACAGCGCGTTGACGTTCCACTTGCCGTTGCGGTACTTCTCAATCAGCACGTCGGCACTGTCCACCACCACGACGCCGAGCTTCACTGTGCCCCGCAGCAGCGTCGGGAGCGAAAGACCGCCGCTCAGTCGTCCGATGTGCGCGACGGTCTGCCCGGACGAATCGCGCAGCACAAGCGATTCAACGCTCCACGCGTCCCCAATGCCGCCGGAGATTCGTCCAAGCGTGAGTGTGGCGCCCGGCGCCAGCCGGTCGCTGATGGTCGAGACCAGCAGGCCGCGGATCCGCTCGTGTCCCCAGTCGGTCTCGAGCACCGCAATAGCGAGCGCGACGACGGCCCCCGCCGCCGCGATCAGCAACGAGAACGCGATGACGACGACCCGGGTGCGCTTCGTCAAAACGCCTGACCGAGACTGAAGTGGAAGCTGAGTCGCGACAACAAGCCGCGACTCTTGCCGGGAAGAAACGTCGCCGGGCACGATGTAGCGCTCGGCATGCCGCCGCTCGCCGGCCTCAGGGAATCGTCACTGCCGGGACTCACGCAGATCGCGCGACCCAAAACGCCATTCGCGGGATCGGCCGCCTGCACGAGAAACGCCGGTCCCGCCTCCACGCCGTTCGGGTTGTAGCCCACGTCCATGCGGAACGGACCGAGCGGTGTGATCAAGCGGACGCCGAATCCCGGCGTGGCGCGCGCTTCGGCGTTGGTCACGCTGAACAGGTCGCGCGTGTTCCACACCCGGCCCACGTCGACGAACACGACCCAACGGAGCAAATCGTTCGGCCAGCCGCGGCGCGTGCGGAATTCCAGATTCGCGAGCCACATCGCGTTTCCACCGCTCGGTGCGATCCGGTCGTAGTCCACATCGCTGCGCGCCTGGCCGACCTCGGTGCCGCCGGGTCCCGCGATGGTGTCGATCGCGTTCACGATGTAGCTGCCCGGCCCGAGCAGGTTCTGCCCGTAGCCGCGCACCGAGTTCTGGCCACCGCCGTAGAATCGCTCTGACGGCGGCAAAAGGAACGACCGATCGGCCGGCGCGACCACCGCGCCGAGCTGTGTTCGCATGGCGGCGGTGATCCACGGACCCAGCGAGCGATACCCTGCGATCTCACCGACCACGCGACCGAAGTCGATGGGCAGGATCTTGCCGATTGAAGCGTGGCCGTACTTCGCATCGACCGACCATCGCACGCCCGACGTGGGATCGTCCGTGGGCAGGAGCGCGTTCTTCACGAACGACGTCGCCACCGTGTGCATGGGTGACCGAAGCACAAAGCTTGCGACATCCTCAAGCCGGCAAAATCCGAACTGCGTGCACGACACGGCGCGGTCGGCGCGGGTCCGCGAATCGGTGTACGCATATTGCAGCGTTGCGCTGAGCCGGTCGCCGAGGGAATGCGTCGAGCTGGCCAGCGCGCCGAGGTCCGTGGTCTGTTCGTACGCGCCCACGGCAGAGCGACGCTCACTGAAGAGGCTGACTTCGGGTTGCCAGCGCGCGGTGCCGATAGGCGGAAGTCCGCGCAGGCGTACCGTTGCGCCAAGAAAATAGTTCAGCTCCTGGCTGAACGGATCGTCGCGCACGCGGCCCGCGCAGAGTGGTTCGAGTCCGCTGATGTGGCCGCCGAGTCCGATCTTGGAGAGCCGGCCGCTGATCTCCAGCCGGTGACCCAGGCCAAGAAAGTTCTGCTCCGTGAATCGTCCCTGCGTGCGAAAGCAGTCGAGCGTGCCCCATCCGCCGGTGGTGCGCGCACGTTTGCGGTCGGCCTCCACAAGGGTCACGGCCATGGCGATCGTGTCGCGCTGCGCACCCGTCGCCCCGGCCGCGGCCGCCGTGTCCACACGGACCAGCTTGTACAACTCGAACCCGGCGATTTCACGTTGTCCATCGCTGATCCGGCGCGCGCTGAAGGGTTCTCCGGAGCGGATGCCGAACGCCGTGCGGATCGCCCCCTCGCTCAAGGCGGGTGTTTTGCCGCTCGGGGCGACCGCGATGTTGACGCGGCCGATATAGGTGAGCGGACCCGGCGTGAACGTCAGGCGTACGCTGCCCACGCGCCGCACCGAATCACTCGACACGTCGACGATCGGCGGGCGCGCACGGGCATGCCCGGCATCGCGCACCAACGCCTGTACGGAATCCGCCACGGCGTGGACGACCGAATCGTCGAGGGGTTGGCCCATCAGGAGTTTCACCAACGTCCCTGAGTCCGCGGCACTGGCCGGCAACCCCGAGATCTGGACTGAGGCAATGGCCACCGGAGTGCCTTCCGTGATGTCGAAGGTCACGGTGGCGCGCCGATCGCCGTGTCGCGCAATGCGACCGATCACCCGGGCCGCGATGAAGCCACGATCGCGGTAGTCCGCTTCAATGTTGGCCGCGTCTTCGACGACGTCGGCGGAATCGAGACAGGTGAGCGGGCCGATCTTCCATCCGAACACGCGACGAAAGATTCCCGTGCGCTCGGTGACGGGAATTGGCGCAATCATTCCCGCGGGCAGTTTCTTGGCGCCACGGAATCGCACGTCCTCCACCATCGGATTGCGCACCGTGCACGGGTTCTTCTGTGCCGTGGCGGTACCGGGCAGGGCGCCAACCGCGGCGAGCACGACCGCGGCTACGCCAGGCACCCGCAGCCTGTACCACCTCATCAATGGACCGGACGTCGGCGTCACCCCTGCAAGCTACCGGCTTGGCCGAAGGCCCTCTACCGCTCGCCCAAAGGCACTACTCCGTTCGGCGGGGTTTGGCGCGCTTCGTGGCGACGGCGTTTCGCGGGTTCTCCGGCCATTCGTGGCGTGGATACCGGCCGCGCATCTCCTTGCGCACGTCCGCATACGACCCAGCCCAGAAGCCCGCAAGGTCGCGCGTGACTTGCAGCGGCCGACCGGCCGGTGAGAGGAGATGGAGCGTGAGCGGCACGCGACCGTCGCCCACGCGTGGCGTGTCGGCGGAGCCATACAACTCCTGCATGCGCACAGACAGCGCCGGTGCGCCCGGATCGCTGTAGTCCACCGGAACCTGCGATCCGGTTGCCATCTTGATGTGCGTTGGCGCAACGCGGTCGAGCTGGGCGCGAAGCCGCCCGGGCACGAGGGCGAGGAGCGCGGAACCGAGGTCGGCACGCTCGAGGTCGCCCCATCGGCGCAGTTCGGCGAGGGCGGGTGCCAACCAGACGTCGATCTGCGCCAGCAGTGCGCCGTCTGTGACGTCGGGCCAACTGGCGTCCACCGTCCGTGCAAACGTCAGGCGTTCGCGCATCCTGCGCGCGGACTCGCTCCACGGAAGCGCCGCGATGCCAACCTCGCGAACTCGCGCGGTGAACGCGGCCGCCGTCACCACCGAATCCGTCACGCGCTGCGAATGTTCGGCGAGCACGAGCGCGCCGAGCTTACGACGTACGGTGGCGAGTACCGCGCCGCTCGCGTCGTCGAATCCCGCACTGCGTGATTCGACCATCTGTCCGCTGAAGAGTCGTTCCACGGCGCCCGCATCCAGTTCGGCGGCGAGATACACTCGCGCATCGTCGCGCTTGCCGTCGGTATCGGCGATGGCCAGCCATGCGGCGCCGGCGAGTGGCGAAGCCTCTGGTACGAGCGCCCCGCGGCCGTTGCGCATCCGGAACCGGCCCCGCTTTCCGGCTGCCTGTGCCACCCGGTCAGGGTAGGCGAGCGCGACCAACTCGGCAGATGTCGTCGCGGGGTCGCGGTCAGCGCCGCGGCCGGATTTGCTGCGTGCCGCAGTGCCCACGCGCTCCGCAATACGGCGCGCTTCGTCGCGCAGACGGTGCAGCCGGCTTTCATCCACGCGGACGCCCGCGAATCGGTCATTGCCGCGGAGCAGCGCCACGCGAATGCCGATGTCGGGATCGGGATCGCCATCACCGCGGACGAGGATATCGCGATCGCCGAGCAGCGCGGCAATGAGACTTGCCAGACCCACCTCACCGCGCTCGGCGCCACGCACCACGAGGTGGGCGAGCCGCGGATGCAGGCCAATCTCCGCGATGCGTGATCCGTGAGCGGTGGCACGGCCGTCCGCCGTGATGGCGTCCAGTGCGACCAGCAGCTCGCGAGCCTGTGCCAGCGCGGCACCTGGCGGCGCATCGAGCCAACGCAACGTGGCCGCATCGCCAATTCCGGTCAACGCCAGTTCAAGCGCAAGCGGGGCGAGGTCAGCGCTCAGGATTTCCGGCGTGCGCCGTGCCAGCAGCGCCGCGTGTTCCGCTTCGCTCCAAAGGCGATAGCAGGCTCCCGGCGCCGTGCGGCCCGCGCGCCCCGCGCGTTGCAGGGCCGCGTCTTGTGTGACGCGCACGGTCTCCAGCCGCGACATGCCTGATTGCGGATCGAAGCGCGGGACGCGCGCGAGCCCGGAATCCACCACGGCCCGGACACCTTCGATGGTCAGGCTGGTTTCGGCGACGGACGTGGCGAGCACGATTTTTCGCCGCCCGGGCAGGGCAGGGGCGATCGCCTCGTCCTGATCATGGCCGGACATTGAGCCGTGCAATGAGAAGATGCGAACCGCATCTCGTGCCCAGGTGCCCTCCAGGGCGCTGGCGACACGCCGTATTTCGCCGGCCCCGGGAAGGAAGACGAGCACATCGCCGTCTGTTTCGGCGACGGCGCGCCGGACGACATGGGGGACCGCGTCGACAGGTCGCACGCCCGGGGGCAGTGGTGCCCACCGGGTCTCCACGGGAAATGCCCGCCCTTCGGCCGTGAGAACCGCGGCGTCGCCCAGCAATGCTGCGACGGCGGCGCCGTCGAGCGTCGCCGACATGACCAGCAGTCGAAGCTCGGGCCGTACCAGCTCAGCGGTGTGAAGTGCCAGCGCGAGCCCGGTGTCCGCGACTACGCTGCGCTCGTGAAACTCGTCAAAGATCACGGCGGCAACACCGTCGAGGGTCGGGTCAGTCACCAGCATGCGGGTCAGCACGCCCTCGGTGACGACTTCGATGCGGGTGCGCGGCCCCACGCGTGTCTCGCCGCGTACTCGGAAACCCACGGTCTCGCCCAATGCATCGCCGTGGAGCAAAGCCATGCGTCGCGCGGCCGCCCGGGCCGCAAGCCGCCGCGGTTCGAGCACGATGATCTTGCCGTCCGCCGCCCACGGTTCGCCCAGGAGCGCCAGCGGAACGACAGTCGTTTTGCCCGCCCCGGGCGGGGCCTGCAGCACCGCCCGCGCGCCGGTTCGCAGCACATTGCGGAGGCGCGGCACGATGGCATCGATGGGGAGGGGGGCTCGCGTCACGGCGTGAAACCTACGCCCAGCGCGCCAGCGTATAACGCAGACCGCCCCGGACCCCGATTTCCGTGATCGCCACCTCCCCTCGACTTGCCGCCAAGACCGTCGCGTTCTGGCCCGCGCTTGGAATCGTCGCCTGCGGTGACTTCATCACAAAACGCATTGCGGAGGCCACGCTGGCGCCGCAGGTCCCACATCCGCTGGTCGGAGACTGGGTGCGGTTCACTTTGCTGTACAACACCGGCGCGGCGCTCAACATCTCACTTGGCGAGTTCTCGCGTGTGGGGCTGTCGGCCATCGCGGTGATGATGCTGGCCGTCCTGTACCGGATGTACCGTCAGCTGGCAGCACACGACGCCTGGCAGGCGGTCGCCCTGGGGCTGATTGCCGGAGGCGCTTTGGGGAACCTGCTGGACCGGATCCGGTCGGCCAACGGCGTGGTCGACTTCATTGATGTGGGAACCTCAGGCTGGCGGTTCTACACGTTCAACGTGGCTGACGCCGGGGTGACCGTCGGAGCGGTCCTTTTGGCCGCGCTCATGTTCCGGCGCCCTTCTGCGGACCCGCCCGGTTCGCGGTATCTTTCCTGACCTTCCTTAGGTGGAGAATCCGTCCGTGTCAGCGAAGAATTCGCCTCGCCGCCGCTTCATCGCCAATGTCATCGGTGGCACTGCGGCGCTTGCCGCGACCGGCGCAGCCGGAGCCTCGGAGATTTTCGCTCAACAGCAGGCGCCGGGTGGGATTCCGACGTATCCGCCGCCGCAGGGTGGCTGGGACCTCAAGTGGACGGAACGCATCGAGAAGGCGCGATATCGCGCCGTCTTCGATTCGGCGAACATCGATGACGGCATCGCGATGACGAACTCGCAGGTCTACATGGCCGGCTACAAAGAGGTGTACAACGCCGCGGATGCCGAAATGGCGGTTGTGCTCGTCTTCCGCCACCAGGCAATTCAGGTCGTACTCAACCACGCGCTCTGGGAGCGCGCGAAGTTCGGCGAGTCGTTGAAGATCAACGATCCCGCCACCAGCGCGCCGACGACCCGGAACCCGTTTCTCGGTCGCACGGCGGCCGATGGCGCGCCCGCTCGGCCAGGCCAGCTCGACGGATTGATGTCGCGCGGCGCGATCGTGCTCTGCTGCAATCTCGCGCTGATGCGCGCCGCCGGTCAGTTTGCACGGGCGCAAAATGTGCCGGTTGATGAGGCGCGTCAGCTGTTCATCGACAGCCTCGTGCCCGGCGTGATCCGGCAAACGAACGGGGTGTTCTCGGTGGCGCGCGCGCAGGCCGCAGGCGCGCAGTTCATCAAGTCCGCCTGACCGCACGTCGTGCGCTGATGCCAGCACGTCGCAAGAAGGGCGCGGGTGCGCTCGCCAAGTCGTACGATCGCGCCTACTTCGACAGGTGGTATCGCGACCCGAGGCGGCGTGTGGCCACCGGAGCCGATGTTTCGCGCAAGGCGCGGCTGGTCGTTGGTATCGCCGAGGCGCTCCTGCAGCGCCCCGTGCGCTCCGTCCTCGACATCGGCTGCGGTGAAGGCGCCTGGCGGCAGGCGCTGCGCGCGCTGCGTCCGGGGATCCGGTACGTGGGCGTGGATTCCAGCGCCTATGTGGTCGCGCGCTTCGGCAAGGCGCGCGGCATTCGCTACGGCACATTTGGGACGCTGGCGACGTCCGAACTGGATGGGCGGTACGACCTGGTCGTCTGCTGCGATGTGCTGCAGTACGTCGGCACACCCGAACTTTCTCGCGGGCTGGAAGCGGTCGCCGGGCTGCTCGACGGCGTGGCCTTCCTCGAGGCGTACACGAGCGCAGACGACGTGATTGGCGACCGCCGCGGCTGGCACCACCGGCCTCCGGCCTTCTACCGGCGGGCGTTCACCAAGGCCGGGCTGACCAGCGTCGGGATGCATTGCTGGGTCGGCGAGTCACTGCGACCCGCCACCGCCGCGCTGGAGCGGGCCTAGCACCGCAGCGGCTGGGGGCTTGAGTCGCGGACCTCGCCTGCCGCGCGAACGGGCGACGCGCCGACGGCTTGACCCAAGTCACCCCATCGATTAGCCTTTCATCCGGATATACGGATGAAGCAATCTCCCGTCTTCGGCCGGCTGGCCGCCCTCTCCGACCCGATCCGGGCGCGTCTGCTGCTGGCGCTGGAACGGCACGAGCTCACTGTTGGCGAGCTGCACCGCGCCCTGCAACTCCCGCAGTCCACGGTGAGCCGTCACCTTCGCGCGCTGGCCGACGCCGGGTGGGTTGCGAGCCGCGAGGACGGGACGAGCAATCTCTACCGCATTGCCCCGTGGGAAAAAGACGCCGCCGCGCGAACGCTCTGGCACGCGGTACGCGGGGAGCTCTCCGCGCTGCCGGCGGCTCATCGCGACGCCGACCGCGTCCAGCGTGTGCTCGCCGCCCGGCACACAACCTCGCAGAAGTTCTTCGCGACGAGCGCGGGCCAGTGGGACAAGCTGCGCGCGGAACTGTTCGGGCACCGGGCCGAGTTCCTCGCTCTCCTGGGCATGCTCGACGCCGAATGGACTGTCGCCGACCTTGGCTGCGGCACCGGCCAGCTGGCCGGCGCCCTCTCGCCATTTGTGAAACGCGTCATTGCCATTGACGAATCGTCGGCAATGCTGCGCGCGGCGCGCGCACGCCTGGCCGGTAACGCGAACGTGGACGTTCGGCAGGGAACTCTGGAAGAGCTTCCGCTCGCGAACGGTGAAGCCGACGTCGCCGTGCTCTCGTTGGTGTTGCAGTACATCGCCGAGCCCGGCGCGCTGTTCGCAAAGATTCGGCGCGCACTCGCACCTGGCGGTCGGCTGATCATCCTCGACCTCGTGGCCCACGAACGCGCGGACCTGCGCGAACAGATGGGGCATGTGTGGCAGGGCTTCGACTCGGCGCAAATCGTCGGGTGGGCCAGGGACGCCGGATTCCAGCGCACGACGGTTGCTGAAGTTCCCACCCAACCCGCAGCCACCAATCCGGGAGTGTTTGTCGCGGTGGCGCGTCTCTAACCGCCGTTCCCTGCCGCTCTCCGTCTACCGTCTACCGTCTACTGTTTACTCGCAGTGGTCCGGCTGTAAAACCTTCACTTCCTCAGAACAATGACTGTCGCTACTGCCCCCCACGCCTTCACCGCCGCACACGCCGCCGGTCGCCCCCCGTTCAAGGTGCGCGACATCTCGCTTGCGGAGTTCGGCCGCAAGGAGATTCGGCTCGCCGAGTACGAGATGCCCGGCTTGATGGCGCT
>SXGU01545547.1_pt1 | contig 12948 bp, 14 predicted proteins | sample 3174531 | NCBI WGS metagenome assembly SXGU01 (sample SAMN11356863, study PRJNA531348) | freshwater metagenome | isolation source: freshwater sample F1-140 | place: China: Fuxian Lake, Yuxi | collected 2017-12-25 | reverse complement strand
GGGCACGGTCTTGACTAATACGGGTTACACTTATTTTGGTGGTTTATGAACCGACTGGCATTCTCCTACATTCGTTGCTCAACTCGTGAGCAACTGAAGGGCAACTCAATCAGGAGGCAGTTGAAGCAGGCAGAGGAGTATGCGAAAAAGCACGACTTGGTCCTGAGTGAAAAGGGCTACAGGGACTTGGGGGTCTCAGCGTACCACGAGAAAAATCTGAAGGAGGGTAGCGAGTTTATGGCACTGATCGCTGCCATTGAAGACCGCAGGATCCCGAAGGGTTCAACCCTGATCATTGAAAACCTAGATCGCCTGTCTCGGGGCTTCATCACGAACTCGTTGCCCCTGTTTATGCGGATTATCAACGCGGGGGTCCGTATCGCAACGATCACCGACGATAGATGCTACGATCTAGCGTCAGTGAACAAGAACTCAATGGATCTGATGATGGCCGTGATGATCCTATCAGCGGCGAATGCAGAGTCGCAGAAGAAGAAGGATCGCATCGCCGATGCTTGGCAGAATGCCCAGAAAAATGCCGACCGTATCAAGATCAAGACCTCCTATCCGAGTTGGCTTCACCTTGAGGGAGAAAAGTTTAGTATCCGAAAAAAGGAGACGGACCTAGTGCGACGCATTTTTGAGATGTTTGTAGCAGGTGACGCGACGACTCGGATCGCACGCACTCTGAACGAGACTGGGGTGAAGACATTCACAGGGAAGACTTGGGCGGCCACCACCATCAAGTTCCTGCTGAAAAATCCTGCGGTTATCGGCGAGTACCACGCTGGACGCCGAGTAGGTGGTCGTAAGGTGAAGACTGGGCAAGTAGTGAAGGACTACTACCCGCAGATCATTTCACCTCGTGTTTTCCATCGCGTGCAGGCCCGTTTCAGGTTGAACCCAGCCCGAATCGGTAGGCCGCAGGCAGAAGACGCCAATCTTTTCGCTGGCCTAATCAAGTGCCCGTACTGCGGGAGTTCTATGGGCATCAACTCGGCAAGTTCTAGCCACGCTTTCATCTGCTGGCGTAGCGTGAATGGAGGCTGCGTCCGTGCCAGGATCCCCGTGCGAACAGTGGAGAAGGCTGTGATCACCTCCACGGCTTCAATCGTCGAGTCTATGGCGCTCGCGAAGGTGGACGCCGAGAAGATTGAGGCGCTTGAGGGTGAGTTGGCCCTGATCAAGAAAAAGGTTAGCAACCTCGTAAGCCTAGTCGCCGATGGCAGCGAGATAGAGGAGGCGAGAGAAAAAATCAGTGAACTCAAAGAAGCCCAGTCGCGGAAGGAGAGTGAGTTGAACCAAGAGCGAAGTCTGGACAAGTACAAGAAGCAGGAGGCAGATGGACTTTTTTTTAAGATGATTTCTGGCGTGAGAGGTTCTCGTGGAGACCGAAAACTTCGCCTGTCGCTGATACCTCACATCCGGCGATATGTGTCCAAGATAGAGCCGTACTTCGTCGGCGACAGGTATGTTCAGTATCGGCGGCGCGTGGTTGAACTCACGCCACAGTTGAAGAACGGAGGTGCGGTATTTCACCGGCTTCGTCGTGAGTTTGACCTAGATCGGATCCAGTATGTGAAGGTGTACTTCCACCAGTCGGTTGCCGGTGCAGGCAAGGGCTCCAATGTGTGGACCTACAAGGTCGAGCCTGTTGATGAACTCGGATGGTAACTGTTCAAGTTTCTGCTTGGAGGCAGGTGGGTTTCACTCGTCAGCGCGGCGGCAATGATTGACGCTGTCCTATGACCGTCTGTGCGTGGTGCTTTTTTTTGGCACACATTCCGCTTTCGTGTTCAATCGTGTCTCCACACGCTGCGATACAGCCCTTCTTCCATTCTGTGGCATTCGGTCTGCATCGGTGCGCCCGGCAATGCCCATTCTTGGCCGGTTCCTTGGCATTTGCAGGCATTTGGTGCCCTAGTCCATACCTACCCTGCCGCCGCTTGGGAAACGCCCTCTAAACGCGATTGGCGGGCCTTTTGACCCTGTCTGCACGCCGTTTGCGACTGGCGTCGCGTTGCCGCTCCACCTCGCGCCGATGCTGCTGGCGTCGCCGCAGAACGTTCAGCGCCGCCTTCTCCGTCTCCAGTTCCATCTTTAGACGATCTATCCGCACCTGCTGGGCATCGGTGCGTCGCTGGTCCATCGTGTCCTCGCGCAGTTCGGCCATCGTGGCGAGCAGTTGCCCGAGGTGGGTGGTGATCTGGGACAGGATGTCGCTGATCTCCTCGCGGCTGATCTTCATCGTTTGTACTTCCGAAGTTCGTCCATCTGGTCGCCTGTGCCTGCTCGTGTGCCACTTTTTTTAAGTGCCTGAAGCACTGCTTGGATTTCCTTCTCCAAGTCAGACTGATCCTTCGTCTTTTTATCGGTACTTTTTTTCATCGTGATTTTCTCCTCTAGAAATAAGTAGCAGGCAGACTGGTTTTTTAGCCGACTTTCTCGGAGGCATACCAGCGATGAACGCCCCGATAAAAAATCTATTCTGGAAGATAGACGCTGTGGGGGTCTCAAAAAGTGGGAAAGATAGTGAAGAACACAAAGAACACCTGAATAACACCAACAAAACTGAACTCTGTTCCAAAATGCCCTGCGGGCTGGTTTTTTTAGGGTGAAAATGAAAAAAGTGATCGGCGACTTTTTATGACCGAAGAGATCAAAAAAACCCTGAAGGCCAAGTGGCTGAAACTATCTGCTCAAAAAAAGCGGCTGGATATATTCCCTGACAAAAATCCAGTCCTGATCTCATCCAAAAAAGAAAAGGGGAGGACTGGAGTCTATTTTTTACGGCCATCTATCTTGGATTACAGACAGATGGCAGAAGATCTGCTGGCTGATCGCAACAAGACGATCAAAGAGAACTTCGTATGGTACTGCCGCCAGTTCATTTCCCAACTGATTGAGCAAAAACTGACTGAGGATGAGGTCTTGGATGATCTGGATAAAGGCAAGGAGACCTACTCACTCAACCTCAAGAAGATCAACCGGAACTACTCGCAGTTCAACGATCTGCTCATTGGTGAAAACATCCTTGAGGTGACTTCACTTCACGACACCGAAGAGGGTAAGTGTATTGAATACCAGATAGACCATAAGATCCTAAAAAAAGGAATATGCCGCGAGTATCTGTCCAAGATTGAGTTGGCTCGGCTGGTGGAGATGGCAGGTGGCAAAAACAAAGCCGACAAGACCACCAGCAGTCCTCCCGAGGTGGTGAAGGGGTTCATCTCCACGCTGAAGAAGACGAAGATCAAAATGAGCGATGTGCTCAAACTGGAGATTGAAGCAGGTAGGTTCGTGAAACTCTACCCCTCTGCGGTGCGGTTCATCGCAGGCAAGTACGACGCCAACATCGGCGAGAAAGACGGACGGTTCCACGCCAACTACACCTATGCCCCCAGCGAGTTCCGAAGCCTGATGAGGTATGGAGGCAGGCAGAGGTTCGTGGAGGGCGATGTGGCGGCGTGCCACTTCCACTTCCTGCTGGACGAGATGACTGACGCCGAAGAACGGAGCGCGATGGTGAAGGATCTGGCAACTGCTGATCCATACCTTGAGATGTGCGGCCATCCAGCAGGTGTGAGGCGAGAAGACCTCAAGCAGTCGTCGCACCCGTTCAAGTTCGGCATACGAAGTGATCGGCTGAGGGATCCCAATGCCACCGATTTAGAACGGTGTAGATTTGTACCGTACCGGAAAGGCCTGTTCTACCGCCACCTGTCAAAAAAGCACCCGATCTTCGCTGAAAGTATGGCGAACAAGCGTATTACTTGTAAGATACACAAGACAAGGTACTCCTGTGCCTTGTTCAGGCGTGAGGCGGCTGTGATGGTTCACGCTGTGGGCAGGCAGTGCCAAGTGGAGGGATTGGTCTACCTGCCGGTTCACGATGGGTTCCTCACGCTGCCTCGCCAGTATTGGCGGGTGTGCGAGGTGGTGGTGGAGGCGTTCAGGGCTGCCACGGGTTCGCTGCCGAGGATTAGGGGAAAGTGATCTTGGGAAGGTTGGCTGTCCTCTGCGCTTGCGTGGCTGGGAACTTCTTGCCGGGCTTGGCCTCGAAATATGAGAGCCACTGGCCGCGACATCGTTGAGTTGTTTGGGTACTCTCCCGACGATACTTCGGAGGAAGCATACCAAGCGTGGAAGGCGAGTAGGTGTCCGTTTTCAGGACAGTCCTGTACAAAGTGGAACCACGATCAGAGCAAAATCTACGGAACTTGTTCGGTGTCTCTAGGCGTCTCTCGAGAAGTCGGCTCCGAAGTCGTGATTTGTCCGACGCGTATCTACGCCAATGACTTTGAGGTTTTGAAGATGGTGGCGCAAACAGTTTGGCCTAGCGTGCCTACCGTTCTTGTTGGGGGTAGTGCGCACGAACTTCGGGTTAGAATGGCCAGGGTGAATGAGGCGGTTGTCGCTTTTGGCCGTAATTCGGTCTCTGAAGTTCAAGTCGATTCGGGAGGTCAGATGAGTTTTGATTGGGTGCTCCAGCGATACGAGGTCGGCTCGTCCTCCCGTGCGATGGAACCGAGGGACTTTGTGGCAATTGAAGTCCAGAGCATTGATACAACCGGCAACTATCGCGAGAACCTCGCCGCGTATGGCGCGTTGAAGGCAGGCAAGACTGTCCGCGCTATTCCGCCATCTTTGCACGGCCTAAACTGGGCCAATGTCCACAAGCGACTCATACCTCAGTTGGTTCGTAAAGGAAGCCTCGTCGGAATGTGCGAACGATCCAAAGGCTTCTTCTTCATCGTGCCTAAAGTGGTGTTCCAGAAATTTCAGGAGGTGATCGGTCCGCTTCAATCTCGCGACCGCCACGCTCGGGGGAACATCTCTATTCTTCAGGTTTCGCTCGGGCCCGATGCTGGAGTGGGCGCTCGCCGGAGCCTTGTTGCCCACCCGATGGTCCACTACAGCCAAGAGGAACTTGCGAGGGCTTCTATTCGCTCCGGAACGGAAGAGGCGGCCAGGAGCCTCGACCTTCAACTTAGGTCGATGATTTCACCTCGATCGCTATTCGAACTGGAGAGTTGATTGAATGTTTTGGGCGACCGTTGTCGGCGGCGGACTTCTTCCCTCCTCGTAGGCGTGGAGGCACGAAATAATTCTCTTTCCGAAAGCACACGCAAGCAACGGAGGTACTGCGTTCCCCACCTGTTTGTACTGGTCGGTTAGCGAACCGAAGAAGCGAATGTGGTCAGGGAAAGATTGGAGTCGCGCGGCCTCTCTCACGCTCAAAACGCGATTTTGAGTCGGGTGAAAATACGCTCCCCAATGTGGATCGCACTTGGTGAGTATTGTGCTGGCGATGCCCTTGGGGTCCAGACGGCCATAGCGCTTCGTGTGGTCGGAGCGCCTTGCGCGCTTCATCCCCACGGGGAGGAGTTCGAAAGGAATGTCCCTCCACGATCCTCCCTGAGGGATGTGTTTCAGCCTTTCGATGTTGGTCTTCGCGATTCCTGCGCACTCGTGGTTGAAAACCCACTTCGAGAGTTTCCTCAACTCGCGCTGGAACTCTGAACTTGGCTTACCTGTGTAGGCACTCTTTTGAGAGCCCCCGCCGTTGTCGATTGGGGGCAGGTCCGAGATGGCTTGATCAACGGTTGTAAAGGGCAGTCGAGCAACCCTCTCGATTTCCTCATTGGAGGACACGAGGCTCATTCCATCCAACTTTGTCGTGAAGTTTGCGCGCCCTAGCGCCTTGTGGCTCACTTCCGGGTACAAGAGTAGGGGTTCAAAATCCAGTCGCGTCCCGAGAAAAATCGTCCGCCAGCGCATTTGAGGGACTCCGAAGTGTGCGGCGTAAACTACCCGGACAGCGGTGCTGTATCCCAGTCGTTGCAGTCGCGTTATGATCGCTCGCACGGTTTCCCCGCTGTTGAAGGAGACCATTCCTGGGACATTCTCGATCATCACGCATTTCGGCTGAAACTCCTCCACGAAGCGCAAGAACTCTAGAAACAGGTGGTTCCTGCTGTCGCCCGTAGAGCGAATCGGCGCGTTTATACTGAAGCCTTGGCAGGGCGGTCCTCCCGCAACTAGGTCGAGTTCTCCTTTCGCCACGCCAAGCTCTCGCATCACATCAACCGCTGATGCCTGTCGGATGTCCTCCGTTAGAACCTTTGTCTCGGGGTGGTTTTGTTTGAGAGTTTCGGCGTAGGCCGGGGAGATTTCGTTGGCAAAAAGTGTTTTGAATCCCGCCATCTGAAGTCCAGCGCTCAAGCCTCCAGCCCCAGCGAAAAGATCGATGGAGTTGAATTGACGTGGGTTTTTTTTGGCTCCTTTTGGCATCGAGAGCGACTTTTGAGGCTCTCCAAAGTGCGTCAAGGCGAACCCGGCCATTTCGGCCCTGAAAATTTAGGGGAGGCGAAGAAAACCAAAAACACCACCGAACGGTGGTGTTTTTGTGCTGGACGAAGACTCAAAAATGTATAAATTACAAGTGATGCAAAAAGTCTTTGGTTATGTTCGGGTCAGCACCAATCTTCAACAGGAGGATGGAGCGAGCTTGGCCCATCAGCAGGAGCGTATCGTTGCCTTCACAAAAGCGCACGGACACGAGTTGGCAGGAATTTTCGTTGAGACTGGAAGTGGTAGTTCAGCCGAGAATCGTCCCGAACTTCACAAGGCGATGGGGGCAGCGTGCAAGGCGAAGGGAATTCTCTGTGTCCTTTCTTTGAGTCGTTTTTCGAGGTCTGTGATCGACACGTTGAACCTTGTGGCCCAACTGGACGAGGCGGGAGCGCGGTTCTGTAGCATCAGCGAGTCAATCGACACCACCAACGCGGTCGGTCGGCTGGTGTTCCGGATGCTCTCTACCCTCAATCAGTTCGAGCGAGAAATGCTTGTCGAGCGGACGACGAATGTTCTCGGGCATCTTCGACGCCAAAACAAGCGGACCGGTTGCATCCCCTACGGCTATTCGCTGGGGAATGACGGGGAAACACTCCTGCCAATTGCGGCGGAACAGGAGGTGATCCAGCGGATTCTTCGCCTTCGATCCGGAGGAAGTACGCTCGTTGCGATCGCGGACGATCTGAACGCCGGAGGGGTAATAACGAAAAATGCGGGTAAGTCTTGGTATGGTTCTACGGTTGCGAGTATTCTCAAACGCCAGCAACTACTCGCAGCGTGAAAAAGAAAAAGACCAAGAAAGTTCCCGCAATCAGCACGGCAGACCTCCTAGCGATGCGGAAGACGGAGGCGGTGCTTGTTCGGATGAGCAAGCAGGACAAAAACGTGCTTTTCGAGACTGCTCGGCGGCTTCAGTTGACTGTTACGGAACTTTTGACGCGGCTTGCCCGAATGGCGTCGGAGAAACTGCTCAAAGGCCGATGACACTCGTCTTCTACAACTCGAAGTTGAAGGACGCCGACGGGGGGCTTTTCGTCGGACAAGTCTTTTGGGACAAACTGCATCGAGGCAGAATTTGGGCCAGTATTTGCCCACTTAAATCCGAAGCGGAGGCAGATTATCCGATTTGGAAGAAAGAGGATGAGTATAACGCACAAGATAGACAAAAAATAATGAAAATGATCGGAAGGCTTAAAGCCAAGGCAGGTCTGTGGGAACTGGAAATCGTTTCGGAAGGAGAGACGGAGTTTTGTCCGAAAAGTTGATGGTTGCCGTGCCTTCGGAGTAGCGTTTTTCGAGCGGCTACGAGGTGCAGGATATGAGCCTGACACACCCATAGGTTTCGAGTTTGGGGCTTTCATACATATGGAGGTGAGTTCTTGTCGAAGTTTCCTCGGTGCGGAGTGATTGGAGATTGCATAAAGAATTGGGGTCTGCGCCTTCCGATTGGAGACACGCTTCGTAAAAGGGGGTAAAGGCTCTGGGTTTTCGGGGGAAGCAAAGATACTCACAAAACAAAAGCCGTCCTCTAGGGGCTGCCGCAGCACCTCCAGGGCGGAGCGCTTGAACTCGGGGAGCTCGTCGAGGAACAGCACTCCCAGGTGGGCGAGGGAAATTTCGCCGGGGCCCGGGATCGTGCCGCCGCCTGCGCTGAAGGTCGGGATGGTATCGTCGTGGTCTACTCGCTGTCCCGCTTCAGCCGTAGTGTCAGGGATACGCTCGCGATGGCAGATCGCCTTGATCGGTCGGGGGCACACTTGGCTAGTTTGTCTGAAAATCTAGACACTTCAACGGCAGTTGGCCGGATGATCTTCAAGTTGCTCTCTACGCTCAACGAGTTTGAGCGAGACCTCCTCGCAGAACGCACGGCAAACGCCCTTGGTCATCTTCGCCGCAAGGATGTTCGGATCAGTGGTCGCATACCCCTTGGGTATCGTTTGGCGGCTGATGGCACGACACTCCTACCTGATGCCGCTGGGCAGGCTGCCGTTGCCCGTATCAGTGAACTGCGTGGACACGGCAAGAGCCTGAACGCAATCGCCTGCCAGATGCGTCAGGAAGGCCACAGGACGAGCACTGGCGGATTGAACTGGTTCGGTTCAACGGTTGCCGCAGTCCTGTCCCGTCAGTTGAAACTTGCCGCCTAATGAAACGATCCAAACCCACCAAGAAAATCCCCGCACTCACCTCGGCTGAACTGCGGCGCAACCTGAAGAAGACGAACGCCGTGCTCCTGCGTTTGACGCCTGCCGACAAGGAGACGATCAACGAAGCCGCATCTAAACTTGGCATCACAACCACTGAACTGCTGACCAAAGCAGGCTTGATGGTTGCCGCAAAGATCAAGGTCTGAAGCCAAGGCTCGGTGGTGTCTTCGGACTGGATAGGAAGGCGTGCCATTTTGCCCCTCCATTTGAGTCTTCCACACAGGGCTAAAATGCCTCTGGAGACCCCACAAATATGGAAAAATCGCATACCCATAAAAATAAAAACCGTTAGGGCAGGGGTTCATGGCGGCGACGAGCATGAACGCGCAAGGCAGCGTGATCTTGCCGGCGCTGCGAGAGATGGTGACGTCGCCATCCTCCAGCGGCTGGCGGAGTACTTCGAGGGCGGAGCGTTTGAACTCCGCCAGCTCGTCGAGGAACAGGACACCATGGTGGGCGAGGGAGATCTCGCCCGGCCCGGGAATGGTGCCACCACCGAGCAGGGCAACATCGGACACGGTGTGATGCGGCGAACGGAACGGGCGTGTTTCGCCGGCCGTCTCCCCGCTGATCGTCCGGCCCGCGGCCGAGTGGATGCCGAGAATTTCCAGCCGCTCGTCGGGGGTGGGGGCGGGCATGATCGTCGGGATGCGTTTGGCGATCATCGATTTTCCCGAACCGGGAGGGCCAATCATCAGCAGATTGTGATTGCCGGCGACGGCGACCTCGACGGCGCGCCGCAGCGCTTGCTGGCCTTTGATTTCGGAAAAATTGATGCCGGATTCGCCGTGGGCGGCGGCGGCGGCCAGCGCCCGCCGGCGGGCGACCTTTGGGTCGAGGGGATCCAATCTGACTTCACCGCTGAGGAAACGCACGGCGCGGTCGAGCGAATCGATCCGATACACCTCGATGCCCTCAACGAGCACAGCCTCCTCGGCGGAGATGGCGGGCAGGAGCACACCGCGCTTGTGGAGTTTGCGGGCGAGCCGGGCCATCGCGAGGGCGCCGCGGACCGGTCGGGTCGCGCCCGAGAGGCTGAGTTCACCTGCGATGAGCCAGTCGTCGAGGTTGGCGGCGTGAAGCTGCTTGGTGGCGGCGAGAATGCCGAGGGCGATCGGGAGATCGTAAAAGGGACCCTCCTTGCGGAGATTGCCCGGGGCGAGATTGATGGTGGTGCGGGTGCGGGGCGGCTTGAAGCCGCTGTTGCTCATCGCCGAGAACACGCGATCGTCGGATTCCTTCACCGCGGCATCCGGGAGGCCGACGAGGATTAGTTTGGGCTCGCCCGCCTCGCCAGTGTTGACCTCGACGTGCACCAGCTCGGCATCGATTCCCTGGAGGGCGGCCGAGGCGATCGTTGCGAGCATCGTGCCAGGATCGGGCGCCCCGGGCGCCGGACATGTCTACTTTTTCACGGCGCGTGCCGCCACGGCATTGCGCCTCTCAATCTTGGCAATGTTCTTTTCGACGGCGTCGAAATAGGGGTTCCGCCCTTGCGGATAGGGGCGGGCGAGGAAGCGATACACGGCCTGAAAGTCGCTTTCCAGTTTTCGCTTCACAAACTTATGCCAGAACAGCGGGGTGCGTTGCTTCAGCTCGAGGGCCGACTTGAACGCGCGGCGTGAAGCGGGCAGACGGATGAAATCGTCGGATTCCTCAAATTCTTCGAAGAGGATTTCGAGTTCGTCCGGATAATCGGCCGCCGCCATCTGGCCGAGGTAATCGGCGGTGGCGAGCGCGCAGCCGATGACCCGCTCAATGGGATCGCGGAAATGGAGCCGACTGATTTCCTTCGTGGGTCCGGTGCAATTGATGGCACCCAGCACGGCTTCGACTTCGTAATCGTCCGCCCCGAGCGTCGGCAGATACGACGCGGCAAAGGCACAGCTCCGGAGAACATGACAAAACGTGTATTTGGCCCCGGTGCCGATGTTGTCGGATCGCAGCCGCAGGTAGCCGGCGTCGTGCAGGAGCACGGCGGAGAGGGCAAGTTCGAAGTGGCGGGCGTCGACCCGCGGCTCGACCTTGGCGACATGCCGGCCTTCCAGAATCATCGTGATGCAGACACACGCCTGCAGGGTGTGTTCAAGATCGTGGTATCGGAGATCAACGGCCGCGAAATCGGGATGCTGACCGCAGAAGAGCCGTTCGATGTCGCGGAAAATTCCCTCCAGCCACACCAAGCTGGCGCCGGGATACATCGCGGCAAATTTTTCCTCGACAAACTCCGCCACGGCAGGGGCGTTCTTGGTGTCAACGGGAGGAAACATGGCCGGTACTTTGGTCGGAAGAGGGAGGCGTGGGCATTCCCGGGTCGGGATACCTGTTGTGGCCGATTAAGAGTTTGCCGAATAGTGGAGCAAGACCAAATCTGTTTCGCAACTACTATGACCAAGGTGGGCATTACGGGGGGGCTTGGGTGCGGGAAGTCGACCGTGGCCCGGTTGCTCGAACGGCATGGATTCCGCCGGCTCGATTCGGACCAGATTGTACGCGATCAGGTGTTGGTTGAGCCGGGAATGGTTAGGGCCTTGCGGGACCGGTACGGAGCGGCAATCCTTGAGCAGGGCGGTGGGGTGAACCGCCCGGAACTGGCGCGGCGGGTTTTCTCGGACGATGCGGAGCGGCTCTGGCTGGAGGGATTGGTACATCCGCAGGTTTTCGCCGCGTGGCGCTCGGCGTTCGCGGCTGCGCCGGGAATCCGATGGGTTGTCGAGGTGCCGTTGTTATTTGAGAAGTCACTTGAGAATTGGTTTGATTTCACGGTCTGCGTCGCCCTTGCTCCGGCCCAGCAATTAGCCCGACTGGAGCACCGCGGCCTCTCGCGTGCGCTCGCCGGGCAGCGAATCTCCAAGCAACTGCCGTTGGCGCGAAAAATCGAGCTGTCTGACTTTGTCTTGTGGAACGAGGGAGACCCCGCGTTCCTCGAGGCGCAGGTCGACCGTTTGGCCGACGCGCTGGTGGTCGCCTGAAACTTCCCACCCGGTAGCACGTCTGACGCAGGTCGGGCCTGCCGCCTTTTACACCTCCGCAGTCCCTTTCATGTTCCCTCCCTCCTCTGACGACAACTCATCGGCCTCTGCTCGCGTCGATACCGACGCAGGCAAGAAAAAGTCGCGCCTCACCCGCACGCGTACGCGTGTCGTAAAGCTGGCGGCGGATAAGCCCGACAAATCTCCCAAGAACCGTCCCCGGAAGGCCCCGAAGTCGACGACCGTAGCAGTGGCGCCGGACCCGGGAGCGCGCGCGGAGATCGGCGCGCCGCCGCCCCGGCGCGACGAGCCGACGCCAGCTCCGGTGGGGCGGGAGGCTTTCGTGGCTCCGCCACCGCCCGTGCAGGCCGGCCCGAGCGACGCGGGCCGCGGTGAAAATCGCGAATCCATTTCCCAAGATCAACCGCCGGCCTCACCTGACGGTGGCGGGTCGTTCCCGGCAGAAAGGGGTGGTGATGCCGGGTCACCGCCTGAGCCGGATGCCCAGCGCTCGAGAGGTCCGGACGAAGCTCCGCCGGCAAAACAAAACCAAGGTGGTGGGGATGGTGGTGGCAAAGGAGACTGGCGTGGAGGCCAGGGGCAAGGAGCGCCGGGACAGTTTGGCGGTGGCCAGGATCGCGGAGACCGTGGCTTCTGGAAGCATGGCAAACGCAAACGGGGTCGACATGGTGGCGGCCCGTGGCAGCCCGGCGGTGGCGGGCAGGGTGGTGGGCAGGGTGGACGGGAGCAATTTCCGCCGCAGCCTCCTCCACCGAGCAACGCACCCGTGTTTGGCGATCTGCCGAATCCTTCGCGATTCAACGACCTGGCCGCCTTGGATGCGCTGGCCGCGCAACTGGCGTCCGGCGAAGGCGAGGTCATTTGGTTGCATGAGGTTTACGCGCTTAATCTGCTGGATCTAACCGCGTACGTTAAACGGCTCGGCCTGACGCTGGACGGGGCGCCGGCGAAACGGCAACTGCTCCTCGAGGTGTTCAAGTTTGCGACCTCGGCCAAGCGAGTTGTGCGGGACCGCGGTTACATCGATCAGAACGACCGCGGATTCTTCGTGGTGCACGAGCACGTGAATTACCGTCTCTATTTGGAAGACGCGTTTCTGCCGGATTCGCTCGTGCAGCGCTACGGGCTGAAGCGCGGTCATCGCGTGGAGGTCACGTTGCAGCCTCCGCTGGAAGGGGAGCGTTGCCCCTCGGTCGTGCGGATTGACTCAGTGATGGGCATGGCGCCCGACGAGATTGCCAAGGTGGTCCCGTTTGAGGAGCTGATTCCCTACTACCCGCTGAAACGCATCCTCCTGGAGGATCCGGAGGTGGTGAAGGATGTGTCGATGCGCGCGGTCGACATCCTGACTCCGATTGGTTTTGGCCAGCGCGGTCTGATCGTGGCGCCGC
>SXGU01537398.1_pt1 | contig 12948 bp, 10 predicted proteins | sample 3174531 | NCBI WGS metagenome assembly SXGU01 (sample SAMN11356863, study PRJNA531348) | freshwater metagenome | isolation source: freshwater sample F1-140 | place: China: Fuxian Lake, Yuxi | collected 2017-12-25 | reverse complement strand
CCCATGACGAAGCCGTCGCGGTCCTTGTCGAAGGGGCGGGAGGCGCGCTTGGGTTCGGCGTTACGGGTGGAAAGGGCGCGCATGGCGGCGAATCCGCCGATGCCCATCTCGCAGACAGCGGCCTCGGTGCCGCCGGCGAAGATGGCGTTCGCATCGCCCATCTTGATCGTGCGCCAGGCTTCGCCGAGGGCGTGGGTGCTGGTCGCGCACGCGGAACAGGTGGCCATGTTCGGGCCGCGCAGTTTGTAATACATGCTGAACACGCCGGAGGCCATGTTCAGGATCATCATCGGGATGAGGAAGGGCGAGATGCGGCCGGGGCCTTTGTTCATCAGCACGGTGTGCTGGTCGTCATGGGTCTGGAGGCCGCCGATGCCGGAGCCGATGAACGCACCGATCTGGTCGCGGTCGAGCTTCTCAAGGTCCATGCCGGAGTCCTGAAGCGCGCGCCAGCCGGCGTAGATGCCAAGCTGTGCGAAGCGGTCGGTGCGGCGGACTTCCTTTGGCGAGGGGAAGGCGGGCGCGGGGTCGAAGTCCTTCACCTCGGCGGCGATCTGGCAGTCGTAGGCCGTGGGGTCGAAGGACGCGATGCGGTCAATGCCGCACTGGCCCGCGATGATGTTCTTCCAGAACGTCTCGATGTCGTGCCCCAGCGCGGTGACCGTGCCCAAGCCCGTGATGACGACTCTTCGATCCGACCCGTTGCTTGCCATAAAAGAAAAGGGGCAGCGCGCTGGTGTCAGCCCGGCTGCCCCGGAGAAAACTTTGCCGCCTACTTCTTGTTCTCCTCGATGTAGCGGGTGACGTCGCCGACGCTGACGAGCTTCTCAGCCTCCTCGTCGGGGACTTCGATGCCAAATTCCTCCTCGAGCGCCATGATCAACTCGACGGTGTCGAGGGAGTCCGCGCCAAGGTCCTCGATGAACTTGGCCTCGCTGACGACCTGGTCGGCGTTGACGCCGAGCTGCTCGACGATGATGTCCTTGACCTTCTGCTCAGTGGATTTTTCAGCCATGTTTGTTTTTTGTTTAAGCTGGTTGTCTGTAGGCGACGTGCAGGGGGGCGTCAAGCCCCGTTTCCGTCACACACCGGCGCTCTGTTCGGGCGGGCCGCGTGCGTCGCCGCACCGGCGTTTTCCAGCAACGCGGCGGACTGTCTAACGGCTCGCGCGCGGGGCGTCGAGAGGAATCATTCTCCAACTCGCCGCTCGCGCCCGCCCAACGCCTTCACCCCGTCGTGGCCGTTTCCACCGCTGCACGGATCATCGCCTTGAACTTGGGAGTGCCCTGGTCAAATGCCGCCGCGATGGGCAGCACCGGCGTGCGCGGGACGCGGCGCTTGAACTTCTTCAGGTTCGCCTCGGCGGCCGGCTCGTCCATTTTGTTCGCCACTACGAGGCGCGGTTTCTCCATCAGCGCAGGGTCGTAAAGCTCCAGCTCGCTGAGGAGCTGCTGGTAATCGTTCCACGGCTCGCGCCCGTCCGTGCCTGCCATGTCCAGGAGGATCACGATGACCTTGCAGCGCGTGATGTGGCGCAGGAACGCGTGGCCGAGGCCGACGTTCTCGTGCGCGCCCTCGATGAGTCCCGGCACGTCGCAGATGGTGAGCCGCTTGAAGTCGTCGTATTCCAAGATGCCCACCTGCGGCGTGAGCGTGGTGAAGGGATAGGCGGCAATTTTCGGACGCGCGCGGGAGATGGCCGTGAGCAGCGTGGACTTGCCGGCGTTCGGGTAGCCGACGAGTCCGACCTCCGCCATCATGCGCAGCTCGAATCGGTAGTGGCCCTCGCCGCCCTCCTCGCCCGGCTGCGCGAAGCGCGGCGTCTGGTTTCGGGCGGTGGCGAAGTTGCGGTTTCCGAGCCCACCGCGCCCGCCCTTGCAGAGCACGAACTGCTGGCCGTGAACCGTGAGGTCGGCAACCAGTTCCGCATCATCCGGCCCAAGCTCCGCCGGACCCGCCTCGTCCTCTGCTGAAAGGTCAATCTCCTCGGCCATCATGTTGCCAGCCAGACGTAGCAACGGCCGCTTGGGCGTCGAGATGAGCACTGGTTCCTCAGGGGTGTATCGTTTCCGGGTCTCGACCGGTTCCGACGAGGAGGGAGTCTCGGGTGAAATTGCGTCCTCCAGCGGGTCGGGAAGCTTCCAGACCAGCGTGCCACAGGGAACTTTTACGATGAGGTTCTTGCCCGCGTGGCCGTCCATGCCATTGCCCATGCCGTGTTCGCCCTGCTCCGCGATGAGGCGCGGGATATAGAACTGCCCGATGAGATTGTTCAGGTCGTGATCCGCTTGGAGGATCACGCTGCCGCCGCGCCCGCCGTTGCCGCCGTCAGGACCGCCCTTGGGCCGGTAAGCCTCGCGGCAGAACGCGACGCAGCCCTTCCCGCCGTGGCCGGCGTGGGCGTAAACCTTGATCTCGTCAACAAACATGGAAGTCGAACTTCTAAAAAAAAAAGCGAGGCCGGAGCCTCGCCCGAGAATTGGTGGTGGCCGGGTCAGTTGTTCGCTGCCGCCACTTCGGGTGCTGCCGGAGCTGAGGCCGCGAGAGGCGTGACACCCACGCGGCGCTTGTCCTTCTCGAACTTGACGTGTCCGTCCACGAGGGCGAAGAGCGTCCAGTCCCGGCCCGTGCCGACGTTCACGCCCGCGTTGAACTTGGAGCCGACCTGACGGACGATGATGCTGCCGGCGGAGACATACTCGCCGCCGAACGCCTTCACGCCGCGGCGCTTCGAATTGGAATCGCGCCCGTTGCGGCTGCTGCCTTGACCTTTCTTGTGTGCCATAAAATTACTTTCCGGCGAGCTGGCGGACCAGCCCGCGCCTAAGCTTTGATTTCCTTGATCTTGACGACTGTGAGTTCCTGCCGGTGACCGACCGTGCGGTGGTAGCCCTTGCGGCGCTTCATCTTGAAGGCGATGAGCTTGACGCCGCGCTTGTGCTCGATCACGTCGGCGACCACGGTCGCGGACGCGACCGTCGGGCTGCCGACACTGAGCTTGCCGTCGGCGTTGACGAGCAGCACGCGGTCAAACGTGACCGGCTGTCCGGCCTCGATGGCGAGCCGCTCGATTTCGAGCGTCTCACCGGCGCTGACGCGATACTGTTTCCCGCCCGTCTCTAAAACTGCATACATAAGTTTGTTCCCGAAAAGGGACGGCGATAACACCAAGGTTGCATCGGAGTGTCAACAGTGCATTTCGCGTTTCGCACTCGTCGCCGCAAGGGGCTGGCTACTTTGCCCGTTTGAAGTGCCTGTCAGCGAACTTCAGGTATTGCTTCCAGTCGTAGGCCGTCACGTCGTGCTTGCCGGTGCGGACGTGGTAGCCGATGAACTCGCCCACTGGCTGGTCCACTGACGGCCAGTCCGTGACGCCCGTTCCCTTCTTCCCGAACAACGCAAACACCGGCTCGGCGAGCTTGCCCGCGAGGAACTCGCCCTTCGGGTCCGCCCACTTGTCCTCCTCAGCGCTGGCGATGTAGAGCGGGCGTGGCGCGGCGAGCGCGGCCAGCTCGTGCATGTCCACGGGGAGCTTTTCGGCGTGGTCGCTGTATTGCTTGTAGTTGCCACAGAACCAGTGCGGGAAATTCTTGTTCAGCACGGCGATGGTCTCACCGAAGTCGCGCCGGGAGATGGACGCGCCGCCCTCGCCGGAGTTGTTCGAGATGACCATGGCGAACCGCTCGTCCGCTGCGCCCGCCCACAACGAAGTCTTGCCCAGCCGCGAATGCCCGATGACCGCGACCTGCTTCGCGTCAATCGCCTTGTCCTTCTCCAAGTAGTCCAAGCCGCGGCTCAGGCCCCACGCCCACGCGCCGATCGCCCCCCACGCGTCCGGCGCGAACTGCGTGCTCGGCCCGTCCTTGGACATCGCGGCGCGCAGGCCGGTCTTCCAGCCCTCCGCGTGGTCCGGCTCCACGTCGCCGTAGTAGTAGGTGGCGAGCGCGTAACCCTTCGCGATGATCATCTCCACCTGCCAACGGCTCGCCTCGGAGCCACGCGACGCCTCGGTCGCGCGGTTGTCCACGATGCTCTTCTTGTCCTGGCTGCTCCGCATCCAGCGCGGGTTCAGCGTGATGCTCGGGTCGGCGTGGACGGCGTGGTTGCCGTTGAAGTTGCAACCGAGGAACGCGGGCACCGGCCCCTTCACACCATTCGGGATGAAGAGCTGCAAGTCCAGGCGCGGGCCGTCCTTCTTGCCCGTGAGATAGATGGCGATTTCCTTGCGCGTCGCCTTGCCGCCGAGAGCTTGCGGGTCCGTCTTGGTGACTTCGTAAACCAAGTTCGCCGGCTTCGCGGGACTGCGGCCATAGACGTGCGTCTCGAAGAGGCGCAACACCTCCGGGCGTCGTTTCGTCTGCCACGTCTTCGCGTCCGTGACCTTCGTGCCGTCCGCAAACGTCAATGGATCGGGCAACGGGAGATTGCCGACTTTGCTCTCGTCGTAGTTGGTGGGGTTGGGCCGCTGGGCAAAGGCGGTGAAACTGGCGGCGAGCAGCACGCCCAGGGCGAGTGACTTGGTGAATTGCATGAGATAGAGAGTAGCAGGCCGGACGTCGGGGACAAGCGCGTCCGTAGTCGAAGGCTTGAGCCTGCGCCGCTCTTTTGTAGCGGCGGTCTGCGACCGTCGGGCCTGCAAACGTCGGCGCTCACAGAACGCCGCTGCAGCTCCTGACACGCAACCTGAAGGTTGCGACTACCCAGAGCGGATGCTTACGCTGAGCGCGATGGGCAACCAGTTTTACGAGCCGGGCAAACGGCGGGCCGAGCGGGTCAGTGACCTCTTCGCCGCCATCGCGCCGCGCTACGACCTCATCAACGACCTGCAAAGCTTCGGCCTGCATCGCTGGTGGAAGCGGCGGCTGCTCAAGCTCGCGCAGGTGAAACCGGGCGAGACTGCGCTGGACTTGTGCTGCGGAACTGGAGACGTGACCTTCGCCCTCACGGCGGCGGGCGCACGCGCGACAGGAATGGATTTCAGCGCACCAATGCTGGCGGTGGCAGAGGGGAGGAAGGCAAAAGTTGGCGAGCCAGCAGGCCCCGTGTTCCTCCATGGCGATGCCTTGCACATGCCGTTTCCTGACACGCACTTCGACATCTTGACCATCAGTTACGGCTTGCGGAATCTCGCGAGCGTGGACGACGGCTTGCAGGAGATGTGGCGCGTGCTCAAGCCCGGCGGCCGCCTGCTCGTGCTGGACTTCGGCAAGCCGGACAACGCGGCGTGGCGTGCGTCTTACTTCGCTTACCTGCGCTTCGCCGTGCCGGTGTTTGGCCGGCTCTTCTGCAAGAACCCGGAGGCTTACGCCTACATCCTCGAATCCCTCCAGCACTACCCCGCGCAGCGCGGCGTGGATGAGAAGCTGCGCGCTCTCGGCGCTGCAAACGCGCGCATCGTGAACTTCCTCGGCGGCGTCATGAGCATCAACGTGGCGGAGAAGCGTTAGCCCATGATGCGGTTGAGCAACCGCGTCCGCTCCACGACAGCCCGAAAGTCGGATCGAGCGGCCGGCCGCAAAGCAGTAGCCTTTTCACGTTGCACCTTCCCCGCCTGAATTGCTTTTCAGTTCCACCAATGCTAACCCTCGCGCCGATGAACCATGGGTTGAACTGGGCGCTTGTGGGGCTGCTGTCCTGGGCCGCAGGTGCTTCGGGGGCGGAGCAGCGGGCAGCGGGCGGGGTGCGCACGGTGGTCGGGAAGTTCTGCGTGGAGTGCCACGGTGCGGACGCGGTGAAGGGCGGGCTGAACTTGGAAATGATTTTGTCCGCGGATGTCAGCCGGCATTCCGACGCATGGGAGAAGGTTGTTCGCAAGCTGAACGCGCGCCACATGCCGCCCATCGGCAAGCACAGGCCAGACGAGAAGACTTACGCTGCCATCGTCTCATCGCTCGAAACGACGCTCGACCGCGCGGCGGCGGCGAAGCCAGCTCCCGGCCGCACCGACACCGTGCGGCGGCTGAACCGCACCGAGTATCAGAACGCCATCCGCGACTTGCTCGCGCTCGACGTGGACGCGGCGGCGCTGCTCCCAGCGGACGAGGCGAGCCACGGCTTCGACAACATCACCGTCGGCACGCTCTCGCCCACGCTGCTGGACCGCTACCTCACCGCTGCGCAGCGCATCGCGCGGCTCGCGGTCGGCGGCTCGCAGCGCCCCGGCGGCGACACGTATCGCGTGAAGCCCGACATCACGCAGGAGGAACGCGTCGAGGGCCTGCCGCTCGGCACGCGCGGCGGCGCGGTGTTTCGTCACACGTTCCCGCAGGACGGCGACTACGAATTCCAACTCCGCCTCACGCGCGACCGCAACGACCTCGTCGAGGGCCTGCGCGAGCCGCATCAAATCCTCATGCTGCTCGATGGCGTTCAGGTCCACACGTTCACCGTGCGCCCGCCGCCGCCCGGCAAAGGCCACAACGACGTGGACACCGGCCTGAGCGTCCGGCTCCCCGTGAAGGCCGGCCCGCACGCGCTCGGCGTCACCTTCCTCAAGCACTCTTCCTCGCTGCTCGAAACCGCGCGCCAGCCTTACCACGTCAGCTTCAACTTCCACCGCCACCCGCGCCAGTCGCCCGCGCTGTATCAAGTGTCTGTCGCCGGGCCGTTCGCGGCGAAGGGGCCGGGCGACACGCCGAGCCGTCGGCGCATTTTTGTCGCTCAGCCGAAGTCGCCCGGCGAGGAGGAAGCGTGCGCGAAGCAAATCCTTTCCACGCTGATGCGCCGTGCATATCGGCGGCCAGTGAACGACGCGGATGTCGCGCGGCTGCTGAAGGTGTTCCGTGAGGCCCGGGCGGAAGGCAGTTTTGACTCGGGCATCGAAGCCGCGTTGACCGCCGTGCTCGTCAGCCGGGAATTTCTCTTCCGCGTCGAGCAGGAGCCGGTGGGCCTCGCGGCGAAGTCGGCGTATCGCGTGAGCGATGCGGAGCTCGTGTCGCGCCTGTCGTTCTTCCTCTGGAGCAGCATCCCCGACGACGAGTTGCTGGATGCGGCGGCGCGCGGCCAACTCAGCCAGCCCGGCGTGCTCGCGACACAGACGCGCCGGATGCTCGCTGACCCGCGCGCGCAATCGCTCGTCCGCAACTTCGCCAGCCAGTGGCTTCACCTCCGCAACCTCGATTCCATCACGCCCGACGGCCGGCTGTTCCCCGACTTCGACGACAACCTCCGCCAAGCCATGCGCCGTGAGACGGAGCTGCTCTTCGAGGAAGTCGTGCGCGAAGACCGCAGCGTGCTCGACCTGCTCCGCGCGGACCACACGTTCCTGAACGAGCGGCTCGCGAAGCACTACGGCGTCCCGCACGTCTTCGGCGAGCGCTTCCGGCGCGTCGCGCTCGGCCCGGAGTCGGCGCGCGGCGGATTGCTGCGGCACGCGAGCGTGCTCACGGTCACGAGCTACGCCACGCGCACGTCCCCGGTGCTACGGGGCAACTGGGTGCTCGGCACGTTGCTCGGCACGCCTCCTCCGCCGCCGCCGCCGAACGTGCCGTCGCTCGATGAAAATTCAGTGGCCGCGAACCTCCCCGTGCGCGAGCGCCTCGCCGCGCACCGCGCCAACGCCGCGTGCGCGAGCTGCCACGACTTGATGGACCCGGTGGGCTTCGCACTGGAGAACTTCGACGCCGTGGGCCGCTGGCGCACGCTGGAGGAGGGCAAGCCCGTGGACGCGACCGGCGGTTTCCCCGACGGCAGCCAGTTCACAGGCGTTGCCGGGCTGGAGCGCGCGTTGCTCAACCGCCCCGAGCTGTTCGCCACCGCGCTGACGGAGAAGCTGCTGACCTTCGCGCTGGGCCGCGGCGTGGAGCCGTTCGATGCGCCAGCCGTGCGGCAAGTCGTGCGCGAGGCGAAGGCTGACAACCACCGTTTCTCTGCTATCGTCCTTGGCATCGTCAAAAGTGCCCCCTTCACCATGAGGCAAACCCCATGAACACCTTCACCACCCGCACCGCTCTCCCGCGCCGCACCTTCCTGCGCGGCGTTGGCGCCACGCTCGCGCTGCCGCTCCTTGACGCGATGGTCCCCGCTGCCACCGCCGCCGCGAAGACCGCCGCCACGCCCGTGCGCCGGCTCGGCTACGTCTTCATGCCCATGGGCGCGGACATCACGCGCTGGACACCGCCGGGCGGAGAGACACTTGACGAGTTGTCGCCCATCCTCAGCTCGCTCGCGCCGGTGAAGCAGCACATCAACGTCGTCTCCAATCTCGAAATCCGAAACGCCTACCCCGGCACGCACGCGACCTCGAACTCCTCCTTCCTGAGCTGCGCGCGGGCCAAGCACACGGAGAGCACGGACTACTATCTCGGCACCACCGCCGACCAGCTCGCCGCGCAGCAACTCGGCCGAGAGACGCAATTGCCTTCGCTCGAGATGGCGATGGACATGATGCAAACCGTCGGCCAGTGCGACAACGGCTACGCCTGCGTGTATCAGAACAACCTCTCGTGGTCCTCGCCCACCACGCCGTTGCCCGCCGAGGCGCACCCGCGAATGGTCTTCGAGCAGCTCTTCGGCGAAGGCGGCACGAAGGCCGAGCGCCGCGCCGCCCTTCGCAAACGCGCGAGCCTGCTGGACTTCGTGAAGGACGACCTCGCCCGTCTCGAACGCGCCCTCGGCCCCGCCGACCGTGCGAAGGTCAGCCACTACCTCGAAACCGTCCGCGAGGTGGAGCGCCGCATCCAACGCGCCGAGGCCGGCGTCGCGGAGAATCCCTTGCGCGACCTCGACCGCCCCATCGGCGTGCCCGCGAGCTACGCCGACCACGCGCGACTGATGTTTGATTTGCAGGTGCTCGCGATGCAGGGCGACGTCACGCGCGTCATCACCTTCCAGCTCGCGCGCGAGACCAGCAACCGCACCTACCCCGAGACCGGCGTCGCCGACCCGCACCACCCGCTTTCGCACCACGGCAACGACCCCGAGAAAGTCGCGCGCATGGCGAAGATAAATCAGTTTCACGTCTCCCTCTTCGCGGAATTCCTCGGCAAGCTCGCCGCGACGAAGGAAGGCAACGGCACGCTCCTCGACCACTCGCTCTATCTCTACGGCAGCGGCATGGGCAACCCGAACCAGCACGACCACATCAACCTGCCCATCATCGTCGCCGGCGGTGCGGGCGGCGTGATGAAAAGCGGCCGCCACCTCCGCCACGCGAAACCAACCCCGCTGGCAAACCTCCATCTCGCCCTCCTCGACAAAGCCGGCGTCCGCATCGACAAGTTCGCCGACAGCGACGGGAAGCTCGACGGGCTGTTCCGGCCGCTGGGGATTTGAGACGCCACGCGATGAACCTTGGACGAATTGCCGGAACTTTAGTCGTGCTATACTGTCTTGGGAGCACACCGCCGACTTACGGCGCGCCGTCATCGCTCGCCGATGCCGCCGAACGCGCGGATTGGCCGCGTTTGCAACGAATGTTGGCGGACAAATCACTCGTGCGCTCCTCCCAAGCCGACGGCAAGACGGCGCTCCACTGGGCCGCGCATCACAACGACGCGGCCACGGTGAAACTTCTGCTCGCCGCTGGTGCGGATGCGAAAGCCACGAATCACTTCGGCGTCCCGCCGCTTGCGCTGGCGTGCGTGAATGGCGACGAGGCCATCGTCACCGCGTTGCTCGGGGCCGGTGCTGATGCGAACACGACTTTGCGTGGCGGCGAGTCGGTCCTGCACACCGCCGCGCGCACGGGGCGGCCGGGGCCGGTGCGGGCGTTGCTCGCGCGTAGCGCGAAGGTGGACGCCGCCGACCGCAAAGGTCAGACGCCGCTCATGTGGGCCGCCGCCGAGGGCCACGCAGAAGTCGTCGAACTGCTTCTCAAGTCCGGTGCGGACAAGCTCACCCGCGTGAAGTCGGGCCTCACCCCGCTGCACTTCGCCGCGCGCGAGGGGCGCATCGCCGCCGTGCGCGCGTTGCTCAAGGCGGGCGTGGCCGTGGACCATCCCGTCGAGACGGACAAAGGCGGCGGACGGATGGCCTCGAACGGCACGAGCGCGCTGCTGCTCGCGGTCGAGAACGCGCATTACGAACTCGCCGTCGAGTTGCTCAAGGCCGGCGCGAACCCGAACGACCAGCGCTCCGGCTTCACTCCGCTTCACACGCTCACGTGGGTCCGCAAACCGAATCGCGGCGATGGCGATGATGGCCAGCCGCCGCCGGACGGCTCGGGCAGCGTGACGTGGAACCAGTTCGTGCGCGCGCTGGTGAAGCACGGCGCGGACGTGAACGTCCGGCTTGCGCGCGGCGCAGGCGGTCGCGGCAAACTGAGCACCATCGGCGCGACGCCGTTTCTCTTCGCCGCGAAGACGGCGGACTTGCCGCTGATGAAGCTGCTCGTCGAGTTGGGCGCGGACCCGATGTTGCCGAACAAGAATGGAGCCACGCCGCTGATGGCCGCCGCCGGTCTCGGCTGCCACGCGCCCACCGAGGAAGCCGGCACTGAGCCCGAGTGCCTCGAAGCCGTCGCGTATCTGCTCAAGCTCGGCGCGGATGTGAACACCGTGGACGACAACGGCGAGACCACGATGCACGGCGCGGCTTACAAGAGCCTGCCGAAGGTGGTGGAGTTCCTCGCCGCGAAGGGCGCGAAGATTTCCATCTGGAACACGAAGAACAAGGCCGGCTGGACGCCGCTGCTCATCGCGCAGGGTTTCCGCCCCGGCAATTTCAAGCCCATCGCCGAGACCAGCGCGGCCATCGAGAAGGTCATGCGCGCCAACGGCGTCGTGCCCCCGCCCAGCCCTCCGCCGCCCGTGGGTGGCCAGAACTACGACGCGAAGAAGAAGTATGAGCCGTGAGCGGAGCCACGTGGTTGGCGGATTGGCCGGCGCGGTCCGGCTCAACTTGAAGTTCATCGAGCGTCCCAGACGTCGCCCACCCGCGACCCTGGCCTCTGGAACAAATCCTCCTCCCATGAACCTGTAGCGGCGGTCTGTGACCGCCGACCGTGGCGTCCCTCGCGCAGAGGCGGCCGCAAATCGGCGCTCATAGAGCGCCGCTACAGCCGCCACAGGTTCACGGTCCCAATGCGCGGCGTTCGGGCCGTGGTGGCTACCTTTGAACCGGAGCGCCGATTTGGAAATCGGCGCTCCGCTGCGGGCTCCGCATGAGGCTCCGCCTTCCCTCCAAAAAGAACCCGCCGCACCGGGTGCATCCGGTGCGGCGGGGGTTGAAACCGAACAGCTATCAGCCGTGGTAGCCTTCTTCGCCGTGTTCCGCGAGGTCGAGGCCGATGGTCTCGGTCTCTTCCGTCGGGCGCAGGCCGACAACGGCCTTCACGATGTAGGCGATGACTGCGGTGGCGACAACCGCCAGAACGATGGTGATGGCCATGGCCTTGACCTGCTCGATCCAGAGGCCGTTGCCGACCAGCTCGAAGAGCTTGTTCGCCTTCGCGTAGGCGTTGGCATCGGTGAGGTTCGCGTTCACTTCCTTGACGGCGAGGATGCCGGTGAGCAGCGCGCCGAGCGTGCCGCCGACAGCGTGGACGCCGAAGGTGTCGAGCGCGTCGTCATACTTGAAGATCTGCTTGAGCTTGGTGCACGCGAGGTAGGGGATGATGCCCGCCAGCAAGCCGATGATCATCGCGCCCTTGGCGTTCACGAAGCCCGCCGCAGGAGTGATCACGACCAGGCCGGCGACCGCGCCGGAGCAGAAGCCGAGGATCGAGGGCTTGCCGCGCAGGAGCCATTCGAGCACGGGCCAGACAAAGGAGGCGACAGCCGCCGCCAGAGTGGTGGTCATGAAGGCGTTGCCCGCAATGCCGTCCGCCGCGACCGCCGAGCCGGCATTGAAACCATACCAGCCGACCCAGAGCATGCCCGTGCCGATCGCGCAGAGCGCCATGCTGTGCGGCTGCATCGGCGTCTTGCCGTGGCCCAGGCGCGGTCCGAGGATCAGGCAGAGCACCAGCGCGCTCCAACCCGAGCTCATGTGGACCACGGTGCCGCCGGCGAAATCAATCGCGCGGATCTTGGCGTCGCTATTCCACACGCCGTTCATGTAGCCGTCCACGCCCCACACCATGTGGGCCAGCGGGAAATAGACCGCGAACATCCAGATGGCGACGAAGAGCAGGATGGCCGAGAACTTCATGCGCTCCGCCACCGCGCCGACGATCAGCGCCGGGGTGATGATCGCGAACATGAGCTGATACATGGAGAACACGTTCTGCGAGACCCACGCGGAGTAGTCCGTGTTCGGGGCCGCCGTCACGCCGTTCAGGAAGGCGAACTTGCTGAAGCTGCCCAGGAACGGCGACCCCGCCGAGAAAACTAGGCTATAGCCGCACACGAACCACAGGATCGTGACCAGGCCGGCGATGCCGAAGCACTGCGCGACCACGGACAGGACGTTCTTCTTGCGCACGAGGCCGCCGTAGAAGAGCGCGAGGCCCGGCAGCGTCATGAACAGCACCAGCGCGGCACACACCATCATGAAGCCGTTGTGGCCGGGGCCGGCAACGTCGTCGAGCTTCGAGGTCACGTTGGCCTTGGCGTCGGCGGATCCACGCGCGCCGTTGCCGATGTAGGCTTCGAGGTCGGCGATGCGCTGCTCGACGTTGGGGTCGGCCTTCTTCGGCGGTTCCGGCGCCTTCGCGGCAGCGGCGGCAGGCGCGGGTGCCGGCGGGGCTTGGGCGAGCAACGGCTGCGCCGTTGCCGCCAGCAGTGAGAACAGGGTGAGGGAGAGAATCAGTTTCTTCATGATCAGTGTTTGTTTCAGCGGGTTGTGGTTGGCGGGTCAGACTGCGGCGTCACCTTTCTCGTCGGTGCGGATGCGGACGGCGTCGTCCACGGCGGAGACGAAGACCTTGCCGTCGCCGCTCTTGCCGGTCTTGGCGGCCTTCACGATGGCGGCGACGGCGGCATCCACCCGTCCGTCGGGCAGCACCAGTTCGAGTTTGATCTTGGGCAGGAAGTCCACGGTGTATTCCGAGCCGCGGTAAATTTCGGT
>SXGU01182120.1_pt1 | contig 12948 bp, 8 predicted proteins | sample 3174531 | NCBI WGS metagenome assembly SXGU01 (sample SAMN11356863, study PRJNA531348) | freshwater metagenome | isolation source: freshwater sample F1-140 | place: China: Fuxian Lake, Yuxi | collected 2017-12-25 | reverse complement strand
TTCCAGGCGCGGCTGGCCTACTACTTCGGCGGCCGATCTCCGGGGCAGCTCTCGGCGGCGGTCTCACAGGACCGCGCGACCAACTTCGTCAGCACGCAGAACTACACGGCCTCGGAATTCGGCGTCGAGGATCCCATCTTTGCCGGCTACACGTTCGTCACCACGCGCAACGACGATCGGATGCAGCGCACCCGCAACATGGACCTGAACTACAACCAGACGCTGGGTTTTCTGCCGAGCCCTTACCTGCGCGGCATCAGCCTCGGGGCCAACCTCAGCCGCACCTACGTGAACGTGCGGCGCAACAACGTCGCCCCATGGCGCGCGACGGCGCGACTGGGCTACACCTACAAGCGCTTCAACGGCTCCTTCGGCCTCGTGCACGTCAAAGACAAGCCCAGCGGCAACTACGGGCAGTTCTTCGGCGAGATCACGAAGTACGATCTCTCGGCGAGCTTCCGGCTGACCAAGTGGGCTTCGCTCTATGTGCAGGGCCGCAATATTTCCAACGTGAAGGACATGTGGTACCAGTCGCCTCCCGGCGTCATGGAAGGCGAACAGCGTGCGCTCCGGCAGATCAACGCTTTCGGCGCCAACTGGGTCTTCGGCGTCAAGGGCCAGTTCTGATCGCACCCGCTCCGAACGGGGTCAGGCCGTAAAACGTTAACGCTGATGGCACACGTATACCCTAAGCGAATCGTGATTTCCCATGTTCAAGGCGGTTGCAATCCAGCGATAGGGCGCGGCGGACTCCCGCCGTAGCTGAGTGGCAATCTCGATTTTCCAGCGCGCCTTTTTCGGGTCTCGCGCAATATCCGTTTGCGTCTTGCTCCGGTCTTGCAGCGCGGCATCGAGCGACCGCCGCCACGCGGCTTCCCTGATCTCCCGCAGTTCCTCGCCGGCAATCCCAGCCGTCACTGCCAGGTGGGTATGTTCCAACGCGACTTCTTTTAGCCAAGCGTGAGTTCCGATCGCCCAGCCGTGAGCAAATCTACCAAAACCCTGCCGTCGCTGCTCCTCCGTGTCGCTGCCAAGTTCAATTAGACATTTCACATACTGCGACCATCCCTCGGCGGTATCCGGAAGGCGCAACTGGTTCAACCAGTCCGTCGCCGTGAGTCTGGGTAGGCGCGGCCCTTTGATAAACTGCATCAAGCTGCTCCAGCGATATGCCGCCACCTGTTCTGCCGGCACGATGCCTGCCCGGACCGGGTTCAGATGGATGTAATTGATCAACCGGAGAAGTGCCGCGGCGTCTTGCACCAGCAAGGACTGGTACCGCCCTTGAAAGAGGTGCCCGTGCTCAGAGCGAAACCGGTTGAACCGCGTCGCATAGGTGCTCTGCAGCCAATGCATGCCGTCGACCAGATTTGGCTGCGGGGTCTCCAGAGCCAGATGGAAGTGGTTTCGCATGATGGCGTACGCGTGCAGGCTCCAGCCGAACCGTTCACACGCCTCCCCCAACACGGCCTCGAAAGCCCCAGCCGCTCCCACCGTTTCAAAGATCGCGTGGCGGTAATTACCGATAGGAAACTGGATTTTCAGGGGGATCGGATGCGGGAGGGGTTTGCAGGCGGGACATGGGGTTTTGCAGGTCGTGGCCACACACCGAAAGTGCGGCATTTAGCGCGAATACCAAAAACAATAACAAATTCCCCGAGTTCGAGGTATTAGCGAGGCGCAGCTTGGGCTGCGGCTTGCGGGGTTGTTCGGGGACAGAGGGAGGATTGGTTTTCATGGGATGGGTCTTTCGCTAAAAAACGCGCCGCCTCACGGCAGCGCGCGGATGGAGTGATCCTTGAAGTGGGGTGTTTGTGTGGCACCGGCCTCACGATCGGGGGTCGGGGTCATGGGTGGTTTCTCAGATCAATCCAGTCGCACGAATGAACAGCAGGTTTTCACCACGGATGGCCCGGCGTTGCGGACCCGCAAACAAAGCACGGCCCCAGGCATTTTTGACCGCGGATGACGCGGATATCGCGGATAAAGGCAGGAAGACCTCGGGCATCTGCGCCATCCGCGAAATCTGCGGTAAAATGTTTTGGCCGGCAGTTCGGTCGCGGCTCCGTCGGGCTGGGAATAATGTGGTCAATCATGGGCCGGGGTGGGTTGGCCAGACAGTGCGGGATTTCGCGGCAAAGGGGATCATCGAGGGGTGTTCGGCGCGGCCGATTTTTTTCCGCCAGCTCGGCGGGTCAGGCAATTTTTCGGGCGCTTTCCGTCGAAAGTCGGGCGACCCTTTTGAGGAGGTAAACGCAGACGACCAGCGACAGAATCAGGTCGGCGACCGACGACACCGGCACGCCGCTGCGGAGCGAGACGGCGAGGCTGATGCCGCCGCCAGCCGCATCTCCGTAGTGGAAGTGGCCCTGCACCCCGCTGCGGAACGAGATAGCCAGGCTGATGGCCTTCAGGGCCATGTTTACTACCAGCACGACTTTGATCAAAGTTGGCTTCGGCAGAAGCTTCTCGAATCGAATGGCGATGAAGATGAGCAGCACCGCGACGATCATGTTCAGCCACCATGCCACCGAAGCGACGGTTGCGAAACTTCCGTGGTTGATCGCATTATCCCACGGTGACGGCGAAAGGACGGCAGCGAAGGCGAACCAAAAACGCAGGGATTTGATGGGGTCTTGTAGGAGGGGCATAAATTTTGTCAGCCAAACGCCAAGGAGCCGCGCTCAACCAGATTGAGGACGAAGGCCTCGGGCGCGCGGAGCAGCTTGGACTGCGACTGGCGGGGTTGTGCGAGGCCTGATGGAGGATTGGTTTTCATGGGAAGGGTCTTTCATGGAACACGCCGACTCTCGGTAGCGGGTGGATGGAGAGAGCTTGCGCAGTTCCTCGTTACCGATAGGAAACTGGATTTTACCGGCGGCTTCGTGTATTCGCCGAAACAGCTCAAGGGACTCAACTTCTCCGCGGACTACTACCACGTCCGGCAGGGCAAGGTCGGCGGTTTCGACTACACCTACATCGCCGCCGACCTCAATGCGAAGGGCGCCACGTCGGTCTACGCTCCTTCCTTCCGCTTCACCGACGGCTCCCGCCTGACGGGCAACACGCCCAATCAGGTCACATCGTCCAATTTCGGGATGATCGGCGTCGTGTACAATCCGGTCGGCGACCAGTGGACGGACGGCATCGATCTGGCGACGAACTACCAGTTCCGCACCGACCGGGCCGGGTTCTTTGAGGTCGGCGCGGATGTGAACGTCCCGCTGAATTTCAAGGCCCGCACGAGCCCGACGAGCCGCTATTACCAATACGCCCGCAATTTCACCGACAGCGGCAACGGCAAGGGCAACCCGCAGGGCGTGATTCCGAATTACGCGATGAAGGCGCGCCTGAATTATGCCTACAAGGATCTCCGGGCCTCGCTGCTGGTCGGTCATCTGCCGAAACTCAACGCCCCGGGCACCGCGTTCGGGGAAGCGCCCGGCACCGTCAACGGCCAGCGCCGGGACGGCAAGGCCTACACGATCCCGAGCTACACGACCGCCAATCTGTCGTTTTCCTACCTGCTGCCGAACTTTGGCCGCGAGTGGGCGCGCGGCTTCAGTGTGACGGCCGGCGTGAACAACGTGTTCGACAAGGCCGCGCCGTTTGTGCCGGGCGCGGGCGGCGGTGGCGGCACTGAAGCCAACACCGCGAAGTATGCGTACGACATCATCGGCCGCTTCACCTTCATCGAGTTGAAGAAGGAGTTCTGACCCAGGCGGCGCCCAGGGCGCCCCCGACTGCGAGCGCGCCGCCGATCCGCGGTGCGCTTTTTTTCAAGGTGGCCCGGCACGTCAGCTAATTCTTCCACAAAAGGCTGTAACCGCTTGGGCCTCGCGGCCAGTTGCCGCGAAGTCATCCAGCCCGGGCCCGGGGCCCGAAACGCCGGCTCACTCAAGGATGGGCCAACGCAGCGGCATTAATAGGTGTCAACCAGCGAGCGATGACGAAGGTGGGAGCGGAGCGCAGCCGCGGAAATGGCGCGGGTAAACTTCAGGCCGACCTGTTTCACCTCGCCCGGGTAAAGATCGAACCCGTTGTCGGTGGCGGTGAATCCATGGGATCCGAAATCAAACATGAACGCGTGCTGAAACACCGATGAGGTGAACCTCAGCACGGCCTCGGTATCCGTTAGCCGGCGGACCGTGAACTTAGTGGTTCCCTTCGGTAATTCGAGAAAACGTGGGTGCGTCAGGAAGGCGGTTTGTTCGCTGGCGGCCTGGCCGTCCACCTCGAGAGCGACGCGCAGGCAAATATGATCGCGACCGTGGGTGGAGATCAGTGGCTCGAGGTCCAAGGTGTGCTGGCGCACGCTCCGGCCGGGCAGCAGTTTCACGGGTTGGGCCCCGCGCAGAAGGCGGCGGCCGTCGAGGTGAAAGACCTCCCAGCGCAGGCGACCCGGTGCGGGAATCGGCGCGTCATAGACCGTGTAGAGATGAGCTTCGCGCACCGTCGAGCGCCGGTAGTTGCCGATGGCGACGATCTCGTCGCCAGGAATATGGACGGAGGCCAGCGCAGGTGCGTTGAAGCGCCGGGCGGCATAGTGGAGCAATTTCCAGCGGCCGGTGTATTCGATCGAGGACCAAGAGCCGACCGGCCAGCAGTCATTTAGCTGCCAATAAATCGCGCCCATGCAGCGGGGTGTCGTCCGGCGATAGTGTTCGACGCCCACCTGCATGCAGTAGGCTTGGTTCAGCTGGGAAAGATAAATGAGATCATCCTGTGACTTGGGGAAACGATAGCGGCGCGACACGTAGTCGAGAATCACCTGGTTGCCGCCGCGGTTCTTCTGGTGGTTCTCCATGACCGAGCCAAAAACGTTGGCGCGGGCGGGAGCGAAGGTCTCGTTTGTCTGCGGCGAGCTGTAGCTTTGCATGCCGAATTCGGAGCAGAACCGGAACGCCCACTTTTCGTAATCCTTGACCGGATGTCGCGCATGCCAGACGTCCCAGTAGTGGGTATCGCCACTTTTTTCGCCCAACGCGTGGCCGTTTTCGAAGGTCCCGCGCCACTCTGAGGTGGGGTGGTAGCTGGTGGCGCCGTCGTGGGTGGCGACCACGGCGGGCAGCAACTGGTGAAACAGGGATTCGTAGCCGCGGCGCAGGGCCGGCCTGGTGCGCAGGGCGGGCCCGTTGAGTTGCACTAGTTCGTTGTTGCCGCACCAGACTGCCAGGCTGGCCCGGTGGTGCAGTCGCGCGACCTGATGTTCGGCCTCGGCGCGGACGCTGCGCAGGAAGGCGCGGTCGGAAGGGTAGAGGGTGCAGGCAAACATGAAGTCCTGCCAGACGAGCAGGCCGAGTTCGTCGCACAGGTCGTAGAAGTCCTCGCTTTCGTAGATCCCGCCGCCCCAGACGCGGACGCAGTTCATGTGCGCGGCCACCGCTCCGCGCAAATCGCGCGAGTAGCGTTCGCGATCAAGCCGAGTGACGAAGCAATCGGCGGGAATCCAGTTGGCGCCCTTGATGAAAACAGGCCGGCCGTTGACCACGAAGCGGAATGCTTGGCCCCATTGGTCGGGCGATTGATCCAACGCGATCGTCCGCAGTCCAAGCCGCTTGCGGATGGTGCCCAGCTCGCGACCCGAGGCGTCGCGAGCGGTCACCGTAAGCTCGTAGAGCGGCTGACTTCCCTGTCCGGCGGGCCACCAAAGCTGGGGCGACGGAACTTCAAACGCGCAGGAAGTGGTCGACAAGATAGTCCGACCTCCGTGGGCCAACTCGGCCTGAAACGTAGCGCCTGGAAGCCGACGGCTCAGATGGGGCGTGAGCTCGAGGCGCACCGCGCCGTTGGCCGCGTGGTGCTGTTGGACGTGCACGCGGTCCAGCCGCGCCTTCGCGCCGGCTTCCAAACGGAGATCCCGCCAGATCCCGGCGGTGACAAACCGGGGCCCCCAGTCCCAGCCGAACTGACATTGCTGCTTGCGAATGCGCACACAGAGACCGACCGGATCGTTGAATTCACTCGGCGGCGTGAACGAGCGGGCTTTGCGCACATAGTCCATCGCGCTGCGAAAACGGATCGCGATCACGTTGCGTCCGGGGCGGAGCAGGGCCTTCACGTCCCAGCGAAACGCGACGAACATGTTCTCCGTCGTCGCGACCCTCCGGCCGTTGACGGTGACGGTGGCGACTGTGTCGAGGCCATCGGCGACCAACTCGACCCGCGGTTCGCGGAGCAACTCGGCCGGCACCGTGAACGTGGTCGCATACTCCCAGTCGCGCTCCTCGATCCATTGGAGGTTGAGTTCGTTCGTGCCATAGTATGGGTCGGCGATTTTGCCGGCGGCGATCAAGTCCGTGTGCACGCAGCCCGGGACCGTGGCCGGCAACCAGCCGGACGGGCGTCCGGACTTGGGATCGATTCCGCGAAAGCGCCAGGGCGCGGTGGCGAGGGATTGTTGCATGGGGGCAGGCGGTTAGAGGGAAGTTTCGTCCGTGGCGCCGGCCGGCGGGGTGGAGCGCAGCAGAACGAGTCCCGCCAACAGCGTCGCGAGGGCGATGACCGCCCCGGAGAGAAACGCGTAACGGTATTGGTTGCCGACCAGATCGAGAAACCAGCCGAGCGCGGGCCCGAGCAGGATCTGGCAGATCGAATTGACTATCCACGCGGCGGCTGCGAACTGGGCGAATTGCAGTTTGGGAAAAATCACCTGACAGACGGCGGCGGTACCCGTGTAGAAACATCCGGAAAAGATCCCATGGGCCAGCAGCGCCAGGCCGAAGCTCTCGCTGTCCCGGACCAGCAGGTAGCTGGCGACCCCGGCCGCCGCGTACGCCGTAATGGCGGCATTCCCCACGCGCAGCGGGTGAAAGCGGTCGGCCAGCCATCCAAGCGGAAAAGCCAGCACGAACGAAACCATGAACATCACGACGAAATAGCGGCCATATGTTTCCATGCTCATCCCGTGGCTCTTCGCGGCCGACAGCATGAACGTGTTTACGGGGATGAACGCGAGGTTGCCCCAGGCAAAAAAGGCGATGCCCCAAAGGTAATAGCGCTGGGTGAAGCAGTCGCGGAAATAGGATCGGACGGCGGCGAAAAACGGATTGGCGGGTGTGGCCTCCACGGGTGGCGGCGGGTAGTCGCCTTCCTTGACGCGCAGGCACATCAACGTCAGCCCGGCCGCGTAGATCAGGCCGATGCCGATGAAAATCTCCCGGAAATGAGCATCGGCGTGACCGATGATTTTCGCGTTAAACAAGATTCCTGTGGCGAGGCTCACGGCGCGGAACACCCCGAAGAAACGGCCGATGAGTTCGCGGGGAACGACATCGTTGATGAGGGCGCCGAAGACAGAGTTCGCGGTCAGCGCGCCGATTTCAAAGAGGGTCCAGCAACAGCCGATCACCACGAGCACCGCTTGGTGCAGGGTTTCCGGCCGGCCGCCGATGAGGCGGTTCAAAGCGGCGCCCAATTCGCCGCTCAAGCCGAGGCCGAACATTGCCACGGTCACGATCGGTGTGGTCGCGAGGAGAAAGGGAATCCGCCGGCCCCAGCGCCCCCGGTGGTGGTCACTCCAGTAGCTCACCACCGGCCCGATGATCATCGAGGTCAGGCTCGGCATGGTGATCAGGAACACGCCGGTCAGCAGGTCCGACGCCTGAAACTTTTTCAGCAGCAGCTGCACCATCGGCATCGCGGAGCGCTCCCGCATCCACCACGCGAAGTCGCCCCAGAGCAGCCAGCAGACCAGCAGGGCGAGCCCGCCGGTCGTGTAGGTCAGCGTGCCGACGCTCCAGGTGCGGCGGGGCGCGGCGGCGATCGGGGCCGGCGGGAGCGGAGCGGTCACGGGGAGGATATGGGCGACGGCGGAATGCGGGCGGCGGGCCGGACTGACGGCTCAGGTGGCACGATCATAGGTGGTCAGTGACATGGCGAATCGCACCTGATCCCCTCGAAGATAGCGGGTGAGGTTGTCGAGTACGATTTCACCACAGGAGCCATAGCGATCCCGGGTGGGCCCGGCGATGTGCGGCGACAAGAGTGCATCAGGGACTCCCCAGACCGGCGAACGGCTCGTCAGCGGCTCTTCCGCCGTGACATCGAGGGCCAGCCGGATGCGCCCGGACCGGGCGGCTGAAACCAGCGCTCCCTCGTCGACGAGACCACCCCGGCCGACGTTGACGAAAACGGCCCCATGGGGCAGCGAATCGATGACCGCGGAGTTGACGCTGCCGGCGGAGTTGGCCGTGAGGGCCTCGCATTCGAACAGCACGTCGGAAGTCTCGAATAGTTCCTGCAGCGTGGCCCGCGAAGTGAGCTTGGCTTCCCGGATGACCTCGACGGGCACCCCCGCCGAAAAGATGCTGATGGGGACACCGAACGGCTGGAGCAGGGCAACCAAGGCGCGGGCCACGCTGCCGAATCCATGGATGCCGACGCGCCGGCCAAAAAGCGTGCGCGTTCCAAGCTCCTGGATTTGCCGGTCGGAGGGCGCCCGGGCGAAAAACGGTCGCCACGCGGGCAGATTACGCAGCGCGCCGAGCGCGAGTAACAAGGCGTGCTCCGCCACTTGGTTGCTCACGCTGTCGCCCCAATTTGAAATCAGGCCGCCGCGTTCGACATAGCGGCGCGGCACCAGTTGTCGCACCGACCCCGCCACGTGGCACACGTAGCGCAGGGGACAGTCCGCTTCCGTGAGCCAGCTTTCGGCGAGCGGCGGCGTGCTCCAGCCGGTGACGAGCACCTCCGGACGCAGCCGCCGCAGCGTCTGCTCCCACACCCCGGGCTGCAGATCCTCGGCGTCAATCCAGCGCGAGGCAGCCAGCAGATCCGACGCGTGGATCGTTCCGTTGAAAAACATCTCCCGCTCGCGGGCGGTGAGCGCGAAGCAGATCCGGGTCGCTGCCTGCTGTCGTGCGGAGTCCGTGGCTTCGGTGACCTGACGGGCTGCGGAACTCATGAGGCCGTGACGTGCCTGTGCGGCACATTGGTCGCGCGTGCCTTCATCCGCCGGCCCGAGGGATTTCGGGGAGTGCCCAATGTGAGACCTCCCATTGGCCCAGCGCGGGGTGCTCCAGCCGCCAGCGGCCCGGCCGGGCTTCGGCGACACGCCAAGGAGCCGCCTCGTCACGGTTCGTGCCGGTCCAGGTGAGTGCGGCCAGCCAGCCGGCGCCTTCCGTGCGGGCGGCGGTGGCGGCGACCGGAGTGGCGTGAAAGGGCTTGGCGATATGGGCGCGCGGCTGGTTGTCGTTGAGGCGCTCGTCCCAATAGGTGCGATTGAACCCATGCAGCGGCTGGAGAACCGTCCCGCGCCCGTCCTCCGACCACGCGGTGCCGATCTGCTCGCTCATCCTACGTTCCACCTTCGGGCTGGCAAGGGGCAGGGCGTAACCTCCGAGCCGGAACTCGACTGGCTGACGGGCTTGGTAGTTGTGGAGCTGAAGCAGCCAGCCGGCACGCCACCACACCCCCGCTTCGATCCCGACGTTGAACTGCTTCATCGTGCCGCCAAAGTTTGCGCTGTAGAAAATGTGCGCTTCATCCATTTCGACCGCGACGGTCGAATGGCGTCCGAACACGGAACCGTCTGCGTGCCGCACCGTCAGCGCGCTGTCCAGCGACCAGTTGGATTCGTTGGGCAACGCGAGCGTAAAGCCCACGCTGGAGCGATAGGCGGTCTTGCTCCATTTCCACGCGCCATAGCGGAGATTGCCGTTCGAGACCTGGGATCCGGCATTGATGATCTCGACCTCGCCGCCCGTGCTGCGCACCACGAGCCCGGCGGGCTTGATCACATGCGCGTGGTCGCCGAGTTCGCTGGGAAGTGGCTGTTCGGGCGCCGTCCAGAACGCATGGCCCGGGGGCAGCAGCAGCGGGGCGAATCCCTTGGCCGCCCAATACGGCGACGCGGCGCAGGAATAGCGTTCGGCGAGCGGAGGAAATTCATCCGTCCAGCCCAGCGACAGGCAGCCCTGTGCCTGGTAGATGGGTTTCGACAGGAAGAAATCGAGGTTGCGCGTGCAGAGTCGGCGAATCAGGCCGGGCGCGAGGTCGCTGCAGTTTTCTGCGGCCGCCATGCCGAAGACATTGATCGTGTTGAACCGATAGGTCATCGAGCGGCCAAAGGCCGGGTGTTCGCCACTGGCCGCGAAGAAATGCTGGTAATCCCGGATGAAAGTCCGGGCCCATTCCCGCCAGCGCTGGGCCCGTTGCGGGTCGCGGGCGCCGTGCAATCGCGCCCACATCAGCCCGTAGAAATGAAACGCGAACGCGTTGTAGTGATCGTAGGCCTGGTTGATGCCATCCTCAAACCAGCCGCCGCCGCGGTGCATGAATTCCAGGCGGGTGAGAAATTCGTCCGCCATGACCCGGTCGGTGCGATGCCCGAAACCCTGGGCCTCGAGAAACTCGAGGATGTGCACGCCCATGAAGTAGTGGTTGTTGTTGACGATCCCGCTGCCGCGGGCGGTGCCGATCCAATGCGCCACCTGTTTTTTTTCCGCGGGGGAAAACGGCGCCCAGAGTTCCTGCGGGGCGAGTTGGAGGCCGATGCAGAGCAGGCCGATTTCCACGTGCTGCTGCTGGTAGTTGGCGTCGGGCCCGAAGTACTGCGGCGAATGCGGGTCGGTTCCAATCAGCAGTGCGGACCGGAACCAGGCGGAGATTTTTTCCCGCAGGGCGACATCCTCGGGCCGGACCACGGACTGCAACCAGTGCGCGCCGAGAATGAGCGGACGAACGAGACTCTCCAAACGGTCGGCTTGCTTTCCCCCGTATTCGCTGGCCAAGCCTGCGATCGGCAAGTCGGCGCGGCCCGCCACCATCAGGGCGGTGAGCGGTTCGATGAGCCGTCGGGCCGAGTCTTGCCAGTGGCGGTATCCGCCGGCGGCCTCCGCGGGTGACGGGGTGTTAGTCGTGGACGACGATGGCCGCTGCGCTTCCAGGCGGGTGGCATAGCCACCGGCGAGGACCCCGGCGATTTTCAGGAAATCTCGACGTGGAAGAGTCATGCGGAGGGGCGCCCGCCGCCAGGACGGCGGGCGCGCGGAAGGGTGAAGACCAGGTTGGCGCTTAGAACCGGAAACCCAGATCGAGGGTGACGCGTCCCGGGTACCCGCGCAGCTGATTGGCGGGGAAGTATTCGATGTTCGAAATGTTCTTCCAAGCGAGGATCGCCGAACACGGCGTCTTGCCCCATTTCCAGTCCTTGCCGACGGTGAGATCGTAGAGGGTGTAAGCCGGAAGGAAGAGGTTGGGGTTTTGCAGGCGCTGCGCCTTGCGACCGGTGTGGTTGGCACCGGCGCCGATCCAGACTCCGCGGAGACCGGCTGACGTAAAAGAGTAGCGGGTCCAGAGATTCGCGAGAAACTTCGCCGAGGCCTCGGGATGCGTGCCGAGGTAGATGTTCAGCGACGGGCTGGGCACCTGCGTCACACGGATGTCATCGATGGCCGCGCTGAAATAGACCTGCCAGTTGTCAATCGGAGAGTAGGTCAACTCACCTTCCAAGCCGCGGCTGCGATCAACCGTGCCCTGGGTCGTGGTGATGACGACCTGGGCGTTCGGCTGGATGATATTGAAGCTCGTGATGCGGTCCCGGTTTTCGATCTCGTAGACGGCGATGGTGGATGAAATCCGGCCCTGGAGCAGGTCGGTCTTGATGCCGAGCTCGTAACCGCGGGAGGTCGTCGGCTTGGCCGGACCGACCGGGACGTTCAGGACGGTGAGGGCGGAATTGTTGACGACGAACGCTTCGCTGTAGGAGCCATAGAGCATGACATCCGGTGCGAGCTTGTAACCGATGCCAAGCTGCGGCGCCGTGCGGGCGGGAGAGTTGTCACCGATCTTGAACGCACCCGTGCGCAGATTGTTGGCGTAGGCGTTGGCGCGATTGTAGCGCAGGCCGGCGACCAGGTAGAGTTGGTCGTTGAGCATGCTGCCGTTCAGGACGGTGTAGGCGGCGGTGTTGCGGCCGATATTTTGACTGTAGCTCGAAAGCGGGAGGGTCGCCAGGTCGAAGTCCGTGTTGTAGTCAATGGTCGAGGGCTTCAGCAAATCCCACGCAGGGAACGGAGGGAGTTTCGCCCCCTGCGGCCCGGGGTTGGTCGTGCCCAGGCCCGAGATCTGGCGTTGCCGGTCCTGCGAGCGAAAGGTGCTCGTGAAAACCCCGAGCAGGGGCTTCAGCTTGCCCCAGGAGAAATCATAGCGACCCACCGCCTCGAGCTGGTACGAATTGCTGGCGCTCCAGCTTTCCTGCAGGCGGGCGCGCCGGTTGATGATGGCGGAATCACCGGTCAGGCCCACGGCCGGGTTCGCCAGAACGGCGGCGGCGAACGCCTGGGCGCCGGCCGTGCCGGTGCCGTAGCGCGCCGGCGTTGCGATATTCACCGAGCCGCCGCCGGTCAGCTTGTGGGCAATCCGTGCCTTGTTGTAGGCGAACGCGGCGCGAACCGTCCAGTCGTTGCCCGCTTTGATGACGAGTTCTTCGTTGACCGACTCATTGTCACTCTTCCGCCAGTCGTTGCGGCTGGCATAGTTAAAATTCCGACCGTACGGGACGTTCGGCATGAACCCCAAATCACTGCTGTCAATCGCGCTCGTGAGGCCGGGAATGTCCATGTTCATCTTGAACATCTGCGGAACATTTTCGCGGCGGTGGAACCACTCGTAGTCCGAGTAGAGGGTGACGTTGGGCGTGATATTCCACGTCACGGTGGGCGCGACCACCCAAGTTTGATCCGAGGTGTTGCCCGTGGGATCGATGTATTGCATGCCGTTTTGCCAGACGCCGTTGAAACGGGCGAGGAGGGTGTTGCCGGCCAGCGGTTGGTTGGTGTCGATTTGGGTGCGCAGCAGATTGTAGCGGCGCGCTCAAGGATGAGTTCGAAGATCTCATCTGAACGAAAGCACCATGTATAATGAAGCGGTTGTCTCTTGTAGTATCATCTCAGGCGAGCCTCCCCCCGAAGCTCAGGAACGGTCGGAGGACCGGCTTGGCGGTCC
>SXGU01131655.1_pt1 | contig 12956 bp, 11 predicted proteins | sample 3174531 | NCBI WGS metagenome assembly SXGU01 (sample SAMN11356863, study PRJNA531348) | freshwater metagenome | isolation source: freshwater sample F1-140 | place: China: Fuxian Lake, Yuxi | collected 2017-12-25 | reverse complement strand
GCCGTGCGCCGCGAATGGGGATAATTTGGCAATGGCAACTCCTGTAAAACCCGACATAGTTTCTAAAGTTTCTCCCTCCACAAAAATTTACGAAGGCGACGGAGATCGACTGGTCGAAGTTCCGGTTGCTGGACCAAAGGTGACGATTCTTCCATCTGGCGATCCGCGAACTGCTGAAGCAACGCGCCACATTCGCGTCATGTGGGGACAGCATCTTTTGGATGATGTGGTCGAGGGGCACTATCGAACGTTGGTCTGCGGTGTGAATGACTCGGACAATACGCGTGGAATTCTTGGTGAGATTCTGAAGTTGGTACCAACAAGTCAGTGGACGCTTTCTTCCGCGACCAGTTATGCAAAGGTATTTCGCACCGCAGTCAGTGTGCATGCGAAGGAAGATCGAGAGCCATACATTCTCAAGTTCGACTTGGATCGAATTCTTGTGCTCGCGTTGCTGAGACCCAATAGTCGAGATCACTTCACTCTTGAAGATATTTATCGCGGATTCCGAACGATCTCGCAAATGCTTGATGGCCGCGCTGACCGTCGTCCGGTCGCATCCATTTCATTCTTGGGTGCCAAGAGCAATCGCTTGCTCGATCACAATGGTCAAGAGCCCAGCAGCGAAGCAGTCTTGAAGGCGATGTATGACGCTGGATATCAAGGCGATTTCTATCCACCGGTTTCGGCGTGGGATTCTCCTCGCACAGGAGTCTTCGCTCGATATCCATTCCCCTCGGGAGTCGATCGTATGCGCGAAGGAAGCAGCTGACAAAATGTCGCAACACTTCAATCTTGATTCTGTCGCGTTCTTCGGTCGGACGATGGAGGAATATCTCCAGGCATTCGCGTTGTCGACCAATGACCTCATCGGAAAGCGCGTGTTGGATTGTCCGAGTGGTCCAGATTCATTTGTGGCGCAAGTCAATACCCTTGGATGCGATGCTGTCGGAGTCGACTTGGTTTATGACAAGAGCGCGGCGGAACTGGAAGCGAAGGGGCGAGCTGACATTACGAATTGTTTAGCGCAGATGAAAGCGAAGCCAGAGTTTTATCCCGCAATGGATTTCGAGCAATACTCAAAGAGCAAGACTCAGGCGCTTGAATTGTTCATCGCGGACTATAAACAGAATCGCAAGCGATACATCCATGGGATGTTGCCGAAACTTCCATTCGCGGATCGATCTTTCGACATCGTATTGTCGGCGCATCTGCTCTTTGTTTATTCGCCGCTCGAAGAAGATGGATATCTCAAGTATGGTCACTCGAATCCGCAACACTTTGATCTGCAGTGGCATCATCAAGCCGTCCGCGAAATTGCGCGGGTGAGTGCACGGGAGATTCGTCTCTATCCAACGGCTGCGATGAATTCTGCGCCTCGAAGACATCGATATATCCAACCGATTATGGCGGATCTTTGCGCCAATGGATGGCGGGTCGCTTTCGAGCCGAGTCAATATCGTCAGTTGTCGACCGAGATGAATGATTGCTTGGTTGCGCGGCGTCTGAGTTGAATTGACGATTGACAGAAATTTCGAGTTGCGGAAACAGCCACGGAAACAGCCACGGAAACAGCCACAGAATGGCATAAGTGATCAGCCGTGAAAAGTCCTCTCGGGGCTCAAACAGTCCTCGGCGACCGACACGATCCGATTTACGAAAATTTTGTTGCAAGTTCAGTCGGTCGCCTGCGGAACTCGCCCGAGAGAACTTTCCAACGGCTGGAGACGCAAACAGATTCGAGCCAAACACACAGCTGCGAAAACGAACATCGTTTCGCGTGTGCGCCGTCGGGACCATGTCCTGCGCGAGTTTGCAAGCCGAGCCGGAGTCCGCGTAGGCGAGGCGCAGCATGTTTGAGCGCCAGGACATGCGTCCCGCGGCGCTCGCATAAATCATTCCGTCTTCGTGTGAGCGCACATACATGCGTCCCCCGGCGCTCGCATAAATCATTCTGTCTTCCTTCGAGCCCACCCGCGGAAATTCAGCGCGCGTGCATCAATTGAACAACTTGTTCCGGCGAAAGTTCTTCTGGACGCATATTTGGTTCGATACCCGTGGGCCATGTTCCGCTGCGACCGAGTATCGATCCGAGTTGTTTGCGCCGCTTGGTGAACAATGTTTGCATAAATGCGCTGAGTGCGGCGACATCGAATATCGGAGGTTGTTCAAGTTGTTCAATCGCGATCATGGAACTTGTCACTTCGGGCGATGGCCAAAAACATGATGGAGGAAGTTCCGCAAAGATTTCGGTGCGAGTGAGCAAATGCGACAGGATCGACAGCGGTCCGTAATCACCCGATCGCGGCGAGGCGATCAATCGCTGCGCAACTTCGCGTTGGATAGTTGCATATTGTCCAATGCAATCGCGGCGTGTCGTCATGAGCAGAATGATCAATGGGGTCGCAGCTTGATAAGGCAGATTCGCGACAAGTCGGAATGGCTTTCCCCCAAAGCGACGATCGATTTCCGCCATCAATTCAGCCGAAAGTTTATGTTTTCCATCGAGGCAATCCGCAACAATCAACGAGACTTGTTCTGGAGCGCGGGCGATCACGCGGTCGTTCAGAATCGCCGCCATATCACGATCGATTTCGCACGCAACAATTTTCGCGCCGACTTCGACAAGTGCTTCGGTCAGTGCGCCAGTTCCAGGACCGACTTCGAGCACGCAGTCACCGTGTTTCACGCCAGCGCGCGCGATGATTCGGCGAATTTGATTGTGATCATGCAGAAAGTTCTGACCAAAACGATGCCTCGGATGGATGCCCCGCACATCAAGCATCGCGCGAATTTCACTGAGAGTCTGCACGATGTCGCTTAAAACCACTCGCGTCGATTGACGATATAGGTTCGGCAAAATTCTTCGTCGCTCTTGGTGAGATAGGTGATGCCTTCGACGATGCCGATGATTGCCATCACGACCGCGCCCGAACCAGGAAGGCAGAGGCAAGCAGTGATCACAGAACCAACAATCGTCACCCCCAACATAATGATTCCAGACAACTGATATCCAAGCACAAACTTGTGAATTCCCAACGCTCCAAGCAGGATTCCAAGCACGCCGGCCGCAACCTTCTTGCTCTTTGCGGTTTCAAGTTGAGCCGCAGTGAAAGCCGAGGGAGTGGCATTAGAAAATTGCGGGGGAGTTTGATTCTGCGGAGTTTCATCCATAGTCATTTCCTTTAAGACAGAGTCTATCTCGCGACTGCCTCCGCTCGAATCTCTCGAAGCACGGAGACTTTGATCTCGCCAGGGAAGGTCATCTCATCTTCGACACGCTTGGCAATCGCTGTGGCAATCATATGAGTTGTCGCATCATCGGCTTTACGAGCGTCGACGATGACGCGAACTTCTCGTCCCGCCTGCACTGCGAAAGCTTCAGTGACAGACGGTTGCTCGCGCGCAATCGCTTCGAGTTGTTCGAGGCGTTTGATGTAAAGCTCCATCGATTCGCGTCGCGCTCCGGGTCGTGCGCCAGAGAGCGCGTCGGCCGCCATCACAATTGGGGTGTACGGAGTTGTCGGTGGAATATCCGAATGATGTCCACCAATCGCATTCAAGACAGCATCAGTTTTTTCGCCGTGACGCGCCGCGAATTCCATACCGATTGCAGGATGCCCACCTTCAATCTCATGATCCATCGCTTTGCCGATGTCATGCAGAAATCCTGCGCGACGAGCGATTGCGCCGTTGAGCCCAAGTTGATCCGCGATAAGTTGGGACAGAAATGCAACCTCCAGAGAATGTCGCAGCACGTTCTGACCAAAACTGGTGCGGAAGTGCAACTTGCCCATCGCCTCGATGATCTTGGGATTCAATCCGCGAATATCCGCTTCGAGCGCGGCTTCAGTTCCGTGCTGAATGATTCGTTGATGGATGTCCTTGCGAACTTGCTCGACAACTTCTTCGACGCGCGATGGATGAACTCGACCATCTGCAACTAACTTCTGCAGTGTCTCCGCTGCGATGGCTTGACGCACACGATCGAAGCAAGAAACGCTGATCACGCCCGGCGTGTCATCGATGAGAATGTCAACGCCCGTCAACTTTTCAATCGCACGAATGTTGCGCCCTTCGCGCCCAATGATGCGCCCCTTCATTTCTTCGCTGGGTATCTTGACGCTTCGAATAGTCGAATCTGACACGGTTTCCGCGGCATAACGCTGGATTGCCATCAGCGTGATTTCTCGCGCGCGCTCGCCTGCCTTCGCCTCTGCTTCGGCGATAATTTTGTGTTCGACCACTGCCGCTTGGCGCAGGCTGTTGTTTCGGACATCTTCCAAGAAAATCTCTCGCGCTTGTTCGACAGTCAGTCCAGCAATTTGGGAGAGTCGTCGCTGGATCGATTCGCGCTCCTGCGTGACGGTGCTGAGCGCTTGGGTCAACTCTGTTTGGCGCGCGTTGTTCGCCTTGTCTTGTTGGTCGAGCCGAACCTCGCGGTCATTGATGTGCTCGAGTTTGCGCTCGAGTGTTTCCTGAATTTTCTGAGTTCGGACTTGACTCTCCTGCATACTTTGCAATGCAAGCTTCACTTCGCGGTCGACTTCGCTTCGTCGCTCTGCCGCTTGTTTCTGAGCGGCAAGCTGAATGTCTTTCGCACGATTGCTTGCCGTGGACTCTGCGCCTCGGATCACTTCTTCGGCTTGCTGTTTGGCTCTTCGAAGACTTCGGCCTGTATAAAAGCCGATTGCGATGCCGCCGCAAACGAGTCCGAGAAACAACGCGGCTGCAATAATCAGCATTTCAACAAATGTCAGGTTGATCAAATCAGTCTGTCCTGTCATAACGGGGACCCCTTTCAAAGGGCGTAATCCCAAATCGACAATGACAGTCGGATGCAGGCAGGAAATCAGGCGCAGTATGAATCGTTCAGTTTCGAAAATCCTGTTTGAAAAAGTTCAGATCACAAATGAGGAGTCAGTCGAGAATCAGCGCGTCAGATCTATACGAACCCTTGCGAGTTCGTCGGGGGAGTGCCCCGAATTTCCTACCTCACCGACTGCTGTCGGGGAGAGCGGGTTAAAAAGTGCCAACGGCGGAGTGCCGCGGCATAGGCAGGATATTCCCCAGTCGGGGGTAGCGTCAACGGCAGTTATCATCAATATTCGATGAGTGGACCGTTTATGCGCATTCTGCAGGTTCTCCCTTTGAACCCAATCGCGCTTCGGTTGGTTCAAGGCGGATCTTGTCGCACCCGTCATTTGTTGATTCGCTCCGGATATTTGGCGCTTATGGTGATGGTCTTGTTGATCGCCCTCATTGGTTCGGGAACGACTCTTCGCGAATTGTCGCAGAGCGGCGCGCGGGCATTCTCGATCGTCAGTTACGGGCAGGTCTTTCTGATTTGCATTCTGGCGCCGATTTTTATGGGTGGCGCGATTGCGCAGGAATCGAATCCGCAAACATGGGATGTGATGTTGACATCTCCGCTCAGTTCATTGCAGATCGTGCTTGGCAATTTATTTGGCCGATTGTTTTTCGTCCTTGCACTCTTGATGAGCACTTTCCCGCTTTTCGCCGTGACACAACTCTTCGGCGGCGTGCCAGGCTCTGCGATCATCGAAAGTTATGCAATATCAGCATCGAGCGCGCTGATAATGGGAACAATCGCAATCACATTGAGTGTGACGCGCACGGGCGGTCGTCGATCTGTGTTCGTGTTCTATTCCGCAATCATTTTTTTTCTGTTCGTAACATATGTGTTGGACCTTGCACTGCAAACGCCAATCGCAGTGGGAAGCGATGCGGTCTTCACAACATGGATGACTCCACTCAATCCATTCTTGACATTGCGAGTGCTGATGGAGTCGAATGTGTATGTCCCAAGGAATTTCGCTGGCACTGGATATTTATGGCCACAGCGTATGTGGCTTGGTTCGCCAGTCGCATCGCAATTATGGTTCTTCATTCTTCTTTCGGTTTTCTTGATCGGATATTCAACACTGCGAGTTCGCATTCTTGGTGGCGCATTGATCAGTGGTGGCGCGAAAGGACTGGGTGGCGATTCCGGTCGCGACCCACGACGCGTTGGATCAAGTCCAATTGCATGGCGAGAGCTTCATTTGCGTGGTCAAACATTGAAAGCAAAAGTCATTCGGTGGGTGTTCATTTCTGTGTCCATCTCGGTTGGAGTGGCGATCGTCTTGCTCGCGCGTTCGGGAACTCTGGACGCTTCTGGGACTCGCTTGGCGCTCGCCGCTGTCCTGTGCGCGGAGATATTGGTCGTCGTTCTTACCGCGCTCAATTTGAGCGCGACCGCGGTCAGTCGCGAACGCGAAGATAAATCGCTTGACATTCTTCTGACGACACCGATTCAGCCAGGTGCATATATCACTGGAAAACTGCGAGGTTTAGTGCAGTATTTGCTTCCGCTGATCGCGGTGCCGTGCATAACGCTCGGCGTTGCTTCTTTATATGTCATCACCAACGGATTTGGAAGCGGCGTGAGTTTGATGGTTTCGGAAGCGGTTGGAACTGTCAAAGTGTCGATTCCAATTGTGCTACCTGAAGTCGCCCTCGCACTTCCGATCGTGTTGACTTCGTTCACCGCGCTTTGCGTGATGATTGGATTGCAGTGGTCGGTCAAGAGCAAGGGAACAATCGGATCAGTCGTTGGAGCGACTGGTGTCGTGATAGTTGTTGGTGGATCGATTGGATTGTGCGGTTGGTCTATCGGCGGTTCAATTCCATACGCAGGAGCGATACTCAATGCCGCAAGTCCACTGAATCTTGTTCTTGCAGCGATCGAGCCTGGCACGATGATTCCTGGAAGTTTGGATTCTGTCGCCGGCAGATGCTGGTCCCTTCTTGGCGGATCAATCTTGGCATCTTTGTCTTATTGCGCGATCGTGTATGGCTTGCACTCTTCGATCAAGTCCAGTTTCATGATGACCGTGCGCCGAATGACTGGTACATCATGACAAGTGACGAATCCACGCGATTGTGGATTGTCCTTACGAGTGGATTTTTCTCGCTTCTCTTTGTTTTCTTTTCGCTGCGAAGATTTCGCCGCCGCGCGATATTGCGTGCGATGCCGACGACGCCGATCGGCGGTGTCTTTGTGGGAGATGTGGAGATCAAAGGAAAGGCCGCTGCTCGCAATCCTGTGATTGGTTATCTCTGCGAATCACCTTGTGTTTGTTTTTCATGGTCAATCTCCGAGCATTGGACTCGACAACGCACGGTGACAAGCACCGACAGCAAGGGCAAAACGACAACGAAGGTTGTGACCGATCATGGCTCGGATGTTGTTGCAGATAGTCTTGATCAAACTGCCCTTGAAGTCGAAGACGACACTGGGAGAATTCTCGTTCACTGGGAAGGCGCAAAAGTCGAGCAAGAAACGCTTTTTTATCAAGTCGTGAATGAGGGAGAGCCACTTTATTACGGCAAAGGTCCCGTCGGTTCTGTCTCTGGTTCCAAAGGTGTTCGAACATTCTCAGAGTATGGAATTCGCATTGGCACCCCTTTGTTTGTAGTGGGATACGCACGCCAGAGAGAGGACATTGTTGATGTGGAGATTGCAAATGGTGGGCGAAAGGGGACTGCGACCGAAGGCGCCGAAGCGCGATTGTTTCTGATCTCAACACGCAACGAGGCCGAAGTCACAAGCGGTCACGGAATTGCTGGATGGTTCTATGCAATCATTGGATTTCTCGCTGTCGCTTGCTTGTTGATCATCGATGCTGCCGACGACAACGGGCACCTTGGACGAAAGTTTCCGTGGTACTTCGCGATTGGCTTCGCAAGTTTTTGTATGGTCTTTGCGCTCGCGTGGTTTGTCTGGATGTTCAATGAATTGATCGATTTACGCAATCGCGTTGTTCGCGCTGCGTCCAACATCGATGTGCAGTTGAAACGGCGCGCGGATTTGATTCGAGGTCTAGTCGAGTGCGCAGTTGCGATTCGTGATCACGAGGGGAGATTGCAAAAAGCGATCGCATTTCTGCGCGCGCAAGCAACTCTGGAAAATCGCAAGTCAGCGCACGGAAACGCCAAAGTTGCATTGCCGATGATTGACGCAATCATCGAGGCATATCCAAATCTCAAATCCGGCGAGGTCTTTCTGCGTCTGCAAGTGGCGCTGAGCGATGCTGAACAGCGCATCGCCTTGGCGCGTGATGAATTCAACGGGACTGCTGCGGGATATAACACAAGAATTAGTGAATTCCCAAGCAGAATCGTGGCAACTTTCGCATTGATGCACCGCGCAAATTTCTTCGAAGCAACGACCTTTGAACGCATCGTGCCGACTGTGCGAACAATCGTTTGAGAAGCTTTATGTGTCTCGTTGTTGAAGGTTGGGGGGACTCTCGCTAGAATCAGAATTCGCCAACAGGACAAGCACAAAAGGAGATTCAACGCCGTGAGCACTCTCGATCCGTTCAACGCAAAGTCCACAGTTCGCACCGCAAACGGAGATCGAACGATCTGGAAACTGAGCGCGTTGAAGTCGGTGGGCAACATCGATCGACTGCCATATTCCATTCGCGTCCTCTTGGAGAGCGTTCTGCGAAATCTTGATGGCCGAATCTATACAGAGGATCATGTGCGCGCTCTTGCGCAGTACGACCCGGCGAAACCGAGCGATGAAGAAATTCCATTTATGCCAGGTCGAGTGGTCTTGCAGGATTTTACTGGTGTTCCTTGCGTCGTTGATCTTGCTGCGATGCGTGGAGCGATGAAGCGAATGGGCGGAGATCCCAAGCGCGTCAATCCACTGGTGCCTTGCGATCTCGTCATTGATCATTCAGTGCAGGTCGATGCGTATGGCAGTGGCGTTGCGCTGACAATCAATAACGAGAAGGAATTCGAGCGCAATATGGAGCGCTATGAGTTCTTGAAATGGGGGCAAGGCGCATTCAGCAATTTTCGCGTTGTGCCGCCTGGAACTGGCATTGTTCATCAGGTCAACTTGGAATATCTCGCGAAAGTCGTTTGGGAAAAAGATGGCGTTCTCTATCCAGACAGTCTTGTCGGAACAGACAGCCACACCACGATGATCAATGGATTGGGCGTGCTTGGTTGGGGCGTTGGAGGAATCGAAGCAGAGGCCGTGATGCTTGGACAGCCTATTTATATGCTGATTCCAGAGGTTGTCGGAGTTCGGCTGACTGGAAAACTTCCAGAAGGAACCACCGCAACCGATCTTGTTCTGCGAGTGACCGAACTACTGCGCAAGCACGGCGTGGTGAACAAGTTTGTTGAATTCTTTGGATCGGGGCTCGCGGATATGCCTCTTGCAAATCGCGCGACGATTGCAAATATGGCGCCAGAGTATGGGGCGACCTGTGGTTTTTTCCCTGTCGATGAACAGACGCTCGCATATTTGCGGCTTTCTGGTCGCGAAGAATCGCTTGTGCAAACAGTCGAGGCGTATGCGCGCGAGCAGGGACTCTGGCGCGATGACACGCGCGCGATCGCATACTCGTCAGTTGTCGAACTTGATCAGTCGACAATCACTCCAAGTCTCGCAGGTCCATCGCGTCCGCAAGATCGAGTCGAACTTGGCGCGATGCAGAAAACTTGGAAAAATGTTCTGCCAAAGTTGAAGTCCGGCGCAAAGGGAGCGCCTGTAGCAACGGCAACGATGCTCGCTGATGATGGCGTTGCAGTAATGAACGACGGACAAGAATTTATTCTCAAGAATGGCGCGGTTGTGATCGCAGCGATCACCAGTTGCACGAACACAAGCAATCCAAGCGTGATGATTGGTGCTGGATTACTCGCCAAAAAAGCTCGCGCGCTTGGTCTCCAACGCAAGCCGTGGGTCAAGAGCTCTCTCGCTCCTGGTTCGAAAGTTGTCACGGAATATCTGAAGAAGTCAGGATCGATGCAAGCGCTTGAAGAACTTGGATTCAATGTTGTTGGTTATGGTTGCACCACTTGCATCGGCAACAGCGGTCCACTTCCCGAAGCAATTGATGGCGCAATCAAAGCGAATGAGATGGTTGTCGCAAGCGTGCTCTCTGGAAATCGAAACTTCGAAGCGCGCGTTCATCCAGATGTGAAGGCAAATTATCTCGCGAGCCCGCCGCTTGTTGTTGCGTACGCAATCGCGGGAACAGTTGATATCGATCTGATGGTTGAGCCGCTCGGCACATCCAAAGATGGCAAGCCTGTCTATCTGCGCGACATTTGGCCGTCGCAAGCGGAAGTTGCTGCGTCCGTTGCGCACAGCGTGACGAATGAACAATTTCGAACGCAGTATGCGGGAGTGTTTGCAGGCAGCGATGAGTGGCAAGAAATCGCAACGACGCGTGGCGATATGTATCAGTGGAACGAGAAGAGCACATACATCCAAGAACCCCCATTTTTTACCACGATGACTCTCGCAGAACCCGGTGCGATTCAAGGCATTCGTGGCGCGCGGTGCTTGGTCAAGGTGGGTGACAGCGTGACGACAGATCACATCTCTCCCGCAGGAAACATCAAGACTGATGGTCCCGCCGGCAAATTTCTTTCCGCCAATGGTGTTCCCGTTTCGATGTTCAATAGTTATGGCAGTCGCCGCGGAAACGATCGCGTGATGACGCGCGGAACATTCGCCAATACCCGCATTCAGAATCAGCTTGCTGCGGGAACGATGGGCGGCGTGACGATGGATTTCACCGACGGAAAAGTGAAGCCGATCTTCGATGCCGCGGAAAATTACGCAAAGTCAAAGACGCCACTTGTTGTGCTCGCGGGCAAGGATTATGGAATGGGTTCTTCGCGTGATTGGGCTGCGAAGGGCGTTTATCTCTTGGGAGTTCGCGCTGCGATCGTTGAAAGTTTCGAGCGGATTCATCGATCGAATCTTGTTGGAATGGGCGTGATGCCGCTGACATTCAAGAACGGCGAAACCGCCGCGTCGCTTGGATTGACAGGCGAGGAAACATTCGACATCGATATCCCCGCAGATGTGAAGCCTCGACAACAGATCACCGTGCACGCGCGCCGAGCATCTGGAGAGAAAATCACATTCCAGACGATTTGCAGAATTGATACACCGGTTGAAGTTGACTACTACCGCAATGGTGGGATTCTTCACACGGTGTTGCGAAGAATGGCTGCTTCGAAATAGAACGAAACACCCACCGAAACAGCCACGGAAATGCATAAGAGAGCAGCCGTGAAAAGTTCTCTCGGGGCTCAAACAGTCCTCGGCGACCGACACGATCCAGTTTGCGAAATTTATTCACAAGCGCCGTCGGTCGCCTGCGGAACTCGCCCGAGAGAACTTTCCAACGGCTCGAGACGCAAACAGATTCGAGCCAAGCACACCGCTGCGAAAACGAACATCGTTTCGCGTGTGCGCCGTCGGGACCATTTCCTGCGCGAGTTTGCAAACCGAGCCGGAGTCCGCGTAGGCGAGGCGCAGCATGTTTGAGCGCCAGGATATGTGTCCCGCGGCGCTCGCATAATCCATTTTTTTGTTTGAGCTCGGGGGCGAATCATTCCGCTGCTCACCGCTGAATTCAACGGTCTCTGCTGAAATGGCAACAACCCGCAGAAATTCAGTCATATATCCACGAAGTGCCCTGCGAAATCGTAAGGTCGCCATATGCCAACTTTCTCTGCGCTGAAAAATTTTCTTCGGCACACAATTCATTCTCTTGCACTTGCCGAACGACAGATTCTTGGAAGTCGCAAAGGGCGTTCATTCATTCTGCCAACACCTGACGCATCATCTATATGGTGTCATCGATGCGGCGCACAGCAAAATCGAATTCACAATTTTCAAGATTATGATGAGCAGATCAGCTGTAAAAAATGCATCGGCACTTGTCTCGCGCGTGATCGAACAGTTCGCCTTGGAAGATATGACGGTCAATGGCGTGATGCAATTCTCGCAGTGAAGCACGGAGGTGATCGCACGCTTGCATACGAACTTGGAAGACTTCTTGCGCAACAGTGGCAACAAACAATCACAACTGAATCGTTCATCTGCGAAAATGCGATTGTCATCCCAGTGCCGATGCCTTTGGCGCGCAGAGTTGAACGGGGGATCGATCACGCAAGTGAAATTGCTTTGGGAGTTTCAAAGACGCTCGGCTATCCGATGATTCGATGTCTTGAACATGATGCGGGTCCAGTTCAAGCACTGATGACGCGCGCAGATCGGCAATCACGCGCTCAGCGGATTCACTGGAAAGGGATTCAAAAGCGAAAATTTCGCACGACTGCCACGCTCGATTTATCGTCAAGCAAAACTATTTTCGTGGTGGATGATGTGTTGACGACAGGTTCTACAGCTGCTCAGGTCTGCGCGGCGATCCGAAATCGACTCGGGCAAGTCAAAATTGTTATGTTGGTTGTGGCGACGACATAACTGCAAAAAATGCCTATAAAACAAGCCGTTTATCAGCGTTTTTCATCTCGATTCGCGCCGCATAATTTCGCTCAAACTATGGTTCTCGGACCCTGCGCAACCATTGAATTCCCAATTCTGCCTACAAACCTAATCGATCCTCGCAAGATGCTTGCAGCAGGGTTGACAAATCCTGGGTTTCCATTACACTTGCCGACCCTGCTCATTTGAGCGAGGCCTGATTCTGCTTGTTTTTCAGCCGAATCTTGACATCTTTGACAATTGAGCAGTTGGATCGCCGCGAGGATGTGGCCACCTTCACAAGCTTTCATAGAGCGAATGAAGTGTGGAAAAGTTTCTCCCGCCACAGCGGGAGATGCTGAACATCCTCTGTGATGTCCAAGTGAATGGTCATTTCCGAAGACTTTCCCGGAGCTGAAACCAGTGGGGTAAAACCCAAAGGTCATAGGCAAAGGGCAAGGATGTTTGGTCAAATCCAGCAATATCCAATTGTTGGCGTCGGTTCGGACCGACGAAGTCGACCGACCTGTTGCCTCAAGTGCTTGCACTTGACAGCAATGGGTCGCCAGGCAACCTTCTCTGAAGATTCGGACGCAAGTCCGTAAAAATTAATTGAAGAGTTTGATCCTGGCTCAGATTG
>SXGU01329476.1_pt1 | contig 12957 bp, 15 predicted proteins | sample 3174531 | NCBI WGS metagenome assembly SXGU01 (sample SAMN11356863, study PRJNA531348) | freshwater metagenome | isolation source: freshwater sample F1-140 | place: China: Fuxian Lake, Yuxi | collected 2017-12-25 | reverse complement strand
TGATCATCATCTCAAAGGAGCAGAACCCAGTTGTTGCTGCACGAGCAAGAAAGCTGGCGCTCGAGGTGATTCACGGCTGTGACGACAAGTTGCCGGTTTTGCGCGAGTGGATGTCTCGTATTGGAGCAACAGTGGAGACGACGGCTTTCATGGGTAACGACATCAATGATCTGGAGTGCATGCACTTCGTCGGCGTAGCCATTGCACCTTCCGACGCTCACCCGTCGGCGCTCGCCGTGGCTGACCTCGTCACTCGTAAGCCCGGTGGACGCGGCGCCATTCGTGAGGTTGCGGATGGAGTGGTCTCGCAGCGTCAATCTCGGAATTCCAAGTAATCTGGGCCTGTGGAGCCGATTTTGAATTCGCCCACAATCGACTATGTCGCCGTCGGGTCGCAACAAATCGGACTTGGCAAACCCGTTTTCGTCATCGCGGAGATTGGCATCAACCACAACGGAGACGTAGCAATCGCCAAACGACTCATCGACGTTGCTATTGCCGCAGGTTGTGATGCGGTGAAATTTCAAAAACGTACTCCAGTTATTTGTGTTCCACCGGATCAAGCCAAGACCGTTCGTGAAACTCCATGGGGCGTGATGACCTATTTGGAGTACAAGGAGCGAATTGAATTCGGCGAGAAAGAGTATTCCGAAATTGACTCGTACTGCCGTCTGAAAAACATTATGTGGTTCGCTTCACCTTGGGATGTTCCATCGGTGGAATTTCTCTCAGGATTCAAGACGCCGATTTTCAAAATTGCCTCGGCATGTCTGACGGATGACGAATTGCTGTCTGCAGTTCGCAAAACGGGTGAACCTGTGATCATGTCAACTGGAATGTCCACTCTTGAGGAGATCGATCACGCCGTCTCCCTTCTCGACCGCACCCGCTTGATCCTCGGACAGGCCACATCCACGTATCCATGCAAGCCAGAGGAACTTAATCTACGGGCGATTCAGTCGCTGCGCGAACGTTACGGAATTCCAGTCGGTTACTCCGGCCACGAGACAGGGTTACAAACGACGGTCGCAGCTGTTGCATTGGGTGCCGTGTTCGTAGAAAGACATATCACCCTGGATCGAGCAATGTGGGGCACCGATCATGCGGCGAGCGTTGAACCAGGAGGTCTGGAGCGACTCGTTCGAGATATCAGAAGTGTCGAATTGGCCTTGGGTGACGGCGAAAAGGTTCTATTCCCATCAGAGGTCTCCGTCAAGAAGAAACTACGACGAGTTTTTTAGTCAACTCACCCTCTATGGCGGAACGACCCATTTTCATACTCATTCCCGCTCGGGGTGGATCAAAAGGGATTATTCGCAAGAATCTGCAAACTGTTGGTGGTATTCCGCTCCTCAGTCGCTCGATTAATGCGGCAAAAATGTCGCAAGTCGCAGACTCCATTTGCGTAAGTACGGATGACGACGAAATTCGCTCTCTCGCACTGTCGCACGACGTCGAAGTCATACAAAGACCAAGTGAATTGGCTCTCGACACGAGCTCAAGCGAGGAAGCAATTTCGCATTTCCTGCGCGTGTTCAATCTAACTTCGGGACTACTCGTAATGGTTCAGGCGACTTCACCGTTTCTTTCTGGCGGAGACATCAATGCTCTTGTTGACACATGCGAGAAATTTGACACAGCGCTAACGGTGACTCAGTCGCACTCATTTCTCTGGCGTGCCGCGGCGGATGGTTCACTATTTGGTGTGAACCACGAAAGTTCCGTTCGACTACGAAGGCAAGACCTTCATCAACAGGAATTCATCGAGAATGGAGCAGCTTATGGAATGGATATCAGAGGATTTCTGACTTACCGACACCGCTTTTTCGGACGGATTGGACATGTCGAAATGCCGCGGATTCGAAGTTTGGAGATCGATAGTTCTCAGGATCTGGAATTGGCAAACATCATTGAAACCACTATTGAGTGAGACATGAGACCGTTCAAGACGCTTAGGCATCTTCTAAACAACTCCACACTGAAATCTCCCGCCAAATGCGATGTTCTGCAATTTTCCGGCTCCATCGTTGCACTTCAATCCTTAGCGTCCTGGTGCGAATTGAAGTTGATGCCTACGGTGAATGAGGAAATCTCAATTTCTGTCCTGCTCCGCGCGTTCATGCGTGGACGTTTGAGCCGCTGGGGCTACTACAAGACCTTCATTGAGATTTCGAACGCTCGCCTTATCCTCGTCTGGCACGATACGAATCTTGAGGCATACCAACTTCAGCACCATATCGGAATTCCCATTTGGTGCATTCAAAATGGGGTACGACATGACATCGGACCACATGATGGCGTGGGACTTCTCACTGGTCTGCGAGAACTCGGTCGGACTCAAAGGCCGTCAGTTACCAAGTATTTCGGTTTCAGTGAATCCACAGAACAGTTGCTTGCGCCACTCCTAGATGCGAAATTCATCAGCACGGGAAGTTATCGATTGAACGAGTACATAGGGGCGCGAGATGAAGGCCCAATTCACAAACAATCGTTGAGGAATAAAGTTGGCCTAATCGTCTCATTCCCGAACGGAAGTGAGGTTCCAAACGGTTCGATCCGCAACAATCATCTACCGTTCATTCGAGTCGGAACTCATGTCGTATCGTTCAATGACTATTTTTCATTGGATGCCCTGGTCGCACAAGCAATACAACGAGTTTCGGCACGTATTGGACTGGAATTTGCCATCATTGGGAAGCGATCTTCTCGTGACTCCATCGAACGCCGATTCTTCGCTCAAGTTCCAGGGTGCGAGCAGATTGAAGTGCTCGCTCACGAGAAGGGATATGGATACGATCTCGCTGAGTCGTTTGAATATCTGATTACCGTTGACAGCACCCTAGGTTACGAAATGCTCGCAGCAGGTAAACGAGTCGGTTTCGTATCGAATCGATTTCGTTACCTCGGACTTGACGCGCCCGACCTAGCGTTTGGTTATCCAGTGGACTTACCTCCCAGTGGGCCATGTTGGACGAATGCAACAGATGCCGTCGCAATTGAACACTTTGTTGAACGTATTGTTTCGTCTTCAACTGGTGAATGGAATCAGATTCATCAAGAGATTGCCCCTAGAGTCATGGCATTGGATCCCGCCAATTCGCAACTCCGAAAAGCAATTGTGGAACAACTCGGACACACCATATGAAGATTGTCATTCTTTGTGGCGGCAAAGGGACTCGAATTCGGGGTGTGGACGACACCGTTCCAAAACCGATGATTCCAATTGGTTCCGAACCCATCCTGGTGCACATTATGGAGCACTACGCGAATTTCGGGCTTCGTCAATTCGTTCTCTGCCTCGGCTACTTGGGCGATGTCATTCGTCGATACTTTGGCGGAACAGATTCCTCGTTAACTGAGGACGTCGAGTTTCCACTTCCAAGTGGAGTGACAGTGAAGATTGCACTCGTCGATACTGGCGTGAACACGATGACTGGAGGAAGAGTTCGACGAGTTCGTCATATCGTCGGAGACGGCGATTTTCTGCTCACCTATGGCGACGGGGTCTCCGATGTTCCAATCGATCGATTGCTTCAATTCCACTCTCTACATTCGGCATCGATGACGCTCACCGCGGTCCGACCACCGAGTCGATTCGGCGAGGTTGAAGTTGACTCTTCGGGTATGGCAACGTCCTTCAACGAAAAACCCCAAGCATCAGCCGGGTTGATATCTGGCGGCTATTTCGTCTGTCGGCCTTCGGTTTTTGAATACCTCAATGACGACGCCTCTCTCGTGTTGGAGGCTGAGCCGATGCGACGCATGGCGAGCGAGCGCCAGCTCGCCGCCTATGTTCATGAGGGTTTCTGGCAGTGCATGGACACCTACCGTGACTGGGAATTCCTCAACGACCTTGACCGTAAGAATGAAGCTCCGTGGCGTCATTAGCAACTGACCTTCCCACATTCGCGAATCGGCGAGTCCTCGTCACTGGACACACTGGTTTCAAGGGTTCATGGCTTGCCTACCTGTTGGCTCGAGCAGGTGCGCAGGTCACTGGTGTGGCGTTGCCCCCACACACGTCTCCGTCACACTCCGATCTCTTAAAACTTGATTCTCTTATCGATGGTCGAATCTGCGATATTCGTGATCTCGAGGCGCTCAATCGAGTGTTTCAAGAGACGCGCCCAGAAATCGTCTTCCACCTCGCTGCGCAAGCCTTCGTTCGAACTTCATACGCTGACCCGTACACGACATTTTCAACGAACGTTCTTGGCTCGGCCAACATCCTGGAGTGCCTCAAACTCAGCAAGACCGTATCCACTCTGGTTTTCGTAACGTCAGACAAGTGCTACAAGAACAAGGAGCAGCAGCATGGCTACATCGAGACCGACGAATTGGGCGGGGTGGATCCCTACAGTGTTTCTAAAGCCGCAGCTGAAATGGTCTTCGCAGGATATGTGAACTCGGTATTCAATAGGCCGAATGCACCATCTGTCGCGAGTGCGCGGGCTGGGAACGTGGTTGGTGGCGGCGACTGGTCACCGGACCGACTAATTCCCGATTGTGTTCGCTCGTTACAAGACAATTTGCAGATCGAGATTCGTTCTCCTCGCGCCACGCGCCCCTGGCAGCACGTACTGGAACCCATCTCTGGATACGTACGACTTGCCGTTGCTCTTGGCAACGGTTCGGCGACGTCGGGGAGTTCATGGAACTTCGGGCCTCCCGAAACATCCGTGCATGAAGTTCAGGAAGTCGCAACGTTGGTCGCCAACCGTTGGGGTTCTGGAAATGCCGTCCGGATAACTCCCGATCAGGGCAACATGCATGAGGCACAACTCCTCCAGTTGAACAGCAGTAAAGCAAATTCCGTTCTTGGTTGGACCACTCGCTGGAAATTTGAGGAAACCATGCGTCATACGGTTGATTGGTATCGGGGCTGGATGGATGGAACCACGGTCGAACAGCTCACGTCCTCTGACATCACGTCATACCTGGCAACATGAACGTTGGTGGTAGCAGATGATCGAAGGAGTCAAAGTCTCGACTCGACGCGTTATCTCCGACCCTCACGGTGCTGTCTTGCACATGTTGAAGCCGACTGATCCGGACTTTGCTGGGTTTGGTGAGATCTATTTTTCCAAAATTGCCGTCGGCCAACGGAAGGCGTGGCGTCGATATCATCAGGCGACGGCGCAACTAGTGGTTCCGGTCGGAGAAGTTCGCTTCGCGTTGTACGACGAGCGCATGTCAAGTCTTAGTGCCGGGTCTACAGGCGAGTTCACACTCGGTGAGTCCAGTTACCAATTGCTCACGATTCCACCGCAAATTTGGTTCGCCTTTCAAAATATGGGTCCAGTCGATGCGCTCATCGCAAATTGCTCGTCACTTGCCCACGATCCAACGAAAATCGACCGACAAGATCTTGACGGCTCGACAATTCCCTACATATGGCGAGACTGAGTGTCGGACCCACGTCGGATTGTCATTACCGGAGCACGTGGACATGTGGGCGGACGATTGCTCAGACACCTCTGTTCCACGAGCAACGAGTCAATCAGACCACATTTCCGCAACGCGGTTGAACTGCCACCATGGGCCAGCACATGCAGTCCAACCTTCGGTGATCTTCGGGAACGCTCGGTCCGAGCACGAGCACTTTGCAACACAGATGTAGTCGTACACCTCGCAACTCGCGGATATTCGGCAGCACGGCCGCCCACTTTCGAAGAGCTCGCTGACGAACACACTCTCACGTACTCGGTCGTACGCGAGGCTGTGGAACAATCCGTTCCCAAGTTTGTCTACGTTTCATCGATTCACGTGTATGGCACCGCACTTACAGGCGAGGTCACCGAACATACACATCCTCGTCCCGATGGAGAATACGGTCGGTCACGTCTTCAATTGGAACATGACGTCATGAGTCTTTGTCGTGAATCGCAGACGTCGGCCATCATCATTCGAATGTCAAACACGTTTGGAGTTCCCGCTTTTAGAAATCCGCCAACATGGGATCTCCTCGTGCACGATCTATGTCGGCAGGCCGTACTCACCAACGAACTTCGTCTACGCACGAAGGGAAACGCCTTTCGAAATCTTCTCGCTCTCAGAGACGCGGTCAGCGTTATTGCCCAAGTAGCCAGTCGGCAGATACCCTCGGGGGTCTATCTTCTTGGCGGAAACACGACTCGTACGCTCCACGACATCGCCGAAGAGGTTCGCCAGAATGCACAGGTGTTGTTGCAGAAGGAAATCAACCTCGAAGCCCTGACTTCCGAGACAGTAAACACGAGACCTTTTGCGCTCAACTCGGCCTCCCTACGTTCCCACGGCATCAGCATCGAGGACACCTTCTCGCGCGAACTTGCAGATCTCGTTCGTTGCGCGCAGATGGCATTCGGAGGAAACACGTCACAATGACTCAGCCGGCTTCCGTGCAAGTGATCATCCCTACGTACAACCAGGCAGACCTCCTACGTGAGGCCCTGCATTCCGTTATTGCACAGGATTATCCGAATTGGACTGCCGTCGTCATCAACAACATGTCGAGCGACCACACAAAAAAGGTCATGGCAGAGTTCCACGATTCACGAATTTCTGAACTTGACTTCGCCAATCATGGCGTCATCGCTGCCTCGCGGAACATCGGAATCAGTCGCTCAAACTCGACATACATTGCCTTTCTGGATTCGGATGATTGGTGGTTTCCGAACAAATTGAGTCAATGCGTTAATCTCCTCAATTCGGGAGCAGACCTCGTATGTCACGCTGAGGAATGGCGAAGCAGCACAGGAACGCGAACGGTTGCTTACGGGCCTGAGACAAGGGCGAGTTACATGGAGCTCCTGCTTCGAGGTAACTGCCTTTCCACGTCGGCGGTAGTCGGTCGTACCGACATGTTCCAGCATGTTGGAGGATTCTCTACGAATCCAAACTTCGTGACGGCTGAGGATTACGAACTGTGGCTACGACTCGCAGAACTTCGTTACACCTTCGCCTTCATTCCGAAGCCACTCGGCGTATTCAGACTCCACGAAGCGAGTGCAAGCTCTGCGGTAGAACGCAATAGCCATGCAGAAATGGCGGTTGTTGAACACCATCTTGTTCGCGCCGGAATCACTTCGCGAAACGTCGTTCGTCGCCGTTTGGCCCTGTCACATTACGCAGCTGGTCGTGCACATCACAAGGGTGGAGACTTGATTCAAGCGAGATCTCGCTTTGCGAATTCCATTCGCCTTTCGCCATTCACACCACGCACCTACGCTGGAATTCTCGTGCTGGCTGCATCATTCCTGGTTGGTGGGCGACGAAATCGACTGCACGAGCGATGAACCGTCTCTACTATGCCTACGCTCGCCACGCCTTGGTGACGGCATTACGTGTCGCACGAGTGCGGCCAGGGGACGTCGTCCTGCTTCCAAACTTCATCTGTCGCGATGTACTTGCCTCACTGGCTGCAGTCCAAGCCAGCGCGGTGTACTACGACATTGGGGATGACTTGCAAATCTCGCCCACGGGCTCACTCCCGAGTGCAAAGGTATTTCTTGCAGTCAACTACTTCGGCTTTCCGGCAAACCTAGAACGAATTCGTGATCGTCTTTCCGACTCAAGTACTGTCCTCATCGAAGATAACGCTCACGGTTGGCTCAGCTCCGACGACGCGGGTGTGGCACTAGGAAGTAGAACCGCACTCGGAATCACCAGTTTCCGGAAGACGATCCGTTCTCTTGATGGTGCATTTCTTGAATGGCAGGACGGTGCAATCCACGACGCATCCACCCTCCACGAGCCGCTGCCGTTTCGCGATGAACCACTCGCTCTGTCATACCGTCTTCGTCGTAATATCTCTCTACTCGATCACACCAGTGGGTTCAATCTCCTGCCGACTGCTCGCAAGTACGTCCGATTCGTTCGTCGCCTGAGTGGTAGACCTCCGATCGACCCGCATGTCGAAGATGAATTCAAGCTCCCCCTACATCGGGCACTTCATCAATCTTCGTTCAAGATGATGAATGCGATCAACATCGAGGAGGAAAGACACCGACGACGTAGATCGTTTCAAGCATGTCAACTGCTTGCCGATGAATACGGAGTACGAACACCCCACCTTGCCATGACGGACGGTGTCTGTCCCATGGGATTCCCCTACTTCCCAAATTCATCCCGCGACGAGGCTTTTCGACGAGCCATCCGTCGTCAACGACTCGGGGAAATAATCACGTGGCCAAGCCTCCCTGCGACGTCGACGCTCTCCAGTACCTCAATACTTCGTGAATTACATCTTGTGAACTTCCTCCAATGAGTTTGCATCGATTTCCCGGAGATGATCTTGCATGGCAGCACATTGTCAATCAACTGGGAAGCACATCGCCGTATCAGAGTCATTCTTGGGCGAAATTCCGCCTGACAGATGGTTGGGAATGCCTTCGACTCATCAGTGACGACCACAATGCTGCAATTCAGATTCTCACAAAACGATACTTTGGCGTTTCAGTTGGGTGGGCACCTGGCGGGCCTCTCGGCAGCCCCAGCGCCGATTTGATTCGAGAGCTTCCGTCTCTCGTTCGATCACAAACTTCGAGTACGGCAACCTACATTCGCGTGTCCGATTTTCGAACGGAACAGGTATCCACTCATGATCAGTACCTTCAATCTGGCTGGTATCGGCCTCGGACTACGTTGGCTTCGGGACTGACACTGACACGATCTTTGCCGCAGTCAAGTGAGCGTCTGCGAAGTTCGTATTCCAAGAACTGGAGTCGGAATCTTCGACGTGGAGAGGAAAGACTCGTCACGGCTAACCGCTGGGATTTCCCAGCCGCAGGTGAGATTGCCTCACTTCACAGAAGCGTCGTTGAGACCAAGGGGTTGTCAGTCGGGGACTGGCGAACCAGTCAACAGCGCTTATCTGAGTTCACAGAGTTGTTTCAGTCTGATCTGGTCGTCGTGAGAGCACTCGATGAACTTGGAAACGTCTGCGCGATACGTGGAGCCGTGATATGCGGGTCCACCGGTTTTGATTTCCTGGCCGCAACATCGAACGACGGCAGAAAACTCTATGCATCGAATGTTGCACTGCACCAGCTATTCATTGAGTTGATCCAAAAAGGAGTAACGAAGTACGACTTCGGTGGAGTCGATCCCATCACAAATAAGGGCGTCTACGACTTCAAACACGGCGCAGGTGGAACTGAAATCAGGTACGAAGGGGAGTACGAAACATCGAGCCCCTCAGCATTGCGTATTCCGTTGAGTACACTTGTGTCATTGCGATTGAGATAATAAATCGCTCGTCGTCAATGATGAGACAGATTCAGCGACGCCGATGACACGCATCACGTATCAAGCAGCTTCACTACTGGCAACCATCGTCGGACTGCTTCGCAGGACAAGTGAGACATCGAACGGTACACGCGTGCTCATGTTTCACGATCTCTGCGACTCCAACTCGGACTTGGAGCTCTACGCAATACCTGCCTCTCGATTCGTCCTCAACATGACGGAACTAGCCGAGTGGTCGAGGCACCATCAAGTGTGCTTCATACCGTTCTCGTCGTCGCCCTCTCAGGGAATCGCAGTCACATTTGATGATGGATATCAGAGCACACTTCGACTCGCGGCTGACGTGCTGGTCTCACTCGGTATTCCATTCCACGTCTTCGTAACCAAGGAATACGTGATGAGCGGCGACAAGAGATACCTTCGGGAATCCGAAATCAGGCAGCTGACAGCACTACCAGGAGCAACAGTTGGGATTCACGGATTGAGTCACACGCACTTCCCGGCTCTCGAGACCTCTCGGCTCAGATCGGAAATGTACGTCGCCCGGCAATGGCTGGAGCAATTGATCGGCAAGTCCGTTGATACCATTTCCTATCCGCACGGATCTTTTGATGAGCGGGTTCGTGCGGAGGTACAGAACCTAGGATTCGACGCCGCGGCCTGCAGCCAAGCCGGAACCTTTTCCTCACCTCTTCAACGTTTTTCGATTCCCCGTATCGATATCTGGGCCTTCGATCGCAAGCGGGCGATTATTCAAAAGACGCGTGGTTCGTGGGATCGCCTACTACCATGAGCAAACCGGAAACCGTCGGAGTAGTCATACCTACGTACAATTCCGCACGAACTATTGAACGTGCACTCGACTCCGTGCATCGTCAAACGTTGCGACCTAATCATGTTGTCGTAGTGGACAACGGAAGCTCTGATAATACGACATCAATTGTCGAACGGTTTGCGGCCGCATTTCCACATTTAAATATCGAGCTCAGACGACTCGAATCCAATCACGGTCCTGGACATGCTCGGAATATTGGATGGGATATCTGTAGAACAACCCTCATCGCATTTCTTGATTCGGACGACGCGTGGCATCCTCAGAAGTTGCAAATCCAACTTGACATCGTCATGAGACACCCGACTGTCGTCCTGTTCGGCCATCGATACCAGATCGCTACTGATGGCATCACGCCATTGCATCAAACACTGGTAGAGGAATCGTTGACCCGACGGTATTCCCTCCGTCATTTCCTGCTTCGTAACCGCTTGTCAACTCCAACCGTGATGATTCGCCGGGACCTTCCCTATCGATTCCCCCAAGATGCCTGGTTCGCTGAGGATTTTGCCCTTTGGACTCGGGTAGTTGCGGAACGCGGACCCGCCGTTGTCTCCGATGCGGTGCTCACCTACCTGTTCAAGCCTGCGTACGGGGCTGATGGTCTCAGCGCGCGACTCGTGGAGATGCATCAGGGTGAACTGACAGCCTTGAAACACCTTCGGAGTGCCCACCACATCAGCGCACCATTGAACATCCTCGTGAGCACCTGGATGAGACTCAAGTATCTCCGACGAAAGCTTCAAGTGACACGCCGTGACTAACTCGATGTATTACCTCCAAGTGCTTCTGATCATGGGGTGCTTGCTCGTACTTTTTCGACGAGATTCCGTCTTCCTGCAAATCCAGATTCTCGTCTGGTCAATCGGCGTCTGTTTCATTACGTGGCGTTTCGGATTGACCGAGCAACTCGACTTCTACTCCAATGATCAGAGTTTCTACACAACGGTCGTGGAAGAACTCTCTACTGCTCAATTCACACCTGATCTGGATTGGTGGATCAGTAGCGCAAAACTACCTTTTACGATTCCAGCCGCAATCTTCGCAGCTCTTGGAGTACACCCCGGACTGGCCCTGAAGACGGTCTCTCTTCTCTGTCTGCTGATTCTCACCAAGCTGGTCCTTCGTGAGCACGAGCCGAATCGCCCAACCCAGACGCTCAAACTGCTCTTCCTTACTGCTTGTGGCGGAATTGGAATGTTTTACTCACTCCTCGCCCTCCGTGAAACCATGCTGATGATGCTGGTGACTTATTTCGTGCTTTCCGCCGTTCCACAACGAAAACTCCTCACGATTTTCCTGATTTTCCTCTTGCGCCCCCACCTTGCGGCTGCTCTCGTAGTTGCGGCCCTCGTGGACCTACTGATTCATCGCCATCAACGCCGAGACTCAGTCAACTCGATTTGGGTCCTCGGTCTGGCAGTAGGCGGAACAGTGCTCGGCTATTTGCTGTACTCCTTGGGTGTAGCACAGACCCAGACTGGTGAATGGCAAACCTACGGACATTCATGGGGAATCCCTGTTGTCACGCGAATCATCTCGAACTATTTCGGGATGCAATTTCTCACCGCACGAAGCGAGACGGTGGAGTTTTCACTTCAATCACTCCTAGTACTTCGGGTCATTCTGGCTGAAACCATCATGATTCCATCCTTGTTCACCATACTGATGCTTACTCGGCCATATTCGAGTAGCCGACGTAGCCGATTTTTATTGCTCGCATTCTCGATTTATGTCGGGTTGGTGACGACTACCGATTTCAATTCATTCCGACAGAACATTCCCTTCATGTCGGTGATGGGATTAGTAGTGCTACAACATTTCAAACCAAGGAATGACAAGGCGCACCGAGATGTTGCTCCACAAGAGCAAGCATCTTCTCGTCCCGAGGGCTGACCAGGACCAACCGACCTAACTGCTTCGGCGAAACGTCAAATTGAAGCGGTGCGCGCCAGTTTGCGCATGGACTCCAGCACGAAGCGTTCCTACTCCATGAAACGCAAGTCGAGATTCGCCACCGAATACAACGACATCACCGTGGTTGAGTTGCACCTTCTGGGTGGACGCCGACCGAGTCAAGCCACCGAGATTGAACACAATTGGTAGGCCCAACGAAACGGAAACGATTGGCTGGGAGAAGTCCCGCTCATCGCGGTCTTGGTGGAGGCCCATCTTGCTACCTATCGAATACCTGTTGATGAGGCAGGCATCGGGTGCGAACGAGTCATATCCCGCGTGCGCCGCCATCGTGGCGGCAAGGTCAGCGAAGACGGCCGGCATGGTCGGCCATGGTTTCCCCGTCAGTGGGTCATGCGTCTCGTATCGGTAGCCGCTGCGATCAGACACCCATCCGACACGCCCGCAGTTGGTCATCTCAACCGACATCGGCTTGCCCATCGGGGTCATCACTGTGCGCAGCGGCGAGACGTCGACGACATGGCTGATCTCGCGCAAGAGCTCGTGCGCGATTGGCTCGACGACGGCACGAAACAGCATGGCGCCCGATGCGAACTCGACCGCGCTCGTGTCAGGAAACAGCATCGGTAATTAGCGATGCGGTGTAGTCGACTTCCGCCGAATAGACGCGATATTCCGTGTACAAACTGGTTTTACCAATCACTTGTACCTCACGGTGACGAGGATGATCACGCCACGCCGAATGGCTCCCGGCGTCCCCAAAGAGAACGATGGTCACTCGTTCACCGTCACGTGCAGTAAATGATTTTTCTTCGAGAAATCCGGGCATTGTTTTCGCTATCGCGGAGAGTTCTGCTGCAAGAGTTTCGTATTGCGATTCCACTCCTGGACGAAGACGACTGCGGAACACCGTGAGGATGGTCATAGCTCATAGCGGTAGACGTTGGTGTCACGGCGCACGAATCCGATGCGCTGATATA
>SXGU01564183.1_pt1 | contig 12958 bp, 9 predicted proteins | sample 3174531 | NCBI WGS metagenome assembly SXGU01 (sample SAMN11356863, study PRJNA531348) | freshwater metagenome | isolation source: freshwater sample F1-140 | place: China: Fuxian Lake, Yuxi | collected 2017-12-25 | reverse complement strand
GCAGCGACATGGCCGACTTCCCCGCGGCAAATCGCCGGCTGGACGCCATCGAGAGCCGCCTGCTGGCGGCGCGCGCGCCCGTCGCCAAGCGGCTGGAACAGGCGATCACCGACCTGGAGACGCGGCTTGGTCAACGCTTGGAGGAGCCGCGCGCGCTGCTGGCCGAGGGCGATCTCGGTACGCTGGCCGAGTCGGTGGTGCAGATCGAACGTCACGGCCTCGCGCCGGCGCAGCTCGGCTCCTCGGTGGAGTTGTTGCGGCGTTTCGGGGCGGTAGTCGCCGAGCTGGGCGACCCGCCGAGCCTGGACCTCGTCCGCCTGCAGCACATCGCCCGCGACGGCAGCCGCCTCGGGCCCTTCGACTTCGGCGCGCTCACGACGACGGACCGGACGCGCGCCGAACAGCTGCTGGCGAGCTGGAAGGACCTCCGCCGCGCCGCCGCCCGCGAGTTCAAGGGCGATGTATCCGCCGCGATGCGCAACGCGACGATCGGCCTGCTGACCGCTCTCGGCTTCTCGGGCGTGCGGGTCGAGCAGGTGCAGCGCGACCGCGCGCTGCTGCGGGTTACGGTTGCGACCGATCCGCTCCGCCGACGCGAGGACTGCCTGGTCCCCGCGTTCGGGAGCGAAGCCAAGGGCCGCTACGCCATCCTCGTGGTGCCGGACGGTGAGATGCGGTCGGCGCTTAACCTTTTCGACACGCTGCAGGACCAGGTGGTCGTGCTCGCCACCGGCGCGCTCCAGCCGCGGATACGACGCGATCTCCAGCGCCAGTCGCGCAGCGGCACGCGCAGCGTGGCCGTGGCCGACGCGGTCACCGCAGCCGTGCTGGCGAGCGAGCCCGACGCCGGCACGCGCGCCTTCTTCGACCTAGCGCTGCCGTTCGGCGCCGCGCGGCCTTATGCCGACACCAGTGCCCAAACTTCGATCGAGATGTTTTTCGGTCGCGAGAACGAATACCGTCGTCTTGTCGATCGGCAGGGCGCCTGCCTGGTCTATGGCGGTCGCCAGCTCGGAAAGACAGCGCTGCTAAAGCAAGTTGAGCTGAAGGAGAACGTCAACGCCGACCGCGTCGCTATCTACTATGACATACGCCGTGTACCGCCTCATGAGGTCTGGTCCGGGATCGAGGCGGAGCTGCGGAACAACAAGGTCCTGCTGCCCGAGGGCAAGACATTTGTCGACCGGCTGCGCTCCTGGGCCGGTGCCGCACCTGGTCGTTACATGCTGATCCTGCTCGACGAGGCCGATGTGTTCCTCGAAAGCGAGATGCGGGAGGACTTTCCGCAGATCGGTCGCATGAAGACGCTGATGGACGATACCAACCGTTCGGTAAAGTTCGTCTTCGCCGGGCTGCATAACGTTCAGCGCTTCCACCGCGCGCCCAACAGCCCGCTTCTGCACTTCGGCAAGTCTATAAACGTCGGTCCATTGCTCGGCAGCGACCGGGAGGCCGCGCGGCAGATGGCGCTGGAGCCTATGGCGGCGATCGGCATGACCTTCGACCAGCCGGTCGATGCGTCGCACATGCTGTCGCTGGTGGGCTTCTATCCCTCACTCATGCAAAGCTTCGGCAAGGCGGTTGTGACCGCGGTCGATGCCCGCCTGAAGCAGCCGGGCGAAGGCGCATCCATGCCGTTCCGCATCGATCGCGCGCTGATCGAGGAATGCTTTAAACAGCAGGAGTTCCGCGCCGGGGTGGTGGAACGCTTTCAGAAAACCTTGCAGCTCGACGAGCGGTATGAATTGCTCACCTACGCCGTGTGGCAGCGCGCGTCGCAGGATGTGCTGGAGGGCAGGCCGGCGGCGCGCGGCTATCCGGCGTCCGAAATCCGCCGCATGGCCGACGAGTGGTGGCCCGCGGGCTTCCGCGACACCGACTCGCCCGACGCCTTCGCCGCGCTGCTCGACGAGATGGTCGAGATGGGTGTGCTCGCCAGCGAAGGCGAGCGCTACGCCCTGCGCTCGCAGCGGATCGTCGCGATGTTGGGCGACAAGGCCGCGATCGAGGATCGGCTCCAGAGCTTTAGCGGCAGGGCGCCGAAGCGACGCGCGGACCCGATGACCAGCCACCGCCGGATCGGCGCCGTCTGGTCGCCGATGTCGCTGCGCCAAGAGGCGATCATCGCCGAGCGGCTGTCGCGGCCGAACGATCCGGCGGCCGTGCTTCTGATCGGCGCCTCGCCCGCGACCGGCGCGGACGATGTCGCCGACGCGCTGACCAGCCTTGCCGACAAGCTGGAGTGGCCGCGCGTCCGCGGGCTCGCCGCGCGCTCGGCTCAGGTGATCATCGAAGTTGCCAAAGCGATAAAGAGCGAAGCGCGCGCCGACAGGCCCAAGCTGATCGTTGTGGAAGGCTGGCCCCCGCCGGAGGAGCTGGCGGCGCTGCGCCGCCACCGGGTGTTCCGCGATTCCCAGCAGCCAGTCCGCGTCGTCTTCCACGGCGCACCTACGGCGCCGCTCCTTCGCCTGCCCGACGCGCCCGACTTGCTGCTGCTGCTGTTGGGACCGCTGCCGCAGGAAGCGATGGTGCATTGGATGAACCGCGAGAACCTGAGCTTTGCCGATCAGGAGGAGGTGCAGGCGTCGCTGCGCGAGGCGACGGGCGGGCTGCTGCAGGTGCTCGACTCCATCAAGAAGCCGCCGCCTGCCGAGCGGCAGGACCCGGAACGGCTGTTGGTCCGTGCCCGTACAACGCTGCTCACGGCGGAGGACTTGGGACTGCACGGATCGCTCGAGTCGCTGGCGCGTGAGTTGAGGGAATTGATCGGCGGCGATCCGCTGCCGGAGCGCGAACTGCGGGAATTCGCGATCGCGCATGATCCGGCGAGTGGGCCGATCTGCTAGATCTGCTCCGCGCGTTGGGTGTGATTGAGCAGGCCAGCATCGCCGACGAGCCGCAGCTCGCGATCAACCCGGCGGCAGTGCGCGCGCTGGCGTGAGCGACGCGCTGCTGGACCAGTTGGCGGCGGCCCGCTTCGACGCGCTGCTCGAACATGCGGCTGCGGGTCCGCCGTTGCTGCTCCGCACACGCCGCAGCGACACGTTGGCGCGCCTGCTCGACCGCGCCCGCGCCGGCCCGCTGATGTTGGATGTAGCGGAAGCGGGCCTAGCCGGACCGCCGGTGGACGCGCTGCGCCGGGCGGCGGAGACACTGGGAGCCGTTGCGGACGACCTCGCCGGACTGGCGACCGCACCCGAGCTGCGCTACGCGGTGCTGGTCGGCGATGCCCGCACCGATGCAGCCGCCTGGCTGACTGTCGCCGGTGCCTGGGCATCGTTGCGCCGCCGCCTTAAACCGCCGGGGCCGACCTTGATCCTGATCACCGAGCCGGTGCGGCCACCGGCGGGCTGCACCTACTTCGACGATGGCGCCCTTTTCGGCCCGATCGAATCCGCCCTGCTATCCCGCATGCTGCGCCCGGAGGTCGGGCTGCTCGCCCAGGCGGCGGACGCCGCGGTGATCGAAGTCGCGCGCGGCGATGGCGGGCTGCTCGGCGCGCTTTTGACGCTGGGCGACACCGACCGGCTCGATCCGACCGCTTGGATCACGCGACAGCCGACCGCCGCCGCGGCCGCGGCGCTGCTCTGGCGCGGCGAGGAGGCGCCCTGCCCCTGCTGGCTCGCGCGCCACAATCCCGCGGCGCTGCGTCGCCGGGTCTGGCGCGGCCACCTGGGCGTGCTGCTCCCCTGGCTGGAGGAGATGCGCTGCCGCTTCGTGGACCGCCATGTGAGGCGGCTTCCCGCCGGTCAGGTCGACCGGATCAGCGGCGAGCCCGTCGAGCCGGCGGATTACGAATGGGGGCACATCTTCGCGGCGCTCCGCAGGGCCCCTGGCGCGCCGGACGCGGCGGCGAACACGATGCGCCGCGTCCGCAACGCGCTTGCGCACGGCGAGCCTGCCTCGCTCGCGGACTGCCAGCGGCTCGAACCGGACGCGCAGCGGCTGCTCGCGTGGCGGTAAGGTGGCCCTGCGCGAACGTGCCCGCCGTGCTCGCCGATCTGGGTGCGGATGCAGTGGATCTCGAAAGGCACGTTGACGCCGTCCGCCACCGAGCGCTCGTAAGGGTATTCGGCGACCAGATTGCGGTTGAAGGCGCCGAGCGTCGCCGGGGAGGGCGTGGCGGTGAGCCCGATGATCCGCGCGTCGAAACGGTCGAGCACCTGCCGCCAGCTTTCGTAGATCGAGCGGCGGCACTCGTCGACGATGATGAAGTCGAAGCTCTCGGGCGGCAGTGCCGTATTGTAGGCGACGGCCCGGCTGGGCGCGTGGGCGTGTTCGAGCTCGCTCCGCTCCTCATCCTCTTCCGAGAGCTCGGCGCCGGTCAGTGCTGCGAACACGCGCTGAACGGTGGAGATCACGACCTGGTTGGCCCCTGTCCAACTCCGCTTGTCCCAGCCGCTGGACGTTGTGAAACTCGGTGAACAGCCTTCCTGTGCCTGGCAACAGGTCTGGGATTTCTTGAGCGTGTGCCTCCCGAGGTTGTTACGGTCGACGAGGAACAGGATGCGGTGCGCGCCCGGCTGCACGAGGGGGCGATAGCAAAGGGTGGCGGCGGTGAAGGTCTTTTCCGCGCCGGTCGCCATCTGCACCAGGTTGCGCGACTGGCCCGACGCGAGAGAGTGTTTGATGCCCTCGATCGCCTCGACTTGGCAGTCGCGCAGATTCGTCAGTTCGAGGGGCGGCAGCTCGCCGAGGTGCGCGCGGATGCTCGAGCCGGCCTTCAGCCAGGCATGCAGCGTCTCGGGCTTGTGGAAGCCGAACAGCGGTCGCGAGCGCCGATCGGGGTCGACGCGGTCGGCGACCAGGAGCTCCGACCCGCTCGCCTCATAGTCGAAGCGTAGAGGCGTGCCCCAGGTCGCCAGCGTCGGCGAGGCCCCGGCTCCGTAGCCGACTGCCTGGTCGGCGACGCTGGACAGGGTGAAGCCTTCCTTCTTCGCCTCGACGATCCCGCACGCCTTGCCGGCGACCAGCAGGAGATCACCCGCCGGGCCGCTCGCAAACGAATACTACCGCACCGCGGCGCCAAGCGCTGCACGGCAGTCCATCTCCTCGCGATCCTGGATCACCTAAGCGACCGCTCGCCGCCGCGGCGAACGGCCGATCTGCTCGCTGTCCCTATAGGCCAGAAATCCGGCGTATCGGCTTGCGAAAAGCAACCTCACGTTCCAATCACGCGATCCACCGCTAGGCGCGACACATGGGCCAGACACTCCTACCGGCCGGTTGGTGACCGGATCATCGCGATCTATAGGCGTCAGCAGAAGGGTTGACGGTTTCAGCGAGTTGGCGGTGATCTTGGCTTGGAATGCTACCTGCTCCGATGCGCTCACCGGTTCGGCTGTTTCGCCGCTGTCCGCGCCTCTCGTCACGGCAAGTCCGGTCGCAAGCGCCGGTGGCGAACCGGCATCCGCAGGCCGGCTCGGATGAGCGCCGGCGTCGCCGTCCGGGTCGATCAGCCGTACGCATTGTCGGTGATCGATCGACCCGAAGTCGAGGCTCCAGGTGCGGGCGAGATATCGATCAGCGTACAACGGGCGGGGATCTGCGGCTCGGACATGCATATACTGCATGGCGCAAACCCTTTCGCCGTCTACCCGCGCATCATCGGCCATGAGTTCGCAGGAACCGTCGCGGCGGTCGGCAGCGGGGTCGAAGGATTGTCGGTCGGAACGCGCGTCGTCGTCGATCCGGTCGTCGCCTGCGGGCATTGCTATGCCTGCCGCGTCGGCCGTCCGAACGTTTGCGCGAACATTCAGGTGATGGGCGTGCATCGCGATGGCGGCTTTCGCACTCAACTGGTCGTCCCCGTCGCGAACGCCATCCCCGTGCAGGAAGGAACCGCGCCCGAGATCGCCGCATTGGCCGAGCCGCTGTCGGTTGCGGCCAACGTGCTGTCGCGGACGGGCTGTGGTCCCGAAGACACCGTGCTGGTCTATGGCGCGGGGACGGTCGGTCTCACGGTGCTGCAGGTGGCGAAGATGAAGGGCGCGCGCGTGATCGTTGCCGATCGCGTGGCGTCACGGCTCGAAGCGGCGCGTCGCTTCGGCGCAGACCGCGTCATCGATTCACGCGAGAGCGACGTCGTCGCGGCGATGCGGAAGGAGAACGACGGCCTGGGGCCAAGTGTGGTCATCGACGGCGCAGGCGTTCCTGCGCTGATGGCGGAGGCGGTCGCCGTCGCCAGTCCGGCGGGGCGCATCGGCTTGCTCGGTTTTGCGAGCGAGCCGTCGTCGCTGGTCCAGCAACACGTCGTTGCCAAGGAATTGTCGCTGCACGGCTCCCGGCTCAACCGCCGCTTGATGCCGGAAGTGCTCGACTGGATCGCCCGCGGCGCGATCAACCCAGAGGCGCTGATCACGCACACGTTCGCTGCATCAGACGCGGCGGCCGCATTCCGGCTGATCGAGGATCGACCGTTCGACACGATCAAAGTCCAGCTCGCGTTCGACTAGCGAAACAAGCTTCACGTCGGCTTGTCGATGTGAAAGGACTTGTACCGCGCGGTGCCTGATCCCGGCTGACCCCAGCGCACTTCAAACGCGAAGGTCAATCGGGTGAGCGTGACATTCGGCATGCCCAGCTTGCGCCATGCCTGCACGTGCTTGGCGTAGGAGATCGTGCCCTTGTTTCGCGGCGTCGTGCGGTTGCTCCACCATTGCGCGAAGCGCTTGTCCTTACGCGGTCGCGTGTAGATTTCATAGGTTCCGCCATCAACCTCGATCGTGCCCATCTTGATGCAATCGCCCATGTTGGGTTTCATGCCGCCCCAATTGTCGTTGATGTAAAGCTCGATCGAGTCCGGCGTCGCCGGCGTCCCGAACCAGCCGTACAGGCCGGTATAGCCCCCGCCGCCTGCGATGTTGCGCAGTTCGTGATCATGCCGAGCCTTGGCCCTCGGCCGGATGTCGTCCGCCTTTGTCGACAAGCCGTACAGCCCGACTTCATGCAGGAACCCGTAAACGTCCATTTGCCAGTCGATCTGGAAGGACTTCGACCCGAACGTCGTCAGGCAGGATTTCGGCCCCTTGAAATTCTGGCTGAACCAGGTTTCGGCACGATAGCCGTCGCCCACGTTCCAGCCTTCTATATAGCCGTGACCTGGCTTGCGGTTCTCCGGCGTGCAGCGCACGAAGGGCCGCCTCGGATCCGGTTGCGGCAGGTCAATCTCGACATGCGGCGTCGGCCCCGACTGAGCGATCGCCATCGCGCTGTCGGGCGTCTGGGGCGTCGAAGAGTTGCCCGCAAGCACGAGCAGCGACAGGCCGAGCGCTGAAAGCTTTAGGTGAACGTCCATCGGTCTTCCTCCTGTGACAAACGCGGCAGAACCTCTTCACGGATTGTGAAAGATCTCTTGTATCTCCATCCACCCTGCCGCGCCCGGCAGCGGCCGTTGCATCGGATCACAGTGTTGGAGCCAAACAATATTGCGCGGATGCGCGGCAAGGTTCGCCATGTCGGTCGCGTAGTCATCGCCGACATAATCGTAACGTCCGAATTCATAGAGCTTGCCGTCGGGCATGCGCGCCAGAAAGATGCTGAAATCGCGGATGTTCGCTGCGTGCAGCAGATCCCGCACACCTGGGCCGTCGTGCAACGCGCGATAGGCAGCGACGCACTCGTCGCGAAGGCCGATGACGATGCCGAAGCGCCTCGCTTCACCCATTCGCCAGCCCCGCAAGCTTGATCGTCCAGACGTGGCGACAGGGCATGTCGCTCGGATGAAGGCGCGGCATCGCGATCTCGATCCCGCCGTCCCTTTCGCGCCAGTCGAGGCAGCCGTGACCGAGCAACTCGACCGTCGTGGCCGCCCCCGGCCGAGGCAGCATGAGCGTCAGGTCGGCGCGCGGCCAGTCAAGGACGAAGGCGTACACCGCCCCGTGTTTCGCGGTATAATGGACGAGCGGCGTCGTTGCGCCGAGAGCCCATTGCCAGCGCTCGTGGCGCAGCACCCATTTGTCGCGCAGCACAAGGCGCGGATTGTTGGTTTCGATCAGCGGTCCTTCGCTGGCTCCCGCCGCCCAGCGGCGGGAGCCATATATCCCTTCGCCATTTACGCCGAGCCATTCGCCAAGCTGCCCCAGCCGCTCTTCCTCGATCATCGGCAGCGTACCGTCGGCGTAAGGCGACAGCGCCAGGTGGATGTTGCCGCCGCGCGCGATGGTCGCAACCAGGATGTGCAGCATGTCGCGTTCGGCGAGGTAGACGTCCAGGCGCTGATTGCGGTTGCGCGACCAGTCGCCGCGCGCGAGCGGACGGTCCTCGATCCATTTGTGCGCGTGACCGGACTGCTCGTTGCCGATTTCTGAGCAATACACGCCGCCGTGCAGCCCGCGGGTCTCCATTCCGAAGCGGTCGTTGATGACCACATCGTCGCGGCACGGGCTGTCGTGATACAACCAGTCGACGAACTCCTGCATCCTCAGGTCCGCGGCCGGATAGTCCCACTCGCCGTCAAGGTAGATGAACGACGGCGTATAGCGTTCGACCGCAAGCCTCAGCTGGGGCTGCATATGGTGGTCGACGAAGGCGCGAAGGTCGCCGTGCGGCTTGTGCGCTTCCGGCTTGGGGTAAAGCGGATGATTGTGCTCCAGCACCGAATAGTAGAAGCCCGCGCGCAGCCCTTCGCGGCGCATGGCGCCGCAGAAGTCGCCAAGCAGATCACGCTTCGCGCCCAGAACGGCGCTGTTCCAGTGCGGGCTGTATGGCGACGGCCAAATGCAGAAGCCGTCATGGAAGTTCGAGGTGACGATCGCCCATTTGGCCCCTGCGCGCCTGAACGTGTCCGCCCAGCGCGAAGGATCGTAAAGTTCGGCGCGGAAGAGGTGCGCTACATCGTCGTAGGAGGTTCCGCCGCCGAACGCCCGTGCATGGAATTCCTCGTGCGCGGCCTGTTCCTCGGGCGCAAGCGGATAGAGGCGGTCGGCATACGTGCCATACCAGCAGCTGTGACCGCCATGCCCATAGGGCGTCCCTTCAGGCGACGGCCGTGCGAAGCCAGGAAGCGAGAAGAGGCCCCAATGAAGAAAGATGCCGATCTTGTCGTGGTCGAACCACGCGGGGTCGGGCCGGGCGTCGAGTTCCTCCCAGCTTCTCACATGGGTTCTTTCGCTGTTCTCAGGTGGCAGTGCAGCCTCCGTGAATTGCCGCGCTCGCTGAGCCGGTGCCGTCTACCCGCATGTGAGCGGCCTGCTCGCGTCCGTGCCGCTGCACCCACATTCGATCATTCTTGAAAGCCAGATAGCTGGTCGGACCAATCTGGACAAGCCTCTACATCTTTGGTAAGCCCGTTAGGCCGTGGGAGACGGGTATGGACGTGATTGCGGGCACCATCGGGTGCCTAAACAGCCTTTCCACTTACCGTCGCCTCTGACGCGCCCAACCGAGGTCTTTTCTGCCCGTCTGCGGGGACGAACAGGTTGATGCGAACGGTGGAACAAGATGCTGAAGGCGGATCCCGGCTGTCGAGGCGAGCACATGATATTCGTACATCTGGTATGAGTGAGTTGTAATTGGTATGACAGCTTTGTAGACAAGCGTTAGAGATCGCGGGTGCGCGACGAGCAGGGCAGGGTGATGGTGAAAGGCTCCGAACTGGCGGGCAGAACAGCCTTGGTGACCGGGGCGGCGGGCGCGATCGGCAGCGCGGTCGCACGCGCATTGTCGTCGGCGGGCGCCCGGGTGATTGCATTCGATCGGGATTTGGATGCCAATGAAGCATTGGCGGCCGAGATCGAGGGAACGGCCGTAACGGTCGATCTCGCCGATGCCGCCGCGCTTTCCGCCGCGGCGGCGCAGGTTGGGCCGGTCGACATTCTCGTCAACAATGCGGGGGTCCTGTCGAACAACAAGATCGCCTCGACCGATCTGGACGAATGGCGTCGCGTTCATGCGATCAATGTGGATGCCGCGCTGATCATGGCGCAAGCCGCGCTGCCCCGCATGCGCGCGAATCGGTGGGGCCGGATCGTCAACCTGGCCTCCTACGCCGCCAAATCGGGAGGGCTGACGGCGGGAACGGCCTATTCGGTCTCGAAAGCGGCGCTGATCGGCCTCACCTTTTCCATCGCGCGCGAAACGGCGGGCGAGGGCGTCACCGCGAACGCCATCGCGCCGGCTTATGTCATGTCGCCCATGATATCGGAGCAATTGTCCGCAGAGCAGCGCGCGGCGCAGCTGGCGGCGATTCCGGTCGGGCGCTTCTGTGAGCCCCAGGAGGTGGCGCATGCAGTGCTGTTCCTGGCCTCCCCGCTTGCCGGCTTCATCACCGGTGAGGTGATCGACATGAACGGCGGCCTGCACTTTGACTAGGCTGCTAGCCCTTCTGCTTGCGGCGCTCGCACTAGGCTCGTGCCAAAGGGACGAGTCTGGCGGCAAGGTGATCGTGACCGTCTGGACCGAATACTCCGCCGCGCCGCAGAAGCCGGTTTTCGACGCGATCGTCGCCGACTTCAATCGCGCGCACCCTGACATCGAGGTGCGCCACACCGGTTTCGAGAACACCCCCTACGAGACGACGTTGAAGACCGCGTTTGCGGGCGGCAAGCCGCCTGACATCGTCGAAGTCAACGGCGGCTCCAACGCTTTTCAATATGCGCGCGCAGGACTGATGGCCGATCTGACGGACTTCGTCGCGCCGATACGCCCTCATTTCGCCTCGGGCATGACTTCAAGCATCGCATATCGTGGGCGAGTCTACGGCATTCCGTGGCAGCTCTCGATCGGGAACCTGCTATGGTATAATCCGGGCATGCTGCGCGCGCGGGGCATCGACCCCGCCGCGCTGGCGACCTGGCGCGGGACGCTGACGGCGGCGGAGCGGTTCAAGGCGGAGGGCATCGCCCCAATCGCATTCGGCAACCGCGAGGGCTGGCCGGGCAATCACCTGTTCACGCATTTGGCGCGCCGCCTGATGACGACCGATCAATATACGGCGATCGCCGTCCGCACCTTTGACCCGGAGGTGAAGTCGGCGCTCGGTTGGGACGACCCGGCCCCGGTGCGCGCTTGGGCGCTTTATCGCGACTTGCGCACGCGCGGGCTGTTGACCGCGGGCTATCTCGCCGATGACACCCCCGCGGCGAGCAGCCTGTTCCTCAACGGCAAGGTCCCGTTCTATTTCATGGGCTCGTGGTTCATCGGCGACGTCGAGAGCCAAGGCGGCAAGACGCCGATAGACGTCACGATGTTCCCCGTTATCGACGGCGCGCCGGGTCGGCGCGGCGACCTTGTCACCAATACCCTGATCTTCACGCTGACCAGCGCCTCGAAACAACCTGAGGCGGCCAAGCGGTTCCTCGCGTTTCTGACGACGGAGCCGGTCCAGCGCCGCTGGGCGGAAGGGGTGCAGGGACTCGTTCCGTACCGTTACGATACGACCGACTGGAAGCTGGGTCTTCTGCTCCGCAAAGTGGCTACGCTTTATGCAACTGCAACGTCCGCGGCCCCGTTCCTTGACATGCTCGAAGATCCGGCTTGCAACGTGCCCGGCATCTGGGACGGCAGCGTGGCCGTCCTCACCGACCAGCTCACGCCTCAACAAGCCGGCGACATGCACGAGAAGTGCGTGGAGCAATTGGAGCGGGCCAATGGCTGGCGCTAGGCGAAAGCGCGGAGTCGGTCCGTTCGCGCTGTTCGTCGCGCCGGCGTTCCTCTTCTACACGATTTTCTGGATAGTGCCGATGCTCGGGGCGGTCGGCATCAGCCTCACCCATTGGGACGGCATCGCTTGGTCAACCATGCGCTTCGCAGGCACCGCGAACTATGTGCAACTCGCAAGCGATCCGATCTTCTGGGGATCGCTCGTCAACAATCTCGCTTTCGTCGCCGCAGCACTCGGCATCATCGTCGCACTCGCGCTTGTCGTCGCGCTGATCCTGGACGCCAAGCCTTGGGGTCACGGGGCTTTCGCGACGATCCTGTTCATGCCGATCGTGCTGTCGAACGTGGTCATCGGCCTGCTGTTCACGCTGCTGCTCAGCCCCACCTCGGGGCTGGTCGGAACGCAGGTGCAATGGTTGGGCGACCCCGACACCGCGATCTGGAGCGTGCTGGGCGTCTACGTCTGGCGCGACCTCGGCTTTTCGGTGTTGCTGTTCCTTGCGGGATTGCAGGCCGTGCCCCGGGACCTGATCGACGCCGCGCGCGTCGACGGCGCGGGGCCGTTTCGGACGATCCGGCACATCTCGCTGCCGTCCATCCGCGAGGTGGCGGTGGTGATGAGCGTGCTCGCGGTCACCAACGCCTTCCTGCTCTTCGATCTGGTCATCGTGATGACCGGCGGCGGGCCGTACCATGCCAGCCAGGTGCTCGCGACCTACATGTACAATCAGGGCTTCACCCGCGGGGTGCTCGGCTATGGCTCGGCGATCGCGGTTGTGCTGTTCCTGATCGTGCTCGCGGTCACTTCGGTTCAGTTGCGGCTGACGCGTGGGCGGAACGCCGCCTGATGCCGTTTCGCGTATACCCGTTTCCCGCGCGCATGGCGGCGATGGTGCTGATCCTGGCGCTCGCCGCCTCTGTGCTGATGCCGTTCGCGTGGATGCTCGTGACTTCGTTCAAATCGACGGCCGACTTCTCACGCAACCCGTTCGGCTTGCCCGAGACCTGGGTGACCAGCAATTTCTCGGAAGCTTGGAAGACGGGCCATTTCGTGCGGCTCTACGCCAACTCGCTGATCATCACGTTGACCTCGGTCGCGGGCATCGTCGTGACGTGTGCGGCGGCGGGCTACGCGTTCGCGCACTTCGGCGGCCGACACGCGAAGCTGCTGTTTCTCTATTTTCTTGCGGGCATGATGATCCCGCCGCAGGTCATCCTGATCCCTGCCTTCAAGGTGATGACGCAGATCGGCCTCGTGAATACGCCGCTTGCGGTCATCCTGACCTATCTCGCCTGGGTGCCGTTCGCGATCTTCTTCTTTCGGGCCTATTTCGCCGGCATCCCACGCGACCTGATC
>SXGU01488998.1_pt1 | contig 12959 bp, 13 predicted proteins | sample 3174531 | NCBI WGS metagenome assembly SXGU01 (sample SAMN11356863, study PRJNA531348) | freshwater metagenome | isolation source: freshwater sample F1-140 | place: China: Fuxian Lake, Yuxi | collected 2017-12-25 | reverse complement strand
GCATCCCACCAGAGAGTTCGTGCGGGTAGTTGCGGAGCCTCGAGCGGGCGTGCGGAATCGCAACCATCTCGAGCAGATCGTGGGCGAGTTCGGTGGCGGCGGACTTCGACATCGACCGGTGCACCACAATCGCTTCGCTGAGTTGCCGACCCACCGTCAACACAGGGTTCAGCGAGGTCATCGGATCCTGGAAGATCATCGCGACACGACTCCCGCGGATGCTGCGCAGTGCGGAGGGTGCAATGCGCAACAGGTCGGTACCGTCGAGCAGCGCTTCGCCACTCACCTTCGCATTGGCGGCGAGCAGACCCATCACGGCGAGCATGACCGTGCTCTTTCCCGAGCCGGACTCGCCGACCACGGCCACCATTTCGCCACGGTGTACGTCGAGATCAACGCCTCTCACGGCATGCACCTCACGATCACCGACCATGAAGTCCACGGTCAACCCGCGGAGCGACAGCACAGGTTGGTCCGATGTCGTCATCGTGCCGCCGATCGACGATCGAAGAGGTCGCGCAGGCCATCGCCCAAGAAGTTGAATCCGACCACCACGGAGAGGATGGCCAGACCCGGTGCAGCGGCGAGCCACCACTGGAAGAAGAACTTGGCCCCGGAGGTGATGAGCGCGCCCCACTCGGGCACCGGCGGAGCGGTACCGAGACCGAGGAAGCTCAGTGAGCTCATCACGATCACCACCTGGCCGATGTCGGAGGTGGCGCTCACCATGATCGGTGTCGATGCAAGCGGCAACACGTGCCGACCCAGTACCCGACGCCGGCCCGCACCAATGGTGACAGCAGCCTCGACGTGTTCCCGACTGCGGATCGACAGCACTTGTCCACGAACCAGCCGAGCGTAGAACGGCCACCACACGATCACCACGGCGATGCCTGCGTTGCGGGGACCCGGGCCGAGACCCACCGAGACGACCATCGCCAACAGGAGTGCGGGAAACGCCATCAGCACGTCAGCCAGTCGCATGACCACCGCATCCAACCACCCGCCGAAGAAGCCGGCCATCGCGCCAAGCACAGTGCCGATGGTGACCGACGCGACCATCACTGCGAATGCGATCGGAAGCGACTCCCGTGCGCCGTACATCACCCTGGTGAACAGATCGCGTCCGAGTTCATCGGTGCCGAACCAGAACTCGGAGTTCGGAGGTTGCAGCCGCGGCCCCGCCTCTGCATACGGATCGAACGGTGCCCACCACTGCACGGTGAACATCACCACGACCCAGAACGAGATCACGACCGCAGCGAAGGCGATCGACGGTCGAGCTGCGGCCACCGAGCTGGCACGACGAAGGACGCTCCGCCGGTCCATCGAGTTGGACGATGCAGTTGCAGCCGTCATGCCAACCTCACCCGCGGATCGGCGACCGAGTACAGGATGTCGGTCACGAGGTTGACAACCAGGAACACCAGACCACCGAGGATGGCCGTGCCGTACACCGCAGCCAAGTCGAGCGACCTCGTTGCCGCCACGGCGTACGAACCGATTCCGTTCCACTGGAAGATCGTCTCGGTGAGCACCGCACCTGTCAGCAGCGCGGCGAACGACAGGCCCAACAGCGTCAGCACGGGCAGCATCGCGTTGCGCAACACGTGGGCGAAGAAGACGGACCGCTCCTTCACACCCTTCGCTCGGGCCGTGCGCACGTAATCGGCATGGAGTTCGTCGAGTACGGTGGCACGGACGGTGCGGGCGATGCCGCCGATGAGTGCCCAGCCGAGCACGAAGGCGGGCAGGATCAGGTGCATCAGCGCTTCCCAGAACAGCTGGGTGTTGCCATCCAGCAGCGCATCGATGGTGTAGAACCCCGTTCGATCGGTCGGGGGAGTCGATCGGCCGTCTAGTCGGCCCGGCCCCGGTAGCCAGTCGAGCCGCGCGTAGAAGACCGAGAGCATGATGAGTCCGGTCCAGAAGACCGGCACCGACGAGCCCAGCAGCGCGAACAAGCGAATGCCGAGGTCGGCGATTCGACCACGACGGGCCGCGGCCAGCACCCCGAGGCCGATACCTCCCACACCACCCATCAACATCGCCACCACAGTCAGTTCCGCCGTCGCAGGAAGACGGTCGATGACATCGTCGAGCACTGGTTTGCGCGTGGTGAACGAGGTGCCGAAGTCTCCCTGCAAGAGATTGCTGAGATAGCGGACGTACTGCTGCAGGAGGCTGCCGTCGAGACCCCAGCGTTCCTTCGCCGCCTCGACCACCTCCGGGCGATTCAGTGCCTTCAGGCCGACGATCGAGGCAAGCGGATCACCCACCACGTGCGAGGCGAAGAACGCAACCGTGACGATGCCGAGGAGGATGAACGGCATCGCCGCAACGCGGCGCAGGATGTAGCGCCACATCGGGTCACCCCGTGGGGGCCGGCACGGTGCCGGCCCCCACGTGCGACGGGTTCGCCTTGGTCACGAGCGACCGAGCAGCGACAGGTCGAGAAGGCAGCAGGGGCTGTTGAACTCGACAGGAATGTCGGCCCTGGTCACGAAGAGCGCCTTCGGGTTCACCAACGCAAGCACCTCGGAGTCCTCGATCATCTGCTTCGCGATCTCGTTGTACAGCACGGCACGGGCCGCCTCATCGCTGGTGGCGAGCGCCTCCGCCAGTTTCGCCTCGGAATCGGGGTCGTTCTCGTAGGTGGCGCCCGGCACGGGACCGCTGAATCCACGGAAGCTCGTCGACACGGGGCCGAAGTACTGGATGTACTCGGCAGCATCGATGTAGTCCGGAGCGAAGTAGACGGGCGCGATGGCAATGCCCGTGCTCTTACGCAACTCGACGTACTGCGGACGATCGACCGGATTCAGCTGCAGGTCGATGTTGATGTCCTTCAGGTCTTGCTGAATCCGCTGCATCATCGTGTCGAAGTCCACCCCGTACACGTTGAGCTTCATGTACGTCGATTCGATGGAGAACCCGTCGGCGAACCCTGCATCTGCCATCAACTGCTTCGCCTTGTCGAGGTCGCGGCTCGGAAGTTCGAGACCCTCCGTGCCCGGGTAGCCGTTCGGGATGGCGGTGGCCTGCACGCGCCCGTTACCGGCGAGGGTGGTCTCGATCAACTTGTCGTAGTCGATCGCGTACCGAATGGCCTGCCGCACCCGCACGTCCGCCAGATTCTCCCCGCCGGGAGCGAGGTGATTCAGGTTCAGGTGGATGAAGTTGAACGAGTCGAGCGCCGTTGCTTCGATGCCGTCGATCTGCGCGGCATCGGCCGCCGAGTCGAACGAGATGTTCATCGCCATGTCGGCGTCGCCGGCCTGCATCTGCAACAGCTGGCTGGCTGAGTCAGCAACTTCCTTGATGGTGATCGATGCGAACGGGGCCTTCTCGCCCCAGTAGTTCTCGTTGCGCCGCAACACGATCGACTGCTCCGTGGTGTAGGACTCGATCGTGTAGGGACCGCTGCCCGCCGATCGTCCTTCGGCGAACCAGCTGTCCGCATCGTCCTGATCGGAACCGGGTCCGGTCAATGCTCCGGCTTGGTCGGTGAGTTCCTTGGCGTTGGCGATGCTCAGGGCCAGAGCCGCTCCGGCGATCTTCAGGAACGGCGCATTCGGCGCCCCGAAGACGACCACTGCAGTCGTCGGGTCGGGCGTGTCGACCCGCTGCAGGCCAGCGAGCATGAACGAACCACCCGCATCGATGTTCGCGCTGCGCTCGAGGCTCCACTTCACATCGGCCGACGTGACCGGTGACCCGTCCGCGAACGTGGCCGCCGGATTGAGCTTGAACGTGAACTCGGTGCTGTCGGCGTTGGCCGACCACTCGGTGGCCAGACCCGGAAGCAGCTTCGACGGATCGGCCGGGTCGACGTTGACGAGTCGCTCGTACGCGCCGGACAGCACGATCATGCAGGTGTCGCAGAACATGCGGTGCGGGTCGAGCGTGGTCAGATCCATGTCTCGAAGGATGACGATGTCGCCGCTGGCACTGGTGACCTCCCCGGTGGTGCCACCGGTGGACTCACCGGTGGTCTCTGCCGAGGTCGACCCCGAGGTGCCAGCGGTTCCCTCGTCACTGGATCCACCGCAAGCTGCGATCAAACTCGCGAGAACGATGCCACCCACCGCTGTGCGGATGATGTGTCGTCGGCGCGGCAAGCCGCTCATGTGACTCATGATTCTCCCCTTTCGGCTTCGTACGCCCCCATAGTTGTGCGAAGTGCCCCGATTGTCATTGAAGCTGTCGCGACGCGCCCTGTGCGTCTGCAACCAGTTCGGGCCGGCGCACTGTGCGCATGCACAGTCCTCCTCAGCGTCGGTCGGTGCCGGGCTCGACAAACCTCGCCAACCCACCGACCCGCATCACCTGCGCAGCAAGCGCCACCTTGGCAAGGTCGCTCGGCGCAGTGAACGACACACCCGTGAGGCGCGTGATCTTCGCCAGCCGGTTGAGGACGGTGTTGCGATGGCAGAACAGACGTTCGGCCACCTCGCCAACCGAGCCATCGGCGTCGTCGAAGGCGACGAGGGTCTCGAGCAGCAGATCTCGCTCGCGTTCGGGACGTTCGAGCACAGCAGCGAGCAACACCCGCGCCAACGCCACCGCAAGCGCAGGCTGACCTGCCACCAACACCGCCAACGGGTGATCGAAGATCGACGCGACCTCGCTGACCTCAGGAGCGATCGAATCGTGGGCCAATGTCGCCTCTCGACCGGCTTCGACCAGGGAAGTCAGGTGATGGGTCTGGCTCACGCCGGCCCGAAGCTTCGGAACTCGCGCAAGCGCAGCAAGCAGCCGAGACGGCTGTTCGGTACGGAGGCCCACGATGCCGACCACCGTGTCACCACGCTGCGCCCACACCCCGTGCATCGATCCATGACGGACCACGCGTTCGAGCATGTCGCGATCAGGAGCGGACTCGACGCTCGCAACGACGGCGATCAGTCGATCGGTGGGTGAGATGGCCAGCCATTCGAGTATCTCTGCGTGCTCGACGTCACGGCCGTCGAGCAACTTGAGAACCAGCGCCTCGCGATGCGCGGCCTCCGCCCGAACCCGTTCGTCCTGTCGCGAGCGATACCCGTTCGTGAACTCGATCATCACTCCGTCGATGGCGGCCCACACCGGTTCCGACGCGTTGAGCAGGGACTGCAGTGTTCGGGCATCGCTCGTGCGGGCGACGAGCAGCATCTCGCTCCACAGGACGAGGTAGTCGATTCGGAGCGCCCGCAGCGCCATCTCGAGCGGGATCCCCTGTTGAGACGCCGATCGGCCGAGGCCCCGGACCCCATCCGCTCGCTCCGGCCGCAGTTGGCCATCGATGAGGCTCGAGAGCGCAGCGCCCATGCTCACCTTGCACGAGTCGAACAGTTGCTCTGGCGCGGCCACATGAATCCGGAAGTCGGGTTCGCGCGTCCAGATCTCACCGACCGACCGGGCCGCAAGGCCATTCAGGTGCAGATCGAGCACGCTGGCGACGCGTCGAATCGCGTCGCGCTGCAGATCGGGAGGCGGCCGCTGCGCCGCCGCCTCGGGCGAGTGCGCCATCGTCATTGCAGCATGTTGCCAGATCGGCGGACCCAGTGGTCCGCAGGGCGGAGTTGTTCGGCTGCGTTGGCGGGTCGGGAGGGACCGAAATCGATGGCCGCGCTGACCATCGTCGCTCCAGCGGGACAGCGGCCGAGGCGCGCACCTGCGTCGAACGTGCGGCGCGCCGACGTTGCCCGTCGACACCGCCACCGTCGCGCGGATCGGATCCACGTCATCATGAATGTCCCGCGCCAACGGTCGGCACGCTCGCCAACGCGACGATGAATCGGGCCCCGCCGGACTCGGCGTCGACAATCTCGATCGATCCTCCATGAGCGCGAGCGGCGGCCAACGCCACCGACAACCCCAGCCCCGCCCCACCGCCATCGCGCGAGCGAGCGTCGTCGAGTCGAGTGAACCGGTCGAAAACCCTCGCGCGATCGCTCGATGGGACGCCAGGGCCGTCGTCCTCGACCACCAGGCGGACCGAACCACTGACGGTTGCTGACAACCGCACCCGAACCAGCGTGCGGGCATGGCGGCGCGCGTTGTCGAGCAGGTTGCGCACGAGCCCCGTCAGCAGCCGAGCATCGCCGACGAACTGCACGTGCTCGACGCCATCGAGGTCGATCTCGACGGAGCCCACCGCGAGTCGCTCGGCGTGCACACGGACGAGTTCGTCGAGGTCGACCGGTGCGCGCGTCAGGCTTCCCTCGTCAGCTCTCGACAGTGCCAACAGGTCATCGACGATCGTGTCGATTCGGTCGATGTCGGTGAGCATGATGGCGCCACGGCGCGCCAACGAAGTCGGTACAGCTATCGCGAGTTCGAGCTGTGCTCGAATCGTGGCAAGTGGGCTTCGCAGTTCGTGTGACGCGTCGGAGGAAAACTGTCGTTGTGCTGTCGCCGACGCTTCGAGTCGGTCGAGCATCTCGTTGAGCGTCGAGGCCAGCATCGAGAGCTCGCTGGCGCCGACATCGGTGGCGAGACGGCGGCCGAGCGTCCCGTGCGTCACGAGATCTGCCTCCACACGCATGTCGGCGACTGACCGAAGGGCCCGGCCGGTCACAACCGCTGCCATGCCTGCGAGCAGCAACGACATGCCGAGGACCGATACACCCACACCTCGTCGCAACGCGACGATCGTGGCTTCGATCTCAGCCAGGGGCGCAGCGGCGGCGACGCTGAAGGAATCGTCGACCGACCGGAACAGGGCAACGTAGTACGGCTCGCCATTCAGGTTCCGCCGTGTGATCGTCGTCTCGCCGGGATGCACCGAACCGTCGAGATCGGACAGCAGCGGGTTGACGAAGATGGCACCCTTCGGACCCTGCCCGATCTCGACCAGCGCGGACGAGGACTCGTGCGGAGCCGTGGTGGTCCCCGTCTTCAACTCCACTCGGCTCGTGAGTGCCCGGATCGCCTCAGCTTTCGCGTTCTCGTGCATCGTCCGGTCGACGACGTGAACCACGCCGAAACCGACAGCCGACAGCAACACAAGGCCGAACAGCCCCACAGCAGCCGCAAGTCGAACGCGGAGCGATCTCGGTCTACGAATCGGAACGAAGTGCAAAGCCGTGACCTCGGTGGTTGACGATCTGGGTGGCGGCCCTGCACACGGCGAGCTTCTTTCGAAGGTGCCCGATGTACACATCGACGATCATCGGGTTCCCGTCGAAGTCGATGCCCCAGACCACCTCGAGGATCTCGTTGCGGCTCGTGTGTCGGTCGAAGTGGCGGAGCAACACCTCGAGCACGCTGGACTCGCGTGGCGTCAAGGCGACGGTTGAGCCGCGCACCGTGCACTTCCGAGTGTACGGGTCGAGCCAGATGTCGTTGAACTCCAGGGCTCCGGGACGCGGCACGTGGCCGCGTCGAGTCAGCGCCTTCAGCCTGGCTGTGAGCACGACGAAGGAGAACGGTTTCGAGAGAAAGTCATCGGCACCACACTCGAGGGCCTCGACGAGGTCGTAGTCGCCGTCCTTTGCAGTGAGCACCAGCACGGGTGTCCAGTTCGACGCATCCCGCAGGTTGCGACACACCATGAACCCGTTCATTCCCGGCAGCAACAGATCGAGCACGATCGCGGCGTAGGTGTCCTCGGACGCGCGCCACAGGCCATCGGCCCCATTGTGCACGACATCGCACTCGTAGCCTTCGAGTGTCAAGCCTTCGGCAATCGCTTCTGCGAGCGCGTGTTCGTCCTCGACGATCAGGATTCTCACCCCCTCAGCATGGCCCGGGCAACACAGCCCGCCGACGCGGATGTCAAACGAGTCTTTAACGTCGTTTGGATTGCGTTTGGGGGGTGACCAGCATCGTTGTGAGCATGCATCGGATCACCCTCATTCCGTACGTGCTGATCGTCGGACTTGTTCTCGTCGCCTGCAGCCACGATGACCGGACGCCAGACCTCGGCCTGCCATCGCTCCCCCCGGACACCGCCTCCCCGGAGGGTTCGGCCGGAAACACCCTCCCAGATCCACGTGCCGTGGCGCTCGAGTTCGCCACGTGCATGCGCACGAACGGCGTCGAGGACTACCCCGACCCCGTGTTCAGCGACACCGGTGAGCTTCGGTTCCGCATCGACGACAAGGACGACCCCGACCTTCAGGCGGCGAGCGACGAGTGCCTGCCGCTGCTCAACAGCGTGCCTGGCTTCGGGAAGACGACCGACCCTGCCGCCATTGCCGCTGCGCAGCAACGCGGTCTGGCATTCGCGAAGTGCATGCGCGCTGAGGGATTCGACGTGCCAGATCCAGTGGCGGACGGCGCCCCAGCCGTGACGCTCGATCCCGCGCTGACGGACTCCGCCGCCTTCGCCGATGCGACCACGACGTGCGCCGATTCGATCAGCACACTGAGCACGGCGCCATGAATCGACCGAACCACCGACTCCGTCGCCCCCTCGCTTCGCTGGCGGCGCTCGCGGCAACTGCCACCACCGGAGGGCTGTTCACTGCCTGTTCCCCCGAGTCCGATCTGCAGACTCGCCCAGCGTCGCTGAGTTCGAACGGCGCACCGACCGACTCGTCGGGCGGGGACGTGGGCCGTGCGCCCGAACGACGCACGGCCCAGGTGATGCGACGCGACCTCCAGTTCACCTTCAACATGTGGGGTGTGCTCGGCCGGACGGGGCTCCGCACTGTCGGCGGTGGCGACGGCATCGTCACGGCCCTGCCGGCGCCCGGCACGCTCATCGATGAAGGCGATGCGTTGTACGGCGTCGACGGCCATGACGGCCCGGTTCTTCTCGAGGGAGCACTCCCGATGTGGCGGTCCATCTCCGCCGGCATCAGCGATGGACCGGACATCGAGCAGCTCGAAGCGGGCCTTGCCCGACTTGGCTACTCAGCAAGCACGCTGGTGATCGACCGACAGTTCACCGACGCGACGCGCCTGATCATCGAAGACTTCCAACGCGCTCGAGGTGTTGCCGTGACCGGCGCTCTCGGGCCGGACGACATCTGGTTCTCACCCGGCCCGGTGCGGGTGGCCACACTGTCCACAACGTTGGGTCGGCCTGCGACGTCCGACGTGTTGAACGTGACCGACATCGATCAGACCATCGAGGTCGGACTCGACCCCCGGCAGATTCAGTATGTCGCCGCGGGCGATGCGGTCACGTTGTCCTTGCCTGACGGCGCCAGCGCCGCCGCGGTCGTCGCTCGAGTCGCGGAGACTGCCACTGTCACGCGCGACAACAACGGCGTCCCGATCAGTCAGACGATCTCGGTATCGATCACGCCCCAGGATCGACTGGACGTCGCCGATGGCAGTTCCGTCATCGTGCGCTTCCTCACCGTCACGGCGAACGATGTACTCGCTGTGCCGATCGATGCAATCGTTGCCACCAGCGACCATAGGTTCGCACTCGAAGTCGTCGCTCCCGATGGCACCACCACCCTTGTGGAGGTGACGCTCGGCCAGAACGCCGACGGATGGGTCGAGGTCGCAGGCGACATCGTCGACGGCTCGACGGTCGTGACGGCATGAGCGCAGGGGCATCCGGCGCCGTGCTGGTCCTCGAAGGGGTCGGACGCGAGTACGAGGGCCCACCGACCACTCGGGCGCTCGCCGACATCGACCTCACAGTGAACAGTGGCGAGTTCGTAGCGATCGTCGGACCATCGGGCAGCGGCAAGTCGACCTTGTTGAATCTGATCGGCGCCCTCGACCGACCGACCGAAGGCGCGATCACGATCGGCGGCCACCGTGTCGAGCATCTGTCCGATCGAGATCTGTCGCTACTGAGGGGCCAGCAGATCGGGTTCATCTTCCAGACCTTCAACCTCATCGATGGCCTCGACGCGGCCGACAACGTCGGGCTCGGGCTCGTGTATCGCGGCGTGTCTCGGCGCGAGCGGCGACGGCGAGCACTCGAGTCACTCGAACACGTCGGACTCGCGCATCGTTCCATGCATCGGCCCGGCCAACTGTCGGGTGGTGAACGGCAACGTGTCGCCATCGCCCGTGCGCTCGTCGGTCGACCATCCATCGTGCTGGCCGACGAACCCACCGGAAACCTCGACAGTGCCAACGGCGGAGCGATTCTCGAGATCCTCGACGACTTGCATCGTGCCGGTTCCACGATCGTGCTGATCACGCATGACGAGACAGTGGCGGCCCGACTCCCACGCCGCCTCACCATGAGCGACGGACGCCTCACGGACGACAGCCAACGGAGCAGCCGGTGAGGACCCATCAACCGGTTCGCCTCCGCGACCTCGTCAGAGAAGCCGCCGTGGGTCCCCGCACCCGACGGCTCCGAGCTGCGATGACAACCATTGGTGTCGCAATTGGGATTGCAGCGATGGTGGCCGTGCTCGGGATTGCCGAATCGTCCCGATCGGACCTGTTGGCGCGCCTCGATCGGCTTGGCACGAACAGGCTCGAGGTCCGAGCGGGCCGGAACGTGGGCGGCGAATTCGGAGCACTTCCCAGCACAGCTTCGAACCGGATCCGGCGGCTCCAGGTCATCGAACGTGCGGCGGCGACGACCACGCTGTCCGTGACCGTCCGACGGAACGAGATCGTCCCGCTCACCAACACCGGTGGCATCACCGTCGCCGCGTCGGATCTCGAGTTCCCGCCGACCGTCGGAACGGGCATCGCAGCAGGGCGATGGCACGACGAGGCCAGCATCACCCTGCCCACCGTCGTCCTGGGATCCAGCGCCGCTGACCGACTCGGCATCACCCGACCAGATGGCCGAGCGGTGATCATCGGCGACGCGAGGTTCACGGTCATCGGCATTCTCCGACCCGCACCGTTGTTTCCAACACTGGACTCGTTCGTGTTCGTCGGCTATCCGATTGCCGGCGAGCAGTTCAACGCAGACCCTGCACCCACGACGATCTACGTGACAGCGAATCCTGCGTTTGTCGACGAAGCGAGGAACGTACTTCCTGCGACCGCCGACCCGATCGCCCCAGAGCAGATCGCAGTGTCCAATCCTTCCGATGCGCTCGCCGCCAAGAGGGCCGTCGACTCGACCCTCACTGCGCTGCTGCTCGGCCTTGCAGGCGTTGCCCTGCTCGTCGGCGGCATCGGTATCGCCAATGTCATGGTCATGGGAGTGCTCGAGCGACGCACCGAGATCGGGGTCCGTCGCAGTCTGGGTGCCACCAAAGGCCACATCAGAACGCAGTTCCTCATCGAAGCCGCCCTCCTCGGTACTGGCGGCGGCGTGCTCGGCATTGCCCTCGGCTACGGGATCACCTACGGCTACAGCAGCGTCCGCCACATCGAGTTCGCAATTCCGCCCAACGCGCTGCTGCTCGGCCTCGCTGCCGCCGTGGTGATCGGGACGGTGGCAGGGTTGTCTCCTGCCGCACGAGCCGCTCGACTCGCCCCGGCAGACGCCATCCGCCCAACGTGACGGTGTGGGCGCGCATCGTTCGATCCGGCAGCGTCGGCTTCTGACAGACCTTCGGGAGTCGCTGCAGCGGGGCGTCGCCTCCGGGCAGTGGGTCTCACAGCCCATCGAAGCCAACTCGGTCATGCAAGGCTGATCGCTGCCCCTGGCCGAGCGTGCGCCCTTCGGCTGACTGGCCAGCGCCCACGATGTGCAGTGCCGGCAGCGCATCGATAGGTTCCGTGACAGCGCTGCGAACGGCGGGCGCAGACGAGGAGACGAACGTGACCACCATCGAAGGCGCATCGGTCCTCGTGGCCGGTGCATCGGGCGGGCTGGGATCGGCGATCGCCGGCGAACTCCATCAGCGAGGGGCGCGGCTCACGCTGGTCGGACGACGAGCGGATGCCCTCGACGCACTGCCGGTGCTCGGCACACGGGTGGCGGCGGACCTGCGGATCCCGGGAGCAGCGCAGACTGCGATCAGTCGAGCGATTGCAGAGCACGGGCCGCTCGACGTCGTGGTGAACGCCGTCGGGGTGGTGGCCTTCGGCCCGGTGGACGCGCTCTCGGTGGACGCGATGGAGGAGCTGTTCCTCACCAATGTGTTCGCGACGATCATGTTGGCGCAAGCGGCGGCGGGCGTGCTCGAGGCCGGTGGCACGATCGTGAACCTCTCCGGTGTCATCGCCGAGCAGAACCTGCCCGGCATGGCGGCCTATGGCGCCTCGACGGCCGCCGTGCGATCGTTCGACGAGGCGCTCGCCCGCGAGCTGCGCCGCCGGTCGGTGCGGGTGATCGACGCCCGACCGCCACACACCGAGACCGGTTTGGCGAACCGGGCAGTGGAGGGCACCGCACCGAAGATGCCCGTCGGTGCGGATCCCGCGCTCATCGCTCGGGTGATCGTCGACGCCATCGCCGGCGACGTCGTCGACCTTCCTGCGGCGGCGTTCGCGCCGTCGTGACGCCGGCCGTCGCGGTGCAGTCCGCGCGGCGCACGCTCGACCGCAGCACGAGAACGTCGAAGGCCCGGACCTCACGGTCCGGGCCGTCCAATAGTGGGGTGACCGGTGAAGTCATCGGACCAGGGCACGGCATCCGAAAGCGCCAGGTTCATAACCTGCATCCATACGGATTTCCGCGGCCATCCATATTGGGCCATCTACCTGGGGGTATGTGTCTCCAAGGGTGGTTATGAGGTCGTCGCCCTGGGCCGGCGAGTCGCCGTGGCCGTGCCGTGTCGCACCCTGATGGCACGCTACGGACATGGAAGCAGCCGACCCGCAACTGTCGTGGCTTGCGGCGGCCCTTGACCTGACCGAAGAAGCCTTCGGTGCCCTCGCTGCGGCAGCGGTAGCGGACCCGGTCGTTCTGACTGCCGCTGCCGCAACCGTGCAGGAGCTCGCCCGGAGGATCCCTGCGGGCGCTATTCCGGGCGTCGTCCGTAGGCCGCTCGCACAGCTCGATGGCAGGACCTTGCTCGATCTGCTCCTGACCGACCCGCTACGCGCACAGGCGATCGTCCTGGGTGCGTTCGACTGGTCCGGGACCGCGTAACCCCTCCGTCCCCGCAGCCATCGTTGATTGCGCGGTCACGCGGTAGCCG
>SXGU01447177.1_pt1 | contig 12960 bp, 12 predicted proteins | sample 3174531 | NCBI WGS metagenome assembly SXGU01 (sample SAMN11356863, study PRJNA531348) | freshwater metagenome | isolation source: freshwater sample F1-140 | place: China: Fuxian Lake, Yuxi | collected 2017-12-25 | reverse complement strand
CAACATCCTGCTTGTATGCATCTAGTGCATCGGAAGCTCTTTGAGCAAACATTTTATTGAATGACTCAACAGCGGATTCACGATCCCCACTAACCAATGCACTTACCATATTTTCAATATCTGACATTACTTTCTCCTTTAATTACATACCATATGGATCTTGTTGTGCTGCTTGTTGCTGTTGAGCACCAAAACCCTGATCTTGTTGTCCCATTGCATTTGGATCACCACCCATTCCTCCCATCATATTTGGGTCCATTCCAGGTGGCATTCCAGGAATAGTTGGCTGTGCTGATGGATCATCCTTTTCTGCATCGATTTCTTTTTGCATTTGTTCTATCTGATCGTCACTCATGAATAAAATATTCTTTTGTACCCACTCTTTACTGAAATATTTACCCAAATATTGATCTGCCTGTTGCAAACTCATTAATCTATTTTGCAAAAGCTCAAGACTCTTTAATTCTGCAAATGCATTATCAGTAGTAAATTCAAATGTAATATCTTGTCTAAGTTCTTCCCACTCAACATCGTTACAAACACCCTTCAACAATAGCTGAGTTTTTAACGCATCACCAAACAACTTACTAAACTTACGTCTTTGTTTTTGAATGAATTTTTGGAATTTAACTTCATCACGAGTAACTTCTGTTGATCTACCTAATGAGAATCCGTCTTCCGGTTGAAGTCTTGAAACAGGAATGTTTAATGCCTGATATACTTTTTCTTTGAAGTATGTTGTATCTGTAATCTGATCCAGATTTTGAGCGCCTGGTAATGTTGAAATTTCAGTACCTTTGCCACCATCTCTTCTTGGCAACCAGAAATCTTCCAACATACTCATGTATTTTTTGTCATCACGAATTGTTCCAGTTGAACTATCGTAAACCATCTTGTTACGATATTGATTCATGATATCTTTTACATACTGCTCTGCTTTTGCTTTTGGTAAAGCACCAACGTCGATGTAGAATATTCTGCGTTCTGGTGCTCTTGCAATACGAGTAACAACCATAGCATCTTCCATCATCCTTAGTTGATTGATCGGACGAATGGCTTTATGAAGATTGCTTATTACGGTGAATCCATTTACATCTGTAATTCCAGATGGAACAAATATGATAGCATCATCGCTAATCTTAACTCCGGCAGTATTAGGGAACTGACCAGACATTTTTTGTTGTTGATTATTTTGAACAAATCCTTGTTCACTATAAACATAATATTCGGTTATTTTGCCAATTGCATCCACTCCAGATGGAGTTTTAACCTTTTCAATTTCACGAACTTTTCGAATCTTTAACGCATCAATAGGTCTTAATTCAATAATACCCCTTGACAAATCTGATTTATCAACAATGATTTGGTAAATCGATCTTCCATCAATATACCATTGACGAAAGATATCAGATGACATATTACCAAAATTTAGTAAATCAAGTACGATCTTAAACTCGTCTGTTACTGCCTCTTTAAGTTCATCAGAACACTCTGAATCATCACCAAATTTTAATTCAACCTGAGATTTTGCATTCTCCGACTCATGTGGAATTGCTTCATTTACAATATCTTGAATAGATATATCAATTTCTGGATATTGTGCAATCTGACGATATGTTTGGATTGCATTAAATTCTGATGATGCTGAACCACTAGAATCAAGATACACCCCATAATACAAAGACCCCAATGACGGAGCAGTATCCATTGCCCCTTCATCATTAATCGGTGGAGTTAGTGCGGCTGAGAGATCACCAGCCTTTTTAAGCTTGGTGATCTCTAGACCAAATAGTTGCAAACTCATAACAAATAAATCCTCAAATTATACAAAATTATAATGTTGCGCCAATACTTCCAAATGGAGTATTGATGCCAACTGAACCACCAACTGAGCTTGATGATGTTTCTGTAGTCCAATGAGTGTAAACAAATTGTACTGGGAATGACTCAAGTTGTGTATTTGCACCAAAATCTAATTGGATTTCTCCGATATTGGTAGGCCAAGCATCATAAATTGTATAAGTCTTGATGGTAGCATTGTTACGATCAAGTTGCTTAACTGTAAGTTGTGATGTGTATAACATTGGATTAGTAACACCAGTGTTTTCTTTCACATCATTGATCTTACCCATCCAATTTTCAAATGCATCACGAATTGAAAAATCCGTATCGTTATACACGTTGATGCTCCATGGATTGAATGTTCTTTCACCTGCTAGTGGAACTTCACGACCACGGTAATTTGCCATTGCAATACCTAGTTGCGATCCAGGCAATGTGGTGCTGAAGCATAAAAACTGTGCTTTACGAGCAACATCACCGGTTCCTGTTACGATTGCAGGGAAGGAAAGTTCTACACGGAATTGGTTTGGTCTAGCTCCACCACCTGTAAAATTTGCCTTGAAATCTAATATTGACATATCGTTCTAACTCCTTGTTTATATATTCTTATTTATGATCATGATTAGGGGAATTTCTTCCCCTTAACCATTTAACGACCAACCACCGTTGAGAAATCTACACCAGTTGAAGTTGCTACGAATGTTAATGTCACAAAGTTGATGCTGCGAGTTGGCTTGATGTAAATACTTGCTCTAAACTCGTTGCGGTCAATAACATCACCGGTGTTGTTCGAACTATCACAAACGGTCAAGAATTCAGTGATACCACGACGGCCTTGAATGTCTCTCAAGTAAGAATCAACCTTTGTCTTAAAGTCAGAACGAGTAAAGTTGTCATTAATTTCGAACAACTTGTATTTCGCCATTTGACCAATTGACTTCTCAAGAATATTGAACAAGCGACGAACATTAATGCGATCAAATGCACTTGGCTTATTGGTCATGGTACGATCACCATATAGAACTGTGCCACCACCAGAAGGAAGAACTACTACTGGATTAATTCCTTTTGGATAAATTGCATCACGTTCAGTTTGTGTTGGATTCCAAGAAAGTTTTAGCACATTCTTAACGCCACCACGATCAAAACCACCTGGGCTAAACCATGCTTCTGAAGTTGTTTCTAGTCTTGCAACAATACCTGCAATATCACCATTCAAGGGAACCCAACGATATTTGTTGTTGTATTTGTCGAAAATATACTTCCAACCAGAATCCATAACTGCATATTGAGCATATTGATCAGCAATTGCAAGCTCATTCTGCTTGTATGCAATCATGTCATTTGCATTCTTGAATAAAACATATTTGTTATTTGCAAGATCGGAATTCTTGTAATCATATGGTGATACGAATGCCATTGCATCTCCACGCTTACTTGCAACATTCTCAACAACGTGCTTAACAACATCAACACTAAATGCTCCAGTTGGGAAGCAAGAAACATCGTACATATCAACATTTGCTAGTAAATTGTATGCTTCTTTAATTTCTCCATCAGTTACAGTGGAACCATTAGCACCACCAGTCAACGATACTGGTGTAAATGGGCTAAAGTTATACAATTGTTTGAAAACTTTACCATCCTCAACAATTGTTGTGATAACAGATTTAATATCTTGATCCCATCCTAACTTAGCACCATCGGAAGCAATATTAAAGTTTGCTGTTCCGGTTGCAGGAGTAGCTAACCAATAAATTAAGTTTGAAGAATTGTTTATTGTTGTTTTGTAGTAGTTGTCTGCATTTGATGTATTTTTTGCATCTTTGATCTTTGAAAGACCTTCATACTTTTCTACTATGCGATTTGGAACACCACCAATTAGACCACCATTATCGATAACCAAAACGTGCATTTCATCATCGATTGAAGGATTAAACAATGTTGCCCAAACACCTGCAGTACCATATCCAGAACCACCATTATCAACTGCAACTGCAGTAACAATACCGTTCTTAATTCCACCGATTGCAGGAACCGACAACACTAGTCCAGAACCAGTACCACCAGAAGATGAAATTGTAGGAATACTTTCGTATCCAGAACCTCCGTTAGTGATTGTTACAGAACCAATTTTTCCACCATCAACTGCAACTGTTGCGGTAGCGGTAACACCACCTGCACCAGTTGGTGCTGAGATTGTGATTGTTGGTGCAACCGTGTATGAACCTGCGTCATCAATATTGATCTTGGTTATAACACCATTCTTAATTGTTACAGTAGCAGATGCACCAGTTCCTGAACCATTAAACTCGATGTAGCATCCACCGGTTGGGTAGTTTTCTCCACCACTAACAATCGATACACCAGAAACTGCACCACCGGAAGTAGTCACATTGAATTTTGCACCAGAACCATTGACAATTTTTTCTTGCGCCCATGGTGATGTTTTTGGTGGTTGTGAAAATAGTGAAAGAAGATTCAAACCGTATAAATTAACGTTTTGGTTTGCATAAGTTTCGAATGCGCTCCAGTTTCCTGAGTCAACAGCAATAACTGATAACGTGTTACCAATATCTCCTGGTAGCTTTGATGCCCATGTTCCATATGTTCCAGAAGCAATAGTTGCATCTGCCATTAGTTGTTCTTCAAAATCTTCTCTAGTTTTGAATAATGGTGCTCCACCAACTGGTACTGTTTGAACTGAAGTCTTTGCGTCGGTTGCTACAGCACGAACTACATATGCAGAACCGGAATACTTCAAGAATTCTGCAGCAGCAAACCACTCAGGGAAATTGGCATCATTTGGATATCCAAAAGTATTAGCCAAATCTGCTTCAGTTGAAATTAAAGTTGGCACACCAATTGGGCCATTTGTGAATCGACCAGCAATACCACCTACGGTACTTGAAACATTTGGTACGATTAAAGTTTTATCTTGTTCCTTGATCTCTACTCCAGGACTCATTAGTGCCATCTTATTACTCCTTCATTATTATTTGTAAATTCGGTACAGTGGTTATCTGTTTGATTATTTATCTAATTCTATTATTCACAAAAGAAGTTCCATAGCTTCTCTTGAATTTACCATATTTGGGTTATCTTCATACTCGTTTGCTGCATTATGTATAAACAATGCCGGTGCTAATTCGTCCTCTAACTCTTTCTCCAAAGACGCATACATTTGATTTCTCATTGATTTATCATAAAGGTCAACGAACCATGCTTGTGTTGCCAACCATGCATAAAGCCACAAACATGCAACCATATCATCATTAAACCCTTCATCCGCTTCCCACGAACCAGAATCATTTTGGACGAATGTACTTAACTGCTGAATACATGCCATATCATCGATAATGATTTGTTTCTTTTCCGCAATATCTTTTAAGTTCGCACAACCAATTCTCTTAGTCTTCTTAGTTGTACGAATTCCTGGGTACGGATCGGCACCCTTCTTTCCAAGTTGATCACCAGATTTTGTCCAATATAATCCTTCATACTCATATGTATAGTACATTTCTTCAGCAACTTGTGCACCAACATCATTAATCTCAATCAAAACGTATGCTTCATTGTATTGTTTAGCAATCTGGTAACAAAGACCGGCATACTTTAGTGGAGCAATATCATTGTTATTATATGAAGCAACTATTCGATGTGGGTAATCGGAAATGTCAAATATTAAGAAAGCAGATGCATCCAAATGCCTTCCTCTTGATACATCAACCGTCATCGTGTAACTATGACCTTTTTCTGGTGGTCTATAAATTTTCAAACCTTTGAATTGATCTGAATATTCTTTAATTGGTTGGATAGGAGATAATGCTGCCATCGTAGCAGCAGTTAGCAATTGGCGTGATGACCCTTGGAACTCACAATCCAGTTCTTGAGCAGTTTTCAATTCCCCTAACACCGCTTTTTGTTCTTCGTACCATTCTTGATCACGTTCAGGATGTTGCCACCACATGCTCTTAATTGGCGTAAATCCATTTTTCTTTGTCTCTGCTTCATTCCATATCTTGTAGAAATGATTAAATCCGTTTGGAGTAGATGTAATAATCATCTTGGATTCTTTTGATGCAGATATTGTAGGGAATACTGAAGTGAAGAACTCTTCAGCTTGGGTATTTTGGACGAAAGCAAACTCATCAAGATATAGAATTTGTAATGCACGACCACGAATTGCATTCTTAGATGTTGCTGCACCAAAACACTTTGACCCATTCTCTAATTCGAATGAACCACGATTCCATCTCTTGATACCTTGTTGCAACCACTTAGGAAGACATTCGATAGCAAACCTAACTCTATCCATGATTTCAAACGCTTGTGCTTGTTTGTTAGCAAGAATTCCTACAGATTTTTCGTCATTAAACAAACAAAACCAAACGATATATGCCGCAGCAGTAGTGGTCTTTCCAAGCTGACGACTAGCCATGCCACAAACCTTACGATTATCATGATATGCAGATACCATTTCTTTCTGATAGTCATATAACTTCATCAACACCGATCCACGATCAGGATGAATTACATGAACATAATTCTCGATGAAGTAAATCGGGTCTTTCATGCATTTGGTGATTTCTCTCACCATATCAGGCGTATATGCTATTTGAGCATTACATGGTCTAAGATTCGGATTATTCTTAAAGGATAATTCGACTAAATCGTTTAGGTTACTCATGATCAATAATGTTTGGGTCTTTCAGCATCTTGGTGATATCTTTTAATGAACCTGTCATGATAATATTGTTGTTGGTTTGTTGTCCAATTTGAGGTTGATTTGATATTCCCTTTTTAGCTTGCTTGACCTCTACTCTATCCTTTGATTGTTGAACTAGTTGCCTATTTAGCTCAGAAGCAGTTTTAAGCATACCGGCTAAGGTTTCAATCGCTCTTGGAGATTCCGATTGAGATGCTATACGCATAGCAGTATTAACTGCAGCTTTGCTAATCTCAATCAATTCGATTTGATTTTTTCTCGTGTAATCCCCATCAACATCTTCCATTTCCCCATCTTTATCAAGTGGAGATTCTGAAGTGTCTGGTAAGTTGATCGAAGATACTTGTGGAAGATTAAAATCTACCGGATCAACATTAAGTGCATCATCTAATTTACCCATTTTAAATTTACCTATTCGTCGTGACCTAAAAGTTCTGCTCTCCAATAATGAGTTCTTTTGCCATTTGGATGTTCAACTATTCTTGGGTTTGCATGAATTCTCAATTTTGCTTTTCTTTTAATCAATGTTTCTCTTTCATTATCATACCTAGCAGCATCATTTAATGGAATTGCATTTTGGCCTTTTTTAGTTTCTATTTCCAATATATGTTTATCTTTTGCGTTTTTATGAGTATATGTAAAATTGTGTGCAACTTTTTCATCATGTGTAGCACTTATATAAGCAGGACAGTGAACATCGATATGAGGTCTTGCTTCCCCACCTTCATGTTTTTGGATTCTATCAAAAGTTGATTGTGGTGATTCTCTTAGTCCATGATACAATTTTGCATCTTTTTTTATTCTGTTTGCTCCGTTACCCTCGTCAAAAAGTGCATCAGTCTTATCAACCACTTTTTGATGTTGTTTGGATAGTGGTTTTTGTTTCTTCATTCTTCCTTTAGAGTCTACACCACCACCATCATGTGCTGCATGGAGTGCAGCATTAATTGGGGCGCTATGAAATGAATAATCGTAAATATCGTCAGTATGGCTTTTATCTAAACCACCATACTCATGTTTTCTTTTTAAGTCTTCAAATTTCATACGTTTCTATCCCATGTTTCAACTATCGTATGTGGGTCTTCCTTATCAGCATCGAATGGATCGACTTCAACAGTTTGAGTCAAATCGATGTCCATAGGATTCTTGGTAGCAATATCGACAATAGTACGTTTGATGATCTTGTCGGTACTGAAGATTGGTCCAAAGAAGTCCATCTTAGCAGTAAATGAAAATGTTTGAACAACAGTCCTTTGAGTTTGAACATTCATGTCGGCATAATTGTCATCAATAACAACGCCGTCTAATTGAATCGGAATAGATTTCATCATACTAACTTCAGGTAAGTAGTTGATATTTAAATTCAATGATGGGGTGAAGTATGGAAGAATCTGCTCTAACATTTGAAGAGAATCATCATTATCTTTAGCGTATGTGTATAACTTTATGATCAGATCATATGGGACAGGATTGAATACCTTAGTCATAGACTCACCGATCTTACCAGGAATAAATGCGCCTTGAGTTCCAATTTTCCTAGTTGGATCATATCTATAATCGGTTATTTCGAAAGAGATTCGAGGCATAGTAACTTTAACTCTTGGTGCAGTTAAATCTGGTTGTTCTCTAAGCCTCTCCAACCATTTGCTTTTTGGTCCGTATGCAACTGGCACTTTGATATGTTGAATGACTTTACAATTATCATCATATTCAATAATATTCATTCCTGAGAACAAGGCACCAAAAGCAGTTACGAGTTTTCGTACTGATTGATGATAAAAAGGTTGTGATCCGAATAATGATTGTGTCATAATTTACATACCACTAAAAGGATTTGATGCTGAGAAAGATACATCTTCGGCAGCAACATCAAACTCATGTGAGTTATCATAAGTGATCTTACCAGAAGTGAATTCTGGAATCTCTTGAGTTTCTTGCATAAATCCACTACCATTTTCTTGTAGCAATAATCCGCCATCCTCAAGAAGAATTTGATAGGAAGTCATGTCGAGCGAGTTCAAATCTTCTATGGAATCAATATCAGCAATTCCAGTATTCAATTCTTCCGAATTGTATTGGAATGCTTCGCATGATAGCTTGTATATGTAGTTCTTTCCTACTTGATAAAATTCGGATTCATGATCCACAAACTTGATTTCAAAAAGCATTTTTACAAGAGGGTCATAAATCAAATCGCCTTCTTGTGGTCGTGATGTTACTAGAACATTCAACTCGGAAGAACCCTCAACTTGTGTCTTAACTTCTGCTTCCCAACGATCTACAGATACGATTAAGTTATACGACGAATTAATTTCCAAACCAAATTTAGAGTAGAGTTCCTTTTCACCTTGAAATCCAAGAACATTCTCCATATACATTTCGATTGGAATAGCCAATGGAAACTTGGATATATCTGTTTCGCCTAAAACTAAATCACGAGTAACCACATCTCTTGGTAAGTAGTAAAACATATGACCAAGAACTTGAATCGACTCAGTTTTTAGTGAGTTGAATAGTCCTTGTTCTCCCGTATGGGATTTGTTGAAGTATGGGTTATGGAGTGATGCCATAATTTACCCAACCATCATTGCAAGCGGAGCACCGTTCTTATTTGCCTCGTCTTCCAAAGTTTGAATTTCCGTCATCGCTTGTTCTAGAATATATTTCCCATCGTACTGTACCCCACCAGGCAAACTCATTCCGGTATATTTTGACAGTACCTGACCCCAAGTTCTCTTCATCTTGGCAGTTGCATATTTCTTTAACCATTGGTCATTATATACTTCGTTGTATACTTCTGGATCAAGTGTCATGTAGCACTCAAAAACATACCATGTACCTACACCCAAATCCCAAGAGGTATCAAAATGCAATTGATTCATTCTACGATTGAAACGATATGATTTTTCTTTTCTTAATATGAAATCTAGATGACCAAGGTAGTTGAATGTTGAATATAGATAATTAGCTTGACCAGAAGTAATATTACGAATCTCATTCGCCATGATCTGGTACTGCACATTGAAAAGAATATCAGGATGATTCAATAATCCGTTTGTATTCAATACTCTAGTGACTGAAAATATTTCATCTGGTAGATCGATATAACCTTTATCAACTGTACCAAATGAAACTGTACTAATGACGGATGATTGAGTTCCATTTGTTAATGTTTGTGTGGATGAAAACTTGATTCCGGTGCTTGATGCTGTTGTGGATATGACGTTTCCAACGACTTCAGTGATAACAGCAGAAGCACCTTGAGAAGTGGTTACAGTTTGTTCCGCAGCAAATCCAGTAGCATCTGCAACGGTAACTTTCGTCGGAGCTATTTGAAATTTGACGTAAGTTCTCTCGATACCATCAAAGTGATATTCATTGTAATATTGAACAGCGTCTTCGATTGCGTCTTCGATTTGATCTGGAGTGAGTTCAATGTTAACAACTCCACCACCAAGCTGTCTCAAACAGTAATCAGCAAGTTCTTGCCTACTAGTTATTTGTGCCATTTACTTCTTTCTTGACTTTGCTAGTTTAGCCAATTCATCCATATGAGATTTAATGTTATTGATCACAATCCCATATTGGGTTGAAATATCTGGATCAGTTGGATCAGTAACTCCATGTGTCCACTTATGCAACTCTTTAAGTTTATCAGAATGGAATTTTACTTTTGTCTCATCTTTGACATCATCAGTAAATCCCCACCCCTCACTTATAACTTTACTTACTGTGGCAACGAGCGATCTCATTTCGAAAGTTCCTCTACCAATTCTGCAACAGTATCAAATGACATTTTCGATTTCATGATCTTGTTTTCAGAAACCAATCCACAATACTTTCCTGCTTTCTTGAGGACGTTGAAGTTATTCATTTGAACTACCTCATATCCTTCATCAATCGCTTGTTGAGTTGGAGTCTTACGAGTGTCTTCGGAGGTCATGCTATTCTTGACAGTGACCTTTACGCCTTCTTTAACAGGAGAAACCATCTTCTTCTTAACATCAAATTCAATTAAAGGATTTAATTCAATCTGCTCTTTTAGTGGATAAAACACCTTTCCACCAACTTCTACCATCAAAGATACATTGTATTGACTCGCTTCAAGTATGCCCTTTAGTTTTGGAATATGTGCAGTAACCTCACCATTTGCAACAGTACATTTACACGCAATATCGAACTTTTCTCCTTCAATAATTAGCCTAACATGTTCTATAGACTCTGTTGTCCCAAATACATCAAGTCCGAATGTCATATCACATTCATTTAATTGTTCTATTTTCGCTAATATCATATAAGTCCTCGTTTCTTTGCAGCGGTGCTTGTTATATATTTAATGTCTTTATATTTGTAATATTCGTCTTTGGATACACAAATAAAATTATTGGTGATTAAATCAAATACATTAAGCTTGCCAATATTTCCTCTAGTTCCAGATTTTATTGAAACAAACAGAATATTGTTATGCTTATTAAAAATTTCTGTAGTTACATTAAAACAATCGCCAGATATTAGGCTTCTGACTGTTACTTGATTTTTGTTTTTAGTTGGAATTCCTTTTAACTTATTTGATAGCTTAATTCTAGTTTCTTCTGAGCAAGACTTTCCTTTTCTGCCAGTTGTAGTTTTGCTTATTTTACTGCCATGATTTAATTTTTTACCTTTATTTGATCCATGTATTTCTCCAGTTTTCCATCTGTAGTCTGATGTGCTCACCAACCCAATGTATGCACCATCAATATAAGCTTTTGCTTTATTTGTTAGGTGGTCTTTTTCTGTTATCACTCCAGAATTTGTTTGGTTTAAAAAATGTCCGTTATTTTTTGCATCATTAGTTTTTAGGTACAATTCTTCCTGAATACAACATTGAGTGACATCATTAAATATCATGTGAATTTTTACTATATCTGGTTCGCCATGTATTTTTGTGAAATTTTTAACTACTTTCGAGCTTGTAAAATATGTTTTCCATAAGTCATTTGGATGACATCCTTTTGCGGTTCTTCTTCCGTAGTACCATACATTCAATTTTTTCCACCCGATCAGATATGTAAATGGCGTTCTATCTTCCATTAAATGATCAAATTCATATGATTTTTTCATATTATGAGAATTGGAATATGAAATTCCACAGAATTTTTTACTCATTGTGTTGTTGTTCCTTATTATTCAATTGTTATATTTATTGGTTAGGGAATGCAAGTGTTGGTGGAGTAAATGCGGTAGTATATCTACCAAATCCTTTAGTTATACGAAGATCATCAATTCCTTCAATATAACCAATAAACTTACCACCCAAATGCATATGTGTGGAATCCATACTAACTGGATGGGATAATGATAATCCCTCAACGCCATTAGTGAACAGTTTCAAAGTACCTGCTGTTCTGGACATTGCAATATGAACCCATTGATTTTGTGGAACAGTATGCGTTGCAGTTCTTTGTGTTATGCCGTCATATAATTCTATTTGTTCGCTTGCATTGATGTAGAATGTCCATGGTTGACCAGTATTCGCATTTCGAGCATCGATAACCAAGCATTGACCTAAATGAGACTTATACACCCAACATTCAACGGTGAAATCTCCTGTTCCAAATGAGAAATCATTTGATTGTGCAGTTTCGATATATGCACCATCATCAGGACAAGATAAAGAATGTGTGCCAAATTTTGAATTTCCTGCTATTGTAGAATTGCCTTGATATGTCCAAGTCTTACCTTTAATGTCATGGATTCCACCATCAAAATGAAGTAAAGAAACAACATTATCAAAATAAGGATCGACTTGAATGTCTCTTGTATTTGGAAATGCTATTGTAGATGGAGTGAAATTGGTTATGTATCTAGCTATACCTTTTGTTATACGAAGGTCATCAATTTCACCATCGAAGTAACAATTGGTAAAATTACCACCACCAACAATCATACCAAGTGGGTCTTTTAATGTCGTAGTTCCGATATTGTATGTGTCACCAACAACACCATTATGAAATGCTCGTAATGTAGCACCACTACGACATATGGCAAGATGTGACCAAGTATTTTGTGCTCCAGTGCCAAAAGTAACAGCATTCCTCTCAAACCCATTACTTGAATTTCCTACTCCATATGCAAATGTGTATGTTCCTGGTGCCATCATTAACCCAACTGATGGAGGATTTGTGTTTGCACTTGTTGATCCATAAAGCATAACAGAGTAATTACTTTGACCAACTGAATGTGGTTTCACCCACATCTCAACGGTGAAGTCAGCATTACCAAAAGTAAAATCGACGGTATCAGGTGTGTCGATCCATTTTGCTGAACCATCACCCTCTAATGAATTTGTGCCGTACTTACCAGTTCCGGATGTTGCCATTGACCCATAAGCAGTCCATGTTTTACCT
>SXGU01082659.1_pt1 | contig 12966 bp, 11 predicted proteins | sample 3174531 | NCBI WGS metagenome assembly SXGU01 (sample SAMN11356863, study PRJNA531348) | freshwater metagenome | isolation source: freshwater sample F1-140 | place: China: Fuxian Lake, Yuxi | collected 2017-12-25 | reverse complement strand
GACGATGAATCCGGTGTGCACCGCGATTATGACACCTGGCTGGAAAACCTGGCACCGCATGAACCGATCAATCGTTACCTGCACAATCGTACCGGTGAGGACAACGGTGATGCCCATCTCAAGCGTCAGGTCATGGGGCGTGAAGTGGTAGTGGCGATTACTGAAGGGCGTCTCGATTTCGGCCCCTGGGAGCAAATTTTCTACGGAGAGTTCGATGGTCGCCGCCGCAAGCGGGTATTGGTCAAAATCATTGGTGAGTAAGCCAACCCGGATTACGAAGTCGAGAGGATCATCATTGCCGCAGGGAGGCGAAATCCAGTCACAGGGACGTGAATCTGCGCGTTACCGGAAACCTTCCCGTACACTCCCCGATACGTCGTTAGGGTCGGTTTGCCTTCCCTGACGCAATGACGGAATGGCCTGGATCGGTACGTTTTTAGGACCATCCCTGTTGCTATCAGGGTTCAGGCGTTGTCTTTCTGTCCATTTTCACGTCAAAGTTCTCCGGCCGCCTTGTCAAAATCAATCCTGAAGGCTTCCTTGCGGGCGAGGATGTCGGCCAGTTTGCCTGCCGGAACATAGCCCGGAATGATTTCTCCCTTGTCGGTGACGATCATGGGAGTCCCCGAAGCTCCCAACGCATTGCCCAGGGCATAGTGCTGGCTGACCGGGTTATCACACTCCTTTTTGCCTCCCTCCAAAGGTTCGCCTTTCTTGGCTTTGGTGAGGGTCTCGTTGCGATTTTTGGAGCACCAGACCGACACTGCCTTGGACCAGGATTCAGACCCTTCTCCCGCCCGGGGGAAGAACAGGTAACGTACTTCGATACCTTCTTTCAGATACTGCTCGATTTCGCCATGCAGCTTGCGGCAGTAGCCGCAATCGATATCGGTGAAAATGTAGACCAGGTGGTTCTGGATTTTTGGTTTGAAGACGATCATGCGCGAGGCACCGACCTTTTCCAGTGCCGAAAGACGCGATTCGGCCTGTTGTGCTTCCGTCAGGTTTTTCTGGTGGGGTATGTCGATGAGGGTACCCTGAACCACATAATTGCCATCGTCGGATACGTACAGGAGGTTGGTTCCCATCATGACTTCATACAGGCCTGGAACAGGAGATGCCTTGACCGAATCGATCTGCACGCCCGGCATGATTTTCCTGAGGCTGGTTTCAATGAGGGTTCTGGAATCTGCCTGAAGCCAGCCCGAAAAAAGCAAGCCTGCACCCAATGCGAGCGATAGTGTGGTTTTTTTCATCGGTTTTTTCCGGTCGTTGGAGAGTAATAAAATGGGGTTCCGGTCATCACTCGGGTCGTCTACGGGAGCGGTCATCCGGGCGGCAAAGCGGGTGGGATGTCCGCGTTGCGGGACAGCGAAACCCGGATCAGGAGAATAGCCGTTCGATATCCAGAAACAGTGCCAGCCCCATCAAGCCGATCAGCAATCCCATGCCAATGTGCTGAAACCATAACTGGGTTCTGTCTGATACCGGACTGCCCTTGATGGCTTCGACTGCGTAAAACAAAAGATGACCACCGTCCAGTATGGGGATCGGCAGCAGGTTGAGTATACCCAGACTGATACTGACGATGGCGAGAAACTTGAGAAACTGGATGTAGCCGAGGCGAGCCGATTGTCCGGCATACTGGGCAATGCTGATGGGGCCGCTCAAGTTTTCCACGGCGGCCCGGCCCGTTATCATTCTGCCCACCATTTTGACGGTCAGGGCGGAGTATTCGATGGTTTTACGGGTTGCTGCAATCAGAGCCGGTCCTGCATCGAGCTGGTACTCGACCCGCATCTCATGCTGAAATGCTGCCGGTATCGAGACACCGGCACCGATGCGGCCGATACGACCTGCCGGAGTGTCCACGGCCAGGGGGGTGAGTGACAGTGTGGTGCGAACCCCATTGGTGCGTTCGAGCGTCAGAGCCAGGGGTTGTTCAGGGTGAGACCGTATCAACTCTACCCAGTGTTGCCAGTGGCGTATCGGGATATCGTTCACGCTGATGAGCAGATCACCGACCTCAAGCCCTGCTTTTTCTGCAACGCCATGAGGTTCTATTTTGCCGATCCGGGCCGGAAATTCGGGTTCGTAGGGCGTGAAGCCCAGTTGCTTGTGCAGCTTTTCCGGGTTTTGAGCGATATCCGGCGGGATGTTCAGGATTAGAACCTGATGGCTACCCTCGGTTTTTTTGACTTCCACGGCCATGCTTTCATGGTCAACGGCCTGTTCCAGCAAGGTCGTCAGTGCCATATCCCAGGTCGGTGTCGGCTTGCCCTCTATCGCGAGTATTTCATCGCCGGCCATGAAACCGGCCTGACCGGCCAGGGTTTCCGGAGCGGCCTTGCCCAGGACAGGTCTGAGCCCTGTCTCACCCAGCATGAAGATGGCCCAGTATAACAGCACGGCCAGGATGAAATTGAACAGGGGACCCGCCGCCACGATGGCGAACCGGCGTGGCAGGGGTTGACGATTGAAGGCGTAGGGTAGATCCCGGGGAGCTACTTCACCCTCCCGTTCATCCACCATCTTGACGTAACCACCCAGTGGCAATACCGAGAGGGTAAATTCGGTAGCCTCCGGATTTCGCTGATATCGCCAGAAGGGTTGGCCCAATCCCAGGGAGAAACGGATGACCTTGACCCCCATCCACCGGGCCACACAGTAGTGTCCGAGTTCATGTATGGCAACCAGCACGGTGAGTGCGATCAGAAAATGGAAGAGGGTATGTAGCAGGTCGGGCATGAGGGGATCAGGGGTGGTCGTAATGTTTGAGTCGCTGCTGAGCCTGTTCCCTTGAGTGCCGATCTGCCTCCAGTATGGCATCCAGGCTGGCGGCGGGCTGGTGAGGCACTGTATCGAGACAGTGCTCTATCACTGCCGGGATGGCGGTAAAGGGCAACCGACGATCAAGAAAGGCGGCTACGGCCACCTCATTGGCGGCGTTCAGAATGGCTGGCACTGTTTCTCCCATTCGGGCTGCTTCATAGGCCAGATGTAAACAATGGAAGCGTTCAAAGTCAGGGGCTTCGAAATCCAGTTGTTTGACCTGAAACAGATCCAGTGGTTCGGCACCGGAGTCGAACCGGTCTGGCCAGGCCAGGGCGTGAGCGATGGGGATGCGCATATCGGGGTTACCCATTTGTGCCAATACCGTTCCATCGACATAATCGACCAGGGAATGAATAACGCTTTGCCGATGGACGACCACCTGCACTTGTTGGGGGGGCATCTGGAACAACAAACAGGCTTCTATGACTTCGAGTCCCTGGTTCATCATGGTGGCGGAGTCCACCGAGATTTTTCGGCCCATCACACAGTTGGGATGGGCTATGGCCTGTTCCGGGGTCACGCGGGTGAGTTCGCTTAAGGGTTTGCGCAGAAAAGGTCCGCCGGAGGCGGTCAGCAGGATGCGGCGGATTTCCGTTGCCCGATGTCCCGCCTGGTAACGGGCCGGCATGCACTGGAAGATGGCGTTGTGTTCGCTGTCGATGGGAAGCAGGTGAGCCCCTGAGCGGGTGATGGCCGACATGAATAGCGGGCCGGACATCACCAGGGCTTCCTTGTTGGCCAGTAGCACCGTCTTGCCCGCTTGTGCTGCAGCCAGGGTGGGAATGAGTCCGGCAGCTCCCACGATGGCCGCCATAACGGTATCGACTTCCGGCAGGGTTGCCACTTCAGCGAGGGCCGCCGAACCCGACAGCACCCGGGTCGGCTGATGCCCCACCTGTTTCAGCCGGGCTTGCAGTTCACGGGCTTCCACTGCTCCGGTCATGACCACAACATCAGGCCGAAAGCGTCGTGTTTGTTCGAAGGCCCGTTCGACATTACTGTTGGCGGTCAGGGCGACCACCCGATAGTGATCCGGGTGTCGAGCTACAACATCCAGGGTGCTGACGCCGATGGAACCGGTCGCTCCCAGTATGCAAAGACCTTTCATGGGTGAGGCTGCTCCGTATGATTCGGCGTTTGTGTCGTATCGTCCGCTGTTTCATCTTCCATGATTTCGCCTTCTTCCATTGGCATTTCGATGGCATCAGTGGCATTGCCGGGGTCTATCAGTATGGGTTGCTGATCGATGGAAGCACTGTTCAGGAAAATACCCATCAGGACGGAACCGGCATAAAACACCGAAACACCGGCAATCAGGCTGTCATTACGATCCAGCACGCCACCGTGGCCCGGCAGAATTCCGCTGCTGTCCTTGACCCCCCGCAAGCGTTTCACGAAGCTTTCGAACAGGTCGCCACAAATCGATACACCCACGGTAATCATGGTGAGAAAAACGAAATCCGCGATTTGCAGGGGTTCGAGGTGAGCCCAAAAACCGACACCGACAGCCAGAATGCCGGTGGCGATCAGGGCACCGTATACACCCTCGACCGTTTTACCCGGGCTGATCTGGGCCAGTAGTTTGGTGTGTCCGAAGCGTTTGCCTACGAAGTAGGCCGTGATGTCGGCGATCCAGATCATGACCAGCAGGTAAATGACCTGCTCGTAGCCAAAATGGATGCGCAACCAGACCATCAACACCCAGGATGTCAGCAATACCAGAAAACCGGCTATCAGTTTGACGGCAACGGGATAGTGGACATTGAGCAGGCGGTCAGCGGCAACCCGCATGGTTACGGCGAAGATCAGCCACCAGGCTACGACCGGCCAGTAGAGCCAGTCCAGTGTATAGGGTACCCACAGGCTTCCTGTCAGTTGTGCTGCCATCAGGGCGGCGACAAAGCCCAGTCGGGATAATGGACGGGTGAGTCCGGCAAGATGGCTCCACTCCCAGGAAGCGATGAGCAGGGTAATGCCCCAGAGGGCAGCAAAACCGATGGCATCCAGAAAATAAACGGCAGTGGTGATCGAGGGAGCGAGGATGAGGGCAGTAACGATGCGGTTCTTAAGCATTGAGTGTCCAGAATGTTCCGGTAAGGTCTGTTAATCTGAGGTCGTCTGTACCTGTTCGCTGGTGCGTCCGAAGCGGCGTTGACGATGGGCGTAGTCTGCAAGGGCTTGCCCGAAAGCCTGTTCATCAAAGTCCGGCCACAGGACCGGCGTAAAATAAAATTCGCTGTAAGCCATTTGCCAAAGCAGGAAGTTGCTGATTCTCTGCTCGCCCCCCGTGCGGATGAAAAGATCGGGTTCGGGAAAACCGGCCAGACTTAGATGGGAGGCTATCATGGGTTCGGTCACCTCGTCGGCCAACAGTTCACCCTGTTCGACTTTTTTGGCAATTTTCCGGGTGGCCTGACAGATATCCCACCGCCCGCCATAATTGACGGCCATGATCAGGGTTAAACGGGTGTTGTGACAGGTTTTGGCTTCCGAGGCATTGATTCGATCCTGTAAGGCCATGGGGAAGGCTGACTTGTCACCGATGATGATCAATCTGACTTCGTTCCGATGCAGCTTTTCGGTTTCCTGATCCAGCGTGATGAGAAAAAGCTCCAGAAGCAGGTTGACCTCTTGAAGGGGGCGTCGCCAGTTTTCGCTGCTGAAGGCAAACAAGGTCAGGATTCTTATGCCTTTATCCAGGCACTGCTGTACTGTTTTCCTGACTGAGCCCACGCCGGCCTGATGACCGGCAGAACGGGGCAGAAACCGCTTTTTGGCCCAGCGTCCGTTACCATCCATGACGATGGCGACGTGTTCGGGCATCCGTGTAGATGATGTTGGGGTCGTGTCGATATCCATATCAATATCCTGATTAATCATGTTGTAATTGTTCATTCCCCCGTTTGATCGGGAGTAACCGTTCCCCCCACCTCTGAAGGCCTGGATTGGAAGGAAAAGTGAGCAATTCAGCCGCTATTCGTTCCGAATTCAGGAGGGGGGTGAACGATTACGATCGGGAGCATTCGGATGCCCCGTTACTACAGGCCAGGGTTTTTCAACCTTATCGAATTACACGGGACTCAAAAGCCGCTGGCTGACACGAGACACTAGATTGCCAGCATATCGGCTTCCTTGGTTTCAAGCAGTCCATCGATTTCCTTGATGTATTGATCGGTCAGTTTTTGTACTTGCTCTTGTCCCTTGCGTTCCTGATCTTCCGAAACCAGTTTATCCTTTAGGGCATTCTTGAGTTCAGTGTTGGCATCGCGGCGGATGTTGCGGATGGCCACCCGGGCATCTTCGGCTTCATGACGGGCCACTTTGATGAGGTCTCGTCGACGTTGTTCGGTCAGTGCGGGCATGGGAACCCGGATTACCGTGCCCGTCGTGTTGGGATTAAGTCCCAGATCGGAGGTCATGATGGCTTTTTCGATGGCCCCTACCATGGTTCTTTCCCAGGGCGTGACGGCCAGGGTTCGGGAGTCCTCTATGGTGACGTTGGCTGTCTGGCTCAGGGGGACTTCGTTGCCATAGTAGGAAACGGTGATGTGGTCGAGCAGGCTGGGATGCGCCCGACCGGTTCTGATTTTTGCCAACTCGTGTTTGAACGCCTCAATGGTTTTCTTCATGCGTTCTACGGCTTTCTTTTGTACTTCTTCGATCATTAGGGCTTACCGCTTTCAATGAGTGAGCCTATATCTTCGCCCATGACGAGGCGCATGATGGCTCCAGGCTGGAATATGTTCAGAACCCGCATCGGCATCGAATGATCCCGGCATAGCACCAGCGCAGTGGCATCCATGACATCGAGACGCTGATCCAGGGCTTCATCGTAAGTCAGTCGGTGATAGAAGCGGGCATCGGGGTGTTTGAGCGGGTCGGCAGAATAGACACCATCGACCTTGGTCGCCTTGATCAGCAGTTTGGCACCGATCTCGATGGCCCGGAGACTCGCTGCTGAATCGGTAGTAAAAAATGGATTGCCGGTTCCGGCAGCGAAAATGACGACCCGTCCTTTTTCCAGGTGACGGATAGCCCGGCGCTGAATGAAGTCCTCACAGATTTGGTTGATCTTGAGTGCTGACATCACCCTGACCGGTTGTCCCCGTTTTTCTATCGCATCCTGCATGGCCAGGGCATTCAGTACGGTGGCCAGCATCCCCATGTAGTCGCCGTTTACCCGGTCGAGTCCTTCCGACACGCTTTCCGAGCCCCGTATGATGTTGCCGCCACCGATGACCAGCCCGGTCTGGATACCGATACGACACAGATCGACTATTTCCTCGGCCAGTCGTCGTACGACATTCCTGTCGATACCGCCGCCCTGCTCGCCCATAAGGGCTTCGCCACTGAGTTTAAGCAGTATGCGGGAATATTTCAGTTCATTCATCGGACGATTCCTTGGGGAATACCGGGGGCATCCCCCGGTAAACTTGAAGAAGGGATGAGGGAATGTCAGGCTGCACGAACCTGGGCCATGACTTCCTCGGCGAAATTGCTTTCAACCTTTTCAATACCTTCGCCGACCTCAAAGCGTACGAAACGTACCACACTGGCTCCGCGTGAGCCCAGCAATTTGCCGACGGTCTGGTCGGGATCCTTGACGAACGGCTGACCCACCAGGGTGATTTCACCCAGGAATTTCTGGATGCGACCTTCGACCATCTTTTCGATGATATTGGCGGGTTTGCCACTGGTTTCAGCCTGTGCCATGAAGATGTCGCGTTCCCTTTCGATGATGTCTGCCGGTACGCCGCTGGCATCGACACAGACCGGTTTGCTGGCCGCAATGTGCATCGCGATATCCTTGCCCAGACTCTGGTCACCGCCATTCAGCTCTACCAGCACTCCGATCCGGCTGCCGTGCAGGTAACTGACGATCAGGCCATTGTCGCTGTCGAAACGTTCAAAGCGACGCAGGTTGATGTTTTCGCCCAGTTTGAAAACCAGGGCCCGGCGAGTTTCATCGACGGAGGTTCCGTCGGCCATGGTGCAGGTATTGAGTGCGTCCAGGGTGGTTACACCCGCACCCAGGGCACATTCACCGATGCCACTGGCAAAGCCGGTGAAATCGTCTGATTTCGCAACGAAATCGGTTTCACTGTTGACCTCTATGATTGCCCCCGTCTTGTTGTCACCGGAGACTTTCACGGCCAGACAGCCTTCCGCAGCGGTTCTGCCGGATTTTTTGTCGGCCTTGGCCAGACCGGCCTTGCGCATCAATTCAATGGCCGCTTCCAGGTCTCCGCCTGCCTCGGTCAATGCCTTTTTGCATTCCATCATGCCGGAACCGGTACGCTCGCGGAGTTCCTTTACCATTGCCGCTGAAATATTCATTAAACGAAACCTCACTCGTTAGTTTTAAGTTAGCTGATCGTTGGGATCTTGAATTCGGTAGCCCACAAAAACGCCCCCTGATGGAGGCGTTATGGTGTTGATGGGTCTGTGCCTGGATTGAGTCAGGACGGAAAGTCACCCGGTAGGTTGACTTCCCGTCCGCAATCATCAGGCTTCCACCATGTAGTGGTCGGCATTGTCCATTTCATCGGGGGTTCCGCCGGTTGCGGAGCCTTCCATTTCGACGAAGTCGTCCTCAGCCGTTTTGAAACTGATGCTGTGGCTCTTGCCTTGCAGTATGGTGCTGGCTGCCGTTTCTGCATAAAGCTGTACGGCCCGGATGGAGTCATCGTTACCCGGAATGATGTAATCGATTCCCTGGGGGCTGTTGTTGCTGTCCACGATGCCGACCACCGGGATGCCCAGCTTGCGGGCTTCCATGATGGCGTTCTTTTCGTAACCCACGTCCATGACAAACATGACTTCGGGCAGTTTTTCCATGTCGCGAATGCCGCCCAGGCTCAGGCTGAGCTTGTCGAGTTCACGCATCATGCCGAGTGCTTCCTTCTTGCTGAAGCGGTTCAGGCGACCATCGTCGCGCATGGCTTCGAGATCCTTCATGCGATTGATGGACTGCTTTATGGTTTTGAAGTTGGTCAGCATGCCACCGAGCCAGCGGTGATTGACGAAAGGCATACCGCAACGCAAGGCTTGTTCTTCTATCACCTTGCGGGTGGTTCTTTTGGTGCCTACGAACAGAACCTTGCCCCGGTTGGCTGTTGTTTGTTCGAGGTACTTCATGGCCTCATTGAACAGGGGCAGGGTTTTTTCGAGGTTGATGATATGGATGTTGCTCCGTGCGCCAAAAATGAACGGTGCCATTTTGGGAGTCCAGTAGCGTGTCTGGTGTCCGAAGTGAACTCCGGCTTCCAGCATTTCACGCATCGTGACGGTCGTCATGGTTTTCTCCAGATGAACAAGTGGCCGAACAGGTCGGCACATCAGGGTTGAGCCTCCATATACCCCGCCCGGCAACCCCTATTCTTCCTTGTTTGAAGGATAATACAGGGCACCCTGCCAGACGTGACGATATATGTGTGTGGTTGCTAAATCAAGCCGCGCTTTATACCATGGATTGTTTTTCTCAACAATCCAGACCCGGCGGGCATTTTGCTGTCAACCAGATCATCCGGACGTTCCTGATCAGGGTGAGCCACCTACCGGAACCCTACGCCACATGCCATTCCCATTATGAGCATTACCCTCAAAAAACCTGAAGAAATAGAAAAAATGCGTGTAGCCGGTCGACTGGCTGCCGAAGTGCTGGAGATGATCACACCGTTTGTCGTTCCCGGCGTGACCACGGGAGAGCTGAATCAGATCTGTCATGACTATATGGTGGGTGTCCAGCACGTCATTCCTGCCCCCCTCAATTACAAGGGATTTCCGAAATCCATTTGTACCTCCGTCAATCAGCAGGTCTGCCACGGTATCCCGGGGCCCAGGAAACTCAGGAATGGCGACATCGTGAATGTCGACATCACGGTCATCAAGGATGATTATCATGGCGATACCAGCCAGATGTTCCTGGTGGGCGATGTCAGTCTGCGGGCCCGGCGTCTGGTCAAAGTGTGTCAGGAAGCCATGTACAGGGGCATCGCACAAGTAAGACCCGGAGCCCGGTTGGGTGATATCGGTTATGCCATTCAGCGGCACGCCGAATCGCAGGGTTATTCCGTAGTTCAGGAGTTTTGCGGGCACGGCATAGGCAGGCAATTTCATGAGGAACCCCAGGTGTTGCACTACGGTAAGCCGGGCACCGGTATCAGCCTGGAGCCCGGCATGATTTTTACCATCGAGCCCATGATCAATCTCGGCAAACGCTACGTCAAAGTGCTTTCTGATGGCTGGACTGCCGTGACCAAGGATCAAAGTCTTTCCGCGCAGTGGGAACACATGATTCTGGTCACGGAGCATGGTCATGAAATTCTGACCCTGCGCGCCGGAGAGGTTCCAGTCATTTGAACAGCCAAACGATTCGTCACGATACCGACCACGATGCCCTGGGCTGGATCAGGGAACTCAAGGAAAAAATTCAACAGTGCAACCTGGCCCTGCGAACCCGTTTTGATCAGGGCGAAGATGTCGCCGGTTTGCTGGTGGCCCGTGCCGAATTCATGGACACCCTGTTATCTGACTGCTGGCAATGTTTTCTGGGCGATGACGCAACCCGACTCGCCCTGATTGCCGTAGGGGGATATGGACGTCGGGAGCTGCATCCTCACTCCGATATCGATATCCTGGTGCTGCTGGATGCTTCCCTGAGCGAAGATTCCCCCCTTTCCCTGGCTCTGGGCCGTTTTTTCAACTGTCTTTGGGACATAGGGCTCAAACCGGCCCAAAGCGTCCGTACCCTGGATGAATGTGTGGCACATGCCCGGCAGGATCAGACCGTGATGACCAATCTGCTCGAATCACATCTGATCTACGGCTCGGAAGGGCTTTATGCGGCCCTGAACGTCCGGATTGACCCGGAGCATCTTTGGCCTTCTGCCGCATTTTTTGAAGCCAAGATGACCGAGCAGAAAATCCGGTACGCCAAATACCATGACACGGCCTATAACCTGGAACCCAATGTCAAGGAAGGCCCGGGCGGGCTGCGGGATATCCAGTTGATCGGCTGGATCATCAAGCGGCATTACCATACGGGAAATTTTCTGGAAGTGCTGTTACAGGGCTGGTTGACCGATGCCGAATACGCCGAACTGATGGAGGCGCGTAATTTCCTGTCGAGAATCCGGTTTGCCTTACACATGCTGACCGGACGCAGCGAAGATCGCTTGCTGTTTGAGTATCAGCAGGAACTGGCCCGGCAATTTGGCTATGAGGGGAGTGATGTCAACGAGACGGTCGAATTGTTCATGCAGCACTACTTCCGCACCGTCATGGGACTGGAACGTCTCAACGAGATGCTGTTGCAGTTATTCAAGGAAGTGGTACTGGTCGGCGACGAAGCCTTTGTCACCATTCCTGTCGATGCCCATTTTCAGGTGGTCAATCACTACATCGAAGCGGCTCATCCAGCGGTGTTCAGTGAAAACCCCCTGGCCCTGCTCAGGATTTTTCTGCTGTTGCAGCAGAATGCCAGCCTGACCGGTATCCGGGCTTCGACCATTCGCCTGATAAGGCAACACCTCCACCTGATTGATGACCGCTTCCGCAGCAATCCCGAGGCCTGTCGTTTATTCATGGATATCTTGCGCCTGCCGGGTGGGGTCAACACCTTGCGTCAGATGAATCGCTATGGCGTCCTGGCCGCTTATCTGCCCGAGTTTGGTCGGGTGGTCGGGCGCATGCAGTACGATTTGTTTCATGTTTATACGGTCGATGAACACACGTTGTTCGTGGTCAAGAACCTCTGGCGTTTCTCCCAGCCCGAATATGAGGCTGACCATCCCCTGTGCAGTGAGTTGTTTGAATCCCTGCAAAAACCGGAACTGCTTTATATCGCAGCATTGATGCACGACATTGCCAAGGGCAGCGGGGAAGATCATTCCGCCCTGGGAGCCCGGATCGCAGAGGATTTTTGTGAGCGTCACGGTGTCGCCCATCACGACACCGAGCGGGTCAAGTGGCTGGTCGAACAACACCTGTTGATGTCCATGACAGCGCAGCGCAAGGACATCAGTGATCCGGATGTGATTCATGACTTTGCCACCCGGGTTGGCGATCAGGAAGCACTCAATCACCTGTATCTGCTGACTGTGGCGGATATCCGTGCCACCAACCCGAATCTCTGGAATTCGTGGAAAGATGCCCTGCTGAAGGAATTGTTTTTGTCCACGCGCTGGATGTTTCGGCGTGGACTGACCCGGCCCATGGAACAGACCGAAAAAATCAGAACCGTTCAGCAGCAGAGTCGCGCCTTGTTGAACCGGTTGGGTTTACGTGATGTCACGATCGAACAGGTTTGGTCCAAGCTGAATGAGGAGTATTTTTGCCGTTATCTGCCGGAAGAAATTGCCTGGCACACCATTGCCCTGGGAGCTTGCCAAACAGGGGATTTTCCCCTGGTCTTGCTCAGGCCCATGAGTCAGCGGGGCAGTGCGGAGATTTTCATCTATGCCGCCAATCAGGCCTTTCTGTTTGCCCGGGCAACGGCGGTGCTGGATCAACTGGGGTTGACCATTTTTGATGCCAAGGTCATCACTACCGTCAACGATCATCTGCTCAACAGTTATCACGTACTGGAGCAAACCGGTGAATCCATCCGCGATCATCATCGCCAGCTCCAGATTTGCGTGAAGCTGCGCGAATGCCTGATGCAGACCCCACCGGCTCCCATCGAAGTATTACGGCGGGAAGCCCGGCAGGTACGTCACTTTGCGGTACGTACCGAAATCTACTTTCATGAAGACCCGCAAAACCGTTATACCGTTCTCGAACTCAATGCCACCGACCGTCCCGGATTGTTATCCAAGGTGGGCCAGGCTTTCGGCCACTGCAACATAAAGCTCTACAACGCCCGCATTTCCACCATCGGCAGTCGTGCCGAAGACATTTTCTACATTACCGATGCCATGGATCGTCCCCTGGCGACGGACAGCGAACGACGTGAATTGACCGAAGCCATCATTGGCCTGATTGGTTCGAGTTAGGCTCTCCCTCAAACCAAACCGGTCATGGAACCCGTCCGCCTGCCGTGCAGGCACAAAAAAGCCGATCGCAGTGGATCGGCTTTTTTGCGGGATAAACTGGTGGGCCCTCAAGGACTTGAACCTTGGACCAAGGGAT